>QFCH01000163.1_pt1 | contig 45332 bp, 40 predicted proteins | sample 5346071 | NCBI WGS metagenome assembly QFCH01 (sample SAMN09062255, study PRJNA434731) | Human gut metagenome, whole genome shotgun sequencing project. | isolation source: stool timepoint B chromium assembly | host: Homo sapiens | collected 2015
ATCCATGTGCACCTAATTCAATTTTTTATGTGTCCAGAATTCTGGGTACATATCACGCCGGGCTCCGTTTTTTGTCCGCCCGGCTCAGGGGATCACCAGCCAGGCTACCCGCTGGGCGTTGTCGGAGGGCCAGTTGTCATAGGCCGCGCTCATGGAGACCTGCCAGGCATCCTCAAACACAGCGTAGCAGGCGGCCAGCTTCCCGTCCTGGGCGGCGGGGGCTTCAAGCATCTCCACCGGCTGTCCGTCTACCAGAGCGGTGGTGCTGCCCGGCGTCAGAATGATGGTGACGCCCCGGTAGGTCATGGCGGCGGTCTGGGCCTCGTTGCTCCATACGCAGTCCACCCCCAGCCCTTCACACAGGGCCCGGACGGGGACGCTGTAGCTGCCGCCCTCCGACAGGCGGTCCATCAACGGGATCTGGAAGGGATAGAGGGCGGGATCTATCTCTACAGGCTCTGGTCTGCCGCCGTCCAGGGGATAGGCCATGCCGTTGAACACTACCGCATCCGCCTGGGAGAGCTCCAGCACAGAGCGGAGCGGATGGGCGTAGTCGCAATGGATTGTGCCTCGATCGTTCCAGGAGGTGGGGCCAAGCAAATTGTCGCCCACGATCTGCCCCCAGCCGCACAGGGAGCCGTCGGTCATGCGGAAGAAAAGCAGGGGGAAAGCGTCGCCGTCCGCGTCGGCAAAGGAGTATTCCATCTGAATGGAGAGAGGAGACAGACTCACGGTTTCCAGGGTAACAGGGGCACCACCCTCAATGTGATCAAAGGTGCCGGAACCGGTACCCTCAGCATTAACCTCCACGGTAACAGGCTCTACCAGTTCCACGGGAATCTCCACGTAGGAGCCCTCCTTCATAAGGCCCAGCCGGAGCTGCACGGCGTAGACGGCGGCATTCAGCTCATCGACTCTCATACTGTAGGTGCGGGAGGTCTCCGTGCGCAGCGCCTCCTTTTCCCCATAGCTGAATCCACCTGCCACGGGCATCTCGACGGCAGGGCCGTTTCCGGTAGGAGTGGGCTCCGGCTTGACGGCCTCGTTCTCCAGAGCACGGACAGAGAAGGTGTCCATGTTCTCGAAGTCATCCGCCATGAGGGCGGCTGCTGCCGCGTCATTTTTGGCCTCAATGGTGACCAGCAGATAGGCGGAGCTGGTGTCCGCCACCGAGCTGATCACCGACAGGGTGTAGTTGTCGTCACGGATGGAATATGTCTCATGGCTTACGTAGTCCTCAACCGGGGTATTGTCCCCCTCAAAGTAGAAGTCCAGCACGTTCCACCGGCTGGCTACGGCCAGGGCGGAGCCGGCCAGCAGGGCCGCGATGGCGGCCGCCGCCGCGGCAAATCGGAGTTTCTGTCTCATATAGGCTCTCCTTTCCGAGGGGACGGCGTTCAGCGCGGCGTTGACCCGCCGCTTGACCGCCGCCGGGTCGGCCTGGGGACAGGGCACGCCCACCGGTACTGCGCCGTCCCACAGCTCCTGCATCCGGTCTCTCACGCCTCCACCCCTCCTTTCGTCAATGTATCCCGCAGGGTCTTCCGCCCCCGGAACAGCCGCTGCTTGGCGGCGGTCTGGGTCAGGCCCAGGGCACGGGCGATGTCCTTGAGCTTGTCGCCGCAGTAGTAATAGCGCAGGAACAGGGTGCGGTCGGGCTCGTCCAGCCCCTCCACCGCGTCCCACAGCCGGGCCGCCCACTCCCGCCGCTCCGCCTCGGCCTGGGGGTCCGCGCCGCCGGGGGCGGCGGTGTCCTCCGGCAGGGGGGCGGCCTCTTTGTGGGTGCGCAGCCAGTCCGCCGCCCTGTTCCGGGCCACCGCCCCCAGCCAGGGCCGCAGGCCCTGCTCCGGGTTCAGCTCCCCGGCGTGGGCCCACAGGGCCAGGAATACGTCGGCGGTCAGCTCCTCCACGTCCTCCCGGGCGCCCTGCCCGGCCAGCACCCGCACCACGACGGCGCTCACATAGGGGGTGAAGCGGTCGATGGCCCGCTCCAGGGCCAGGCGGCTGCCCTGCCGGAGCTTCTTTGCCAGCGTGATCTCGTCCAGCTTGTCCCCCTCCTCTCCAAGAACCGGTTCTATCAGTATATACGAAGCGGGGGCGGTTTGGTTACGGAACAGGCAAAAAAATTTCCCCGAGGCTTTGCCTCGGGGAAGAAAAGAAGCTCAGTGCAGGTCGGGCAGGGCGGCGAGCAGGCCGTCCACGTCCTCCTGGGAGGTCTGAAAGCAGGTGACGAAGCGCACCACGGTATGGCTCCCGTCGTAGGGGCACCAGTCCTCGTAGTCGCACACTGCGTCGAGCTGGGGCTTGAGGGCGTTGTCCACCACGGCGAACACCTGGTTGGTGGGGGAGTCCACCCACAGCGTCCATCCCTTGGCCCTCAGCCCGTTCTGGAGGCGGGCGGCCATCTCGTTGGCGTGGCGGGCCATGTGGAAGTAGAGGTCGTCGGTGAACAGGGCCTGGAACATGACGCCCTGAATCCACCCTTTCTCCATCACCGCGCCCATGCGCTTCTTCATGCGGAAGAAGCCGTCGGTCAGCTCGGGCCGGGTGATCACCAGGGCCTCGCCGAACATGGCGCCGTTCTTGGTGCCGCCGATGTAGAAGGCGTCGCACAGGTGGGCGAACTCAGGCAGGGTCAGATCGTTGACCTCGGAGGTGAGGGCGGCCCCCAGCCGGGCGCCGTCCACGAAGAGGAGCAGGCCGTTCTCCCGGCAGAAGGCGTACAGGGCGGTCAGCTCCGCCTTGGTATACACCGCGCCATTCTCGGTGGCGTTGGAGATGTAGACCAGGCCCGGCTTGGTCAGATGGGGGTCCTGGTGGAGGGCCAGCAGGGGAGGCAGCATCTCCGGGGTGATCTTGCCGTCGCCGCCCACGGGTACGGGGAGGATCTTGTGGCCGGTAGCCTCAAACGCGCCCACCTCGTGGCCGTTCAGGTGGCCGGAGTCGGGGCAGATGGCCGCCTCCCACGGCTTGAGCAGGAAGGAGCAGGCCACCACGTTGGTCTGGGTGCCGCCGATGAGGAACTCCACCATGGCGTCGGGGCAGCCGCACACCTCCCGGATGCGCTCCTTGGCCCGGGCGGTGTACCCGTCGTCGCCGTAGCCGTGGTTGCCCTCCAGGTTGACGGCGCACACCGCCTCCAGAACCTTGGGGTGGGCGCCGAAGGAGTAGTCGTTGCGGAAGAGATACTTTTTCATCACGCATACCTCCAGTTGTTTTGCGAAAAAGACGGGCGGCCGCAGGCCGGGGTGACCTGCGGTCGCCCGCCGCCGTTCTGTGGCTTAAAATTTGAAGGAGTCCTTGAGGCTCACCGAGCGGTTGAACACCAGATGGCCGGGAGCGCTGTCCTTGTTATCCACGCAGAAGTAGCCCTGGCGCAGGAACTGGAAGGAGGCGGGGGCCTCCGCGCCGGCCAGGCCGGCCTCCACCTTGGCGTGGGGGAGCACCTCCAGGGAGCTGGGGTTGAGGCAGTCCAGGAAGTTCTTGTCCCCGGCGTCCGGCTCGGCGTCGGTGAACAGGTTGTCGTACAGCCGCACCTCGGCGTCCACGGCGGTGGCGGCGTCCACCCAGTGAATGGTGGCCCCCTTCACCTTGCGGCCGTCGGCGGGGTCGCCCCCCCGGCTGTCCGGATCGTACTCGGCCAGAATGGCGGTGACGTTGCCCGCCGCATCGGTCTCATAGCCGGTGCACTTGATCACATAGGCGCCCTTGAGGCGGCACTCCGGCCCGTCGGGGTAGAGGCGCTTGTACTTGGGCACCGGCGCGGGGAGAAAGTCCTCCGCCTCGATATACAGCTCCCGGGAGAAGGTGACCTCCCGCGCGCCGTCCTCCGGGCGGTTGGGGTTGTTCTCCACGGAGAAGGTCTCGCTCTGTCCCTCGGGGTAGTTGGTGATGATGAGGCGCACCGGGCGGAGCACCGCCATGCGCCGCTGGGCGGTCTCGTTCAAGTCCTCCCGCAGGCAGTGCTCCAGGAAGGCGTACTCCACGGTGGAGGCCGCCTTGCTCACGCCGTTGCGCTCGGAGAAGTTGCGGATGGCCCGGGGGGTGTAGCCCCGCCGGCGCAGGCCGCACAGGGTGGGCATGCGGGGGTCGTCCCAGCCGGACACCCGGCCCTCCTCCACAAGCTGGCGGAGCTTGCGCTTGCTCATGACGGTGTAGTTGATGCCCAGCCGGGCGAACTCGATCTGCCGGGGCTTGGCGGGGACGGGGCAGTTGGCGATCACCCAGTCGTAGAGGGGCCGGTGATCCTCAAACTCCAGGGAGCAGAGGGAGTGGGTAATCCCCTCCAGCGCGTCCTCCAGGGGGTGGGCGAAGTCGTACATGGGGTAGATGCACCACTTGTCCCCCTGGCGGTGGTGGTGCATGTGGTTGATGCGGTAGAGCACCGGGTCGCGCATGTTGAAGTTGCCGCTGGCCAGATCGATTTTGGCCCGCAGGGTCATGGCCCCGTTGGGGAACTCGCCGGCGCGCATCCGGGCGAAGAGATCCAGGGACTCCTCGATGGGCCGGTCGCGGAAGGGGGAGCGGGCGGGGGTGTTCACGTCGCCGCGGTACTCCTTAAACTGCTCGGGGGTCAGCTCGCACACGTAGGCCAGGCCCTTTTTGATGAGCTCCACGGCGTACTCGTACATCTTCTCAAAGTAGTCGGAGGCGAAGAAGAAGCGGCCGCCCCAGTCGTAGCCCAGCCAGTGGATGTCCTCCTGGATGGCCTCCACGTACTCCACGTCCTCCTTGGTGGGGTTGGTGTCGTCCATGCGCAGGTTGCACAGGCCGCCGTACTTCTCGGCGGTGCCGAAGTCCACGAAGATCGCCTTGGCATGGCCGATGTGCAGGTAGCCGTTGGGCTCCGGCGGGAACCGGGTGTGGACGGTCATGCCTTGGAACTGACCACCCTGGGCGATGTCCTCGTCAATGAAATCATGGATGAAGTTCTGCGTCATGGTGGGTTTCAGCTCTTCTGGCATGTAAATTCACTCCTTTATCTCGATACGAACTCTTATTTTACCCTGAACAGCGGGAAAAAGCAAGAGAGGGAGGACATTCCGGCATATTTTTTCCAGAAGGGCGGAGAAAATTGCATAAAAGGGGGCGTGGGAAGGGGGAGAGGGCCCGGATAGTTGTCACAAAGTGCGGAAAGGGAGGCCCAAAGCCCTTGACAGAGGGAGGCGGAACACGGTATACTTACGACAATCGTTGTGAACAAAGGCGTTCCGACCCCAAGGGCGGAGCGCCTTCATTTTTAAAGCGAAAGGGGCGGCAGACCATGGGGGTCTACAGCAAAGAGGACATCATCCGCATCGTCCGGGAAGAGGAAATCGAGTTCGTGCGCTTGCAGTTTACCGACATTTTCGGCATGCTCAAAAACGTGGCCATCACCGCGTCCCAGATTGAAAAGGCGGTCAGCAACCAGTGTATGTTCGACGGCTCCTCCATTGAGGGCTTCGTCCGCATTGACGAGTCTGACCAGTACCTCTACCCGGATCTGAAGAGCTTCCGAATCTTCCCCTGGCGGCCCAGCCACGGTAAAGTAGCCCGGCTGATCTGCGACGTATACAACACCGACGGAACCCCCTTCGTGGGCGATCCCCGCTATGTGCTCAAGCGGGTGATCCAGAAGGCCAACGACATGGGCTACGACCGCTTCAATGTGGGCCCGGAGGCGGAGTTCTTCCTGTTCAAGACCGACGAGGAGGGCAAGCCCACCACCCAGACCAACGACGAGGCGGGCTACTTCGACCTGGGCCCTCTGGACCACGGGGAGTCCACCCGGCGGGAGATCTGCATGGCGCTGGAGCAGATGGACTTTGAGATCGAGGCCAGCCACCACGAGTGCGCCCAGGGCCAGCATGAGATCGACTTCAAGTACGCCGAGGCCCTCCACGCCGCCGACAACATCATGACCTTTAAGCTGGCGGTCAAGACCCTGGCCCAGCGCAACGGCCTCCACGCCACCTTTATGCCCAAGCCCATCTTCGGCGTGGCCGGCTCCGGTATGCACACCAATATGTCCCTGTTCCGCGACGGCAAAAACGTCTTTTACGACCCCGACGGCCCCCGCGGCCTGTCCAAGGAGGCGTACAGCTTCATCGCCGGACTGCTCCACCATGTGCGGGGTATGGCGGCGGTGACCAACCCCCTGGTCAACTCCTACAAGCGGCTGGTGCCCGGCTACGAGGCCCCCTGCTACCTGGCCTGGTCGGCCTCCAACCGCTCCGCCCTCATCCGCATCCCCGCCAGCCGGGGCCAGGGCACCCGGGTGGAGCTGCGCTCCCCCGACCCCTCCTGCAACCCCTACCTGGCCTTCGCTGTCTGCCTGGCCGCCGGCCTGGACGGCATCGAGAAGGGCATGACGCCCCCGGCGGAGATCACCGAGAACATCTACGCCATGGACGCCGCCGCCCGGAAGGCCCACGGCATCGAGAGTCTGCCCGGCTCCCTGGAGGAGGCCCTCCGCGCCCTGGAGGCCGACCAGTTGATTCTGGACACCCTGGGGGAGCACGTGGCCGCCAACTACCTGACGGGCAAGTGGCGGGAGTGGGACGAGTACCGTACCCGCGTGTCCTCCTGGGAGCGGGAGAAGTACATCATCAACTATTAAGGCCCCGTGGAGACGGTGGTCGTCGCCTTTGAGGGCGAGAAAAACGGCCGGAGACTCAAGGAGCTGCTGGAGAGCTCCGGGACGGCCGCCTGCCTGCTCTGCCGTACCGCGGACCAGGTCAAGCGCCTGGTCCGCCAGCAGCGGCTCACCGCCGTGGTGTGCGGCTATAAGTTCCCGGATGGGACGGCGGAGGAGCTGGCCGGGGAACTGCCCGGCTTCTGTACGGTGCTGCTGCTGGCCCCCCGCGGCCTGCTGGAGCTGGTGCCGGAGCGACCCGGACTCCTCCGCCTCCCCGCCCCCGCAGGCAGGCGGGAGCTGCTCGCCGCGGTGGAGGAGCTGCTTCGGCTGGGCGAGGAGGCCGGAGCCCTCCTGCCGCCCCGGCGGAGCCGTGAGGAGCGCGAGGTGGTGGAGCGGGCCAAGGAGCGGCTGATGGCGCGGAACGGCATGACCGAGGAGGAGGCCCACCGGGCCCTCCGGCGGCGGAGCATGGACCGCCGCATCCCCCTGGCAGACGCGGCGCGGATGCTCTTGGATGAGGAGCGCCCCGCCCCTTGACAAAGGGGAAAAATTGGCGTAGTATGTCTTCCGACAACTTGATAGCATGGACAGTGCCGCCCTCCGGGGCGGGTAAAAGGGAATCGGGTGCAAATCCCGAACGATCCGGTCACTGTAAGCGGGGAGCCGGCCGCAGACGCCATTGTGGAGACACGAGAAGGCGCGGCCCGGCGGAGAGCCGCAAGTCAGGAAACCTGCTGTCTGTGCAGAAGGATAGGTGTCTTCCGCAGAAAGCAGCCTGTCTGTTTGCCGCCGTGTGGTTCGATTGTGCCCATGGCGATGAGCAGTCCCGCTTTCCGCCGGAAAGCGGGATTTTTCTGTCCACAGCACAAAAAAGGAGGATTATCATGAAAAAGCTCGTACCCCTGACCCTCGCCCTCGCCCTGGGCCTGACGGCCTGCGGCACCGCCGGCCAGAATCCGGCCCCGGCGGCCAGCCCCACCCCTGCGGGGGATGTCCAGAGCGCGGAAACCCCGGCAAACACCGAGGGATTTCCCTTTACCCTGACCACCAAGGACGGCGCGGAGGTCACCTTCACCCACGTGCCCGAGAAGGTCATCGCCGCCAACGGCAACGCGGGCGACCAGCTGATGGCCCTGGGGCTGGGGGATAAGATCATCGCCACCGCCTACACCAACTCCGACATCAACCCCAAGTGGGACGCGGAGTACAAGGCCATCCCCGAGGCGGCGGAGACCTACATCTCCCTGGAGACCGTTTTGAGCCTGGAGCCGGACTTCGTCTACGGCCGCTCCAGCTCGTTTACCGAGAAGTACAACACCGAGCATGACACCCTGACTAAGTACGGCATCATGTCCCTGTCCTCCATTGAGGGCTACACCGTGGGGGCCGATGTGGACGTGGTGTACCAGGACTTCTACAACCTGGGCCGCATCTTCCAGGTGGAGGACAAGGCCGAGGAGATCGTCAGCGGGATGAAGGGCAAGATCACCGCCGCCGAGGAGGCGGTGGCGGGCCAGGAGGCCACCCCGGTGTTCGTCTTTGACATGGCCCAGGAGGAGGGGGCCTATACCTGCGGCAACAACTTCACCTCCAAGCTCATCGAGCACGCGGGCGGCGTCAACATCTTCAACGATCTGGACACCACCTGGGCCACCGTGAGCTGGGAGACGGTGGTGGAGCGGGCCCCCGAGGTGATCGTCATCAACGATTACGGCGACACGACCCTGGAGGAGAAGATCGCCCAGCTCAAGGAGAACCCTGCCTTGGCCACGGTGCCCGCCATCCAGAACGACCGCATTATCTCCGTGACGCTGTGCGAGGTGTTTGCCAGTTCCATGACGGGCGACACGGTGGAGAAGTTCGCCCGGGCCTTCCACCCAGACTGCTTCGCGTAAGAGGGCGGTATGAAGCAGTTTTGCAGGCTGGTGAAGGCCCACACCTTTCTGACCTGTCTGGTGCTGGCAGCGGTGCTCCTGGCATCTATCATCATCGGCATCGGCACCGGGCCGGTGGCCATCCCCTTTGCCGAGGTGTGGCGGGTGATGTTCCACCGGCTGGGCGGCCTGCTGACCGGCTCGGAGCTCCCCCTGGAGGGGGTGCGGGAGAGCACCCAGAACATCGTCTGGTTCCTGCGGGCCCCGCGGGTGCTGCTGGGGGCCCTGGTGGGGGCGGCCCTCACCCTTTCCGGCGTGGGGATGCAGGCATTCACCAAGAATCCGCTGGCCGAGCCCTATGTGCTGGGCATTTCCTCCGGCGCATCACTAGGCGCGGTACTGGCCATGCTGCTGGGGGTGTCCCTGCCTGTGCTGGGCCGCCTGTCGGTGTCCGCCGGCGCCTTTGCCGGGGCTCTGGTGTCCATCCTCCTGGTGTACCTTCTGGCCCGCACCCGAAATGCGGTGACGCCGATCCGGCTGATCCTGGTGGGAGTGGCGGTATCCGCCATGTTCCAGGCATTTACCAACTACATCGTCTATACCGCCCCGGACGACGCCGCCGTCCGGGAGGCCACCTTCTGGATGCTGGGAGGACTGGGCAGCGCGGAGTGGGCCGACGTGCCCCTGCTGGCCGGCCTGGTGCCTCCGGCCCTCCTGCTGATGCTGGCCCTGGCCAAGCCCCTCAACGCCATGATGATGGGGGATAGCTCCGCCGTCACCCTGGGAGTCAACCTGACGGTGGTGCGCAATGTGCTCATCGGCGTCACCGCCCTGCTGACCGCCTCCTCGGTGGCGGTCAGCGGCTGCATCGGCTTTGTGGGGCTGGTCATCCCCCACCTGGTTCGCTCGGTGGTGGGGCCGGATCACCGGAAGCTGGTTCCCCTGGCCGCTCTGTTCGGGGCCATCTTTCTCATCTGGGTAGACGTGGGAGCCCGGATCATCAAGCCGCCGGCGGAGATCCCCGTGGGAATCCTGACGGCGTTCCTGGGCGCGCCCCTGTTTCTGTGGATGATCAAGGTGCGCCGCTATGAATTCCAGTAGGGGGGCCGCGCCATGATAGAGGCAAAACAGGTCCGGTACGGCATCCGCAGCCGGGAGATCCTCCGGGGCGTGGATTTCCGGGTGGAGAAGGGGGAATTCGTCGGGCTCATCGGCCCCAACGGCAGCGGCAAATCCACGTTCCTCAAAAACGTCTACAAGGTGCTCCGCCCCCAGGCGGGGGAGCTGACCCTCATGGGGGACGATCTGCTGGCCATGAGCAACCGGGAGATGGCCCAGCGGCTTGCCGTCATGGTACAGGAGCAGGAGGCCGCCTTCGATTTCACGGTGGAGGAGGTGGTCATGATGGGGCGGCAGGCCCGCAAGCGGCTGCTGGAGACCGACAGCCGGGAGGACCGGGCGCTGGTAGGGGAGATCCTGGCGCGCACCGGGCTGGCCTCCCTGCGGGAGCAGGGGTTCTCCACCCTGTCCGGCGGGGAGAAGCAGAGGGTGCTTATCGCCCGGGCCCTGGCCCAGCAGACGGCGGTGCTGGTGCTGGACGAGCCGACCAACCACCTGGACATCAAGTACCAGCTCCAGCTCATGGAGCTGGTGCGGGGGAGCGGATGTACCGTAGTGGCCGCCATCCACGATCTCAATCTGGCCGCGGCCTACTGCCACCGGCTCTACCGCATTGAAGGGCGGGGTGCTCGTGGGGGTGGGCGCGGCCAACGAGCTCCTGGCCGCCGCTGTTCTGCGGGAGGGGTATGAGGTGGGGGCGGAGGTGCTCACCGGACGGGACGGCTCCCTGCGGGTGTTCTTTTACCCGTCCCGCATATCATAAAAACGGCCCCCGGGCAGCGCCCGGGGGCCGTTTTATTCTGCCAGCCAGTCGAAAGCCAGGCGGGGGGTGCCGTCCTCCACATAGATGGTGCCGCAGGGGAGAAAGCCGTGCCTGGCGATCAGATGGCGCATGACGGCGTTGTTTTCGTGGGTGTCGATGCGCAGGTGGGACATGCGTCTCTTACAGAAGTCCATACAGGCGGTAAACAGGCCGTGAACCGTGCCGTCGCCGGCCACCCGGTGGATGGTGCCGTAGGGTGCGCCGGAGCGCCAGGCCCCCTCGATGACGCGGTAGTTGGGCTCATCCCCCAGGCGGAGGACAAAGGCCCCATGGATGACTCCGTCCTGGTCAAAGACGTACAGCTCACCCCGCTGCAGATCCGCCTCCAGATCCTCCGGGAGGGGGTAACGGTCGCTCCACTGGGTGGGGTTGCCGTGCTCGGCCATGAAGCGGCGGGCCACGCCGTAGACGGGACCCAGAGCGGGCAGATCGTCGGGCCGCGCCGGCCGGATCATAGGTGCCGCCTCTGCGGACCCCGCGCCCGGCCCATCGGCACTCAAGAGGGCTTCCAGATGGACCTTTTGCGGCCTCAGACCGCAGGATTCGTAAAATTTTATGGCGGAGGGATTGCAGCTCCATACATTGAGCGTCAGATTATAGCACCCGCTTTTCCGGGCGAATTCCGCCGCGTAGGCATAGAGGGCCCCGCCGATGTGCTGCCCCCGAAGCGCCTCGTCCACACACAGATCATCAATGTAAAGAGTTTTTACATCCGTCAGGATGTTGTGATTGACATACTGCTCAAATTGACAGAAGACGTAGCCCAGCACCCGCTCCCTGTCGTCCACGGCCACAAAAATGGGCGTATTTTCATCGTTTATTTTCTGACTCAACTGGGTATCCGTGTACTTTCTGCCCCCGGCCCGGAAGAGATCCGGTCGCCCGGTGTGATGCACCTGAGCCACCTGAGCCAAAAGTTCATGGATGCGGGGGATGTCTCTCTCCTCTGCTCTGCGAATAAGCATAGGTACCTCCTTCCTAACCGCCCCAGAGGCGCCCCGGCGGAGCGGGGACCTCTGTCCTGTGTTCAGGAGCAAATCATACCACGTTCCGCCCCGGCTGACAAGGCCGGAGCCCCGGCTGGTGGTCCTTTTCCCGAACGAACCGGCCCGGGATCGCAAAATTTTGATTGCCTTTAGGTGCAAAGTGCCGTATGATGGAGGCTGGTGATGCCTTTTGAAAAAATTGCTTCGGGTACTGGGGCGGCTGTTTCTGGCGCTCCTGTTTTTAGCCGCCGCTGCGCTGGTTACCCTGGGCCTGCTGCGCTGGCGGGGCCTGATCCTTCTGCCCGACGAAGCGGACCCCGACGAGTGGGAGGTCTTCGGCGTGGACGTGTCCTCCTACCAGGGGGAGGTGGACTGGCCCGTCCTGGCGGAGCAGGGGGTGGACTTTGCATTCATTAAGGCCACGGAGGGCTCCCTCCTCCAGGACAGGCGGTTTGCCGCCAACTGGGCTGGAGCGGCGGCGGCCGGAGTGCGGGCGGGAGCCTATCACTTCCTCAGCTATGACAGCCCCGGCGAGACCCAGGCGGACAATTTTATCGCTGCGGTTCCGGTGACCGAGGGGGCCTTGCCCCCGGTGGTGGATATCGAGTTCTACGGGGAATATCTGGACACGCCGCCGGAGAAAGAGCGGGTGCGGGCCATTCTGGACCCCCTGCTGGAGCGGCTGGAGGCCCACTACGGCGTCAAGCCCATCCTCTACGTGACCTACCGCTCTTACTACCGCTATATCGCTGGGGGCGGCTACGGGGACTACCCCATCTGGTGCTCCAGCCCCACGGTGTTCCCGCTGGTGCCCGGCTGGGACTTCTGGCAGTACTCCCACTCCGCCGAGCTGGAGGGCTACTACGGGACCCAGCGGCGCATTGATCTGAACATCTTCCGGGGTAGCCGGGCGGAATTTGAGCGGTTTGGATAGACCGGACGGGGGCAGGCGAGAAAAAACGCCTGTCCTCTTCTATTTCCGCCGGAATTCTGGTATAATAATAAACCAATGTATTTTGCGTGTGGGAGGTCGCTATGGACCGATTTGAGAGACTGGCGGGTGCCCTGCGGCGGATACCCGGCCTGGAGGTGCGGGAAAACGAGCCCATGAAGAGGCACACCACGTTCCGCATCGGCGGCCCGGCCCGGCTGATGGCGCTGCCCAGGAGCCGGAAGGAGGCCGCCGCCGCCGTGCAGGCCGCCACAGAGGCTGGAATCGCCCCTTTTTTCCTGGGAAACGGCAGCAATCTGCTGGTGGCCGACCACGGCTATGAGGGCTTTGTGCTCAAGGCGTGCGGCCTGGATCAGGTGCGGGAAGTCAACCACCGTCTGCGGGCGGAGAGCGGTATCACCCTGGCCCGGCTGGCCAACGCTGCCCTGGGCCGGGGGCTCACCGGCCTGGAGTTTGCCCACGGTATCCCCGGCACACTGGGCGGGGCCGTGGTGATGAACGCCGGGGCCTACGGCGGGGAGATGGTGCAGGTGCTCACCGCCGTCACCTACCTGGACGGGGCGGGGGAGGAGCACACCCTGCCCGCCGCCGCGTGCGCCCTGACCTACCGGCACAGCCGGTTCTCCGACCGCCCGGACTGGCTTGTCCTGGAGGCGGAGCTGGAGCTTCGGCCAGGAGATGGAGAGGCCATCCGGGCCCGCATGGACGAACTGGCCGCCAAGCGGCGGGAGAAGCAGCCCCTGGAGTGGCCCAGCGGGGGCAGTACCTTCAAGCGGCCGGAGGGCCACTTCGCCGCCGCGCTGATCGAGGGGTGCGGCCTCAAGGGCGTGGGGATCGGTGGAGCCCAGGTGTCGGAAAAGCATGCGGGCTTCGTGGTCAACCGGGGCGGCGCCACGGCGGACGATGTGCGGCGGCTGATGGCGCTGGTTCAGGAGACGGTGCTGCGGGAGACCGGCGTGGCGCTGGAGCCGGAGGTCCGGCTGCTGGGGTTCTGACGGGGCGCGGAAAAAGGAGATTGCAATGGAATTTATCATTATATCCGGCCTGTCCGGTGCGGGAAAGAGTAAGGTGGCCTCCTTTCTGGAGGATATCGGGTTCTACGTGGTGGACAACATGCCCGCCCCGCTGATGCCCAAATTTGCCGAGCTGTGCATGGCCGGGCCGGGCCGCTATGACCGGGTGGCCCTGGTCACCGATATCCGGGGCGGCCAGACCTTCGATGGGCTGTTTGACGCCCTCCACGAGCTGCACCGCATGGGCTGTGCGTATAAAATCCTCTTTGTGGAGGCCAGCGTAGAGACCATCATCAAGCGATACAAGGAGACCCGGCGGATGCACCCGCTGTCCTCGACCTCCCGCTCGCTGGACGAGGCGGTGCGGCAGGAGCGCACCGTCCTGGCCCCCGTCCGCCAGCGGGCGGAGTACATCATTGACACCTCGGCCCTCTCCACCGCCAAACTGCGGGGGGAGGTGCTGCGGCTGTTCGGGGATGGGGGGAGTACCCCGGCCATGAGTGTCAGCGTCATCTCCTTCGGCTTCAAGTACGGCATCCCCATCGAGGCCGACCTGGTGTTCGACGTGCGCTTTCTGCCCAACCCCTACTACATCGCCGAGCTGCGCCATCAGACCGGGCTGGACGAGGGGGTATACAGCTTTGTCTTTGGCTATCAGCAGACCAAGGACTTTATGGCCCACCTGGAGAGCCTCATCGGCTTCCTCCTGCCCCAGTATGTGGAGGAGGGAAAGGCGGCGCTGGTCATCGGCATCGGCTGCACCGGCGGGCAGCACCGCTCGGTGGCCATTACCAAGGCCCTGGCCGACTTCATCAAGCAGAAGGGCTATCAGGCCACGGAGAACCACCGGGACATGACGCTGGCGTAAGGAGGTGGACACTATGACGGAATGGAACGGCGGAGCGGGCCCCAGGATTGTGGCCATCGGAGGAGGCACCGGGCTGTCCACCATGCTGCGGGGGCTGAAAAGCCGCACCCGCAGCCTGACGGCCATCGTCACCGTGGCCGACGACGGCGGCGGCTCGGGCATGCTGCGGCAGGATCTGGGTATGCCCCCTCCGGGGGACATCCGCCACTGCATGGAGGCCCTGGCCAACGCCGAGCCGGTGATGCAGCAGCTTCTGACCTACCGATTCCCGGAGGGCTCGGGCAACCTGACGGGGCAGTCCTTCGGCAACCTGATCCTGGCCGCCCTCAACGGCATCTCCGACTCCTTCGACCAGGCGGTGGCCCGCATGAGCGAGGTGCTGGCCATCAGCGGCCGGGTGCTGCCTGTGACCAATGAGAACGTGGCGCTGGAGGCCACCTTCGAGAACGGCACCCGGGTGCTGGGGGAGTCCAAGATCAGCGCCTTCAAGAAGGAGCAGGACTGCCGCATTGAGAGCGTCCGCCTGCTGCCGGAGCACCCAAAGGCCCTGCCGGAGGCGGTGCGGGCCATCGGGGAGGCGGAGCTGATCCTCCTGGGCCCCGGCAGCCTTTACACCAGCGTCATCCCCAACCTGCTGGTGGACGGCATTGCCGACGCGGTGCGTACCTCCGACGCGCTGAAGATCTACATCTGCAACATCATGACCCAGGACGGGGAGACCGAGGGCATGACCGCCTCTGACCACGTAAAGGCCCTGCTCGACCACTCCGGGCCGGGGCTGGTGGATCTGTGCCTGTGCAACTCCGCGCCGGTGCGCCCCGGCCTGGTGGAGCGGTACAGGGAGGAGGACGCCGCCCCCATCGTGGTGGACCGGGCGGCCATCGAGGCCCTGGGGGTGGAGGCCGTCACCCGGCCCCTGGCCTCCGAGACCCTTAACTACGCCCGCCACTCCTTTACCCGCCTGGCCGACGCGGTGATGGAGCTTTACAACGAGCGGGCCGACACCAAGATTTTTTGAGAAAGGGAGGGGGCGCCATGTCGTTTTCTTCTGAGGTCAAGGCGGAGCTGTGCCGGACGGCCCTCTCCCGCCGCTGCTGCGCCCAGGCGGAGGCCTACGGAGTGCTGCTCTACTGCAACCAGTTCACCGCCTCACAGGTGCGCATCAGCACCGAGTCCACCGCCTTTGCCGCCCGGCTGCCCGCCCTGTTCCACAGGGCCTTTCAGCTCTCCTTTGACCGCACGCCGGAGGAGGGGGCGGCCAAGCAGATTTTCTCCATCACAGAGCCGGACAAGCTGTCCGCCCTCTGGTCGGCGTTCGGCCATGAGCCGGCGGGCACCCTGGCCCATCATATTAACTTTGCCGTGCTGGAGGAGGAGCACTGCCGCCTGGCCTTTTTTCGGGGGGCCTTTCTGGCGGGCGGCTCGGTGACCGACCCGGCCAAGCGCTACCACCTGGAGCTGTCCACCCCCCATCTGAGTGTCAGCCGGGAGCTGCGGGCCCTCCTGCTGGAGTGTGGCTTCACCCCCAAGGAGACCACCCGCAAGGCCAACTCCATCACCTACTTCAAGCAGAGCGAGGCCATTGAGGACTTTCTCACCGCCATCGGCGCGCCCCTGGCGGCCATGGAGATTATGAACGCCAAGGCGGAGAAGGACCTCCGGGGGAGCATCAACCGCCGGGTCAACTGCGACGCGGCCAATCTGGACAAGGCGGTGGACGCTGCCCAGGGGCAGATCGAGGCCATCTACAGGCTGGAGGAGCGCGGCATGCTGGAGGAGCTGCCCGACAAGCTCAAGGAGGCGGTGGATCTGCGGGTGGCCCACCCGGAGCTCACCCTGGCCCAGCTTGCGGAGCTGTGCGAACCGCCCGTCTCCAAATCCGCGTTCAACCACCGCCTGCGCAAGCTGATGGAGATGGCCAGGGCGTAGGGCGGGAAAGAAAAGAAAGGGTAGATTGCCATGGAGAAGCAAGTGGTTCAAAAGCGCTGGAAGCTGATTTTCTGGGGCCTTACGGCGGCGGCTGTTGCGCTGCTGGCGCCGGGCCTGGTGCTGACGCTGGAGCCGGCGCTGTTTCTGGGGCTGGGCGTTCTGGCGGCTGTGGTATTCTGCACGGGTCTGTGTATTGCTGTGATCAAGCTCCGGTGTCCTGCCTGCGGCGGCTCGGTGTACCACCAGGCCATGCGGGCGCAGGAGGGCATCCCCTTTGCCTGCCCAAAGTGCGGCCGGAAGCTGGAGATGAAATGAGATGAAAAAGAGAGGAGACGCCCGAAAGACCAGGCGGGTGCTGCTACTGCCTACGGTACCCGCCTTTGCGCCCCGCTGTCCTCTCTGCGGGGCCATACTGAAGATAGGTATTGACCATTGCCACTACTGCGGAGCCATGCTCACCAAATAGAGAAAGAGGAGGTACTCCTAATGTCCTTTGTCCACCTGCATGTCCATACCGAATATTCCCTGCTGGACGGGGCCTGCCGCATTCCCCTGCTGGTCAAGCGGGTGAAGGAGCTGGGCCAGAGCGCCGTGGCCATCACCGACCACGGCGTCATGTACGGCGTGGTGGACTTCTACAAGGCGTGCAAGGCGGAGGGGGTCAAGCCCATCATCGGCTGCGAGGTGTATGTGGCCCCCCGGAAGCGCACCGACAAGGTACACGAGTACGACGCGGCCATGTACCACCTGATTCTGCTGTGCCGCAACGAGGTGGGCTACCGCAACCTGTGCTTCCTGGACTCGGCGGCCTTTACGGAGGGCTTTTATATCAGGCCCCGCATTGACAAGGAACTCTTGCGCCAGCATGCCGAGGGGCTCATCGCCCTGTCGGCCTGCCAGTCCGGCGAGGTGCCCCGCAAGCTGCTGGCCGGGGACTACGAGGGGGCCAAGGCGGCGGCGCTGGAGATGCGGGCGCTGTTTGGAGAGGACGGCTACTATCTGGAGCTCCAGGATCACAAGCTGCCCAACGACCCGGCCATCAACCAGGGGCTCATCCGCATCCACCAGGAGACGGGCATCCCCCTGGTGGTGACCAACGACGCCCACTATCTCCGCCGGGAGGACGCGGAGATGCAGGACACCCTCATGTGCATCCAGATGGGCAAGACGGTGGACGATCCCAACCGCCTGCGGATGGAGACCAGCGAGCTGTATGTCAAATCCACCGAGGAGATGGCCGCTCTGTTCCCCGACTACCCGGAGGCGGTGGAGAACACGGTCAAAATCGCGGAGCTGTGCAATATGGACTTCCAGTTCGGCGTCCACCACCTGCCCGAGTTCAAGCTGCCCGAGGGCTACACCGACGGGGACGCCTACTTCCAGAAGCTGTGCGAGGAGGGCTTCGCGCGCCGCTACCCCGGCGCCCCGGCGGAGTACCGGGAGCGGCTGGCCTACGAGATGGGGATTATCCGCCAGATGGGGTTTGTGGATTACTTCCTCATCGTCTCCGATTTCATCGGCTATGCCAAGGGGCGGGGCATCCCCGTGGGCCCTGGCCGGGGCTCGGCGGCCGGCTCCATGGTGGCCTACTGCATGGCCATCACCGACGTGGACCCGATGAAATACTCCCTCTACTTTGAGCGATTCCTCAACCCCGAGCGGGTCACCATGCCGGATATTGACATCGACTTCTGCATCCGGCGGCGGCAGGAGGTCATTGAGTACGTCCAGAATAAATACGGTGCCGACCACGTGGCCCAGATCGTCACCTTCGGCACCATGGCCGCCCGGGGCGCCATCCGGGATGTGGGCCGGGCGCTGAACATACCCTATGCCGACGTGGATGTGGTGGCAAAGCAGGTGCCCAGCGGCCCGGGTGCACTCCATATCACCCTGGACGAGGCCCTCAAGCTGTCCAAGCCCCTCCGGGACGCCTATGAAGGGGACGAGCGGATCAGGACCCTCATCGACACCGCCAAGGCCATTGAAGGCATGCCCCGCCACGCCTCCACCCACGCCGCCGGCGTGGTCATCACCCGGAAGCCGGTGGTGGACTATGTGCCCCTGGCGAAGAACGATGAGTCGGTGGTCACCCAGTACGTCATGACCACCCTGGAGGAGCTGGGCCTCTTAAAGATGGACTTTCTGGGCCTGCGCAACCTGACCATCCTGGACGACACGGTGCGCCTGGTGCAGAAGAGCCGCCCCAGCTTCTCTCTGGCAGACATCCCGGACAACGACCCGGCGGTGTTCCAGATGCTCTCCGAGGGCAGGACCTCCGGCGTGTTCCAGATGGAGTCGGCGGGCATGACCGGCGTCTGCGTGGGCCTCAAGCCCCAGAACATCGAGGATATCACCGCCATCATCGCCCTCTACCGCCCCGGCCCCATGGACTCCATTCCCCGCTTCATCGCCTGCAAGCACAACCCGGACAAGGTGAAGTACAAGCACCCCATGCTGGAGCCCATCCTCTCGGTCACCTACGGCTGCATCGTCTACCAGGAGCAGGTCATCGAGATTTTCCGCAGGCTGGCGGGCTACACGCTGGGGCAGGCCGACATGGTGCGCCGGGCCATGAGCAAGAAGAAGGTCAAGGACATCGAGCGGGAGCGGCAGGCCTTCGTCTACGGCGACGCCGGGCGGGCCATTGCCGGCTGCATCGCCAACGGTGTCCCGGAGGACGTGGCAAAGGACATCTATGATGAAATCTATGCCTTTGCCAATTACGCCTTCAACAAGGCCCACGCGGTGGCCTACGCCATTGTGTGCTACCAGACGGCCTGGTTCAAGTGCCACTACACCAAGGAGTATATGGCCGCCCTGCTCACCTCCGTGCTGGACTCCAGCGAGAAGGTGGCTGAGTATATCGCCGAGTGCAGGGACTGCGGCATCCATCTGCTGCCCCCCGACATCAATGAGTCGGAGGCCGACTTCACCGTGTCCGGCGAGCACATCCGCTTCGGCCTGGTGGCCGTCAAGGGAGTGGGCCGGGGCTTTATCAACGCTGTGCTGGCTGAGCGGGGCAGGGGAGGGCCCTTTGTCTCCTTCCCTGATTTCTGCCAGCGGATGTTCGACGCGGAGCTGAACAAGCGTGTGCTGGAGAATCTGATCCGCTGCGGCGCCTTTGACAGTATGGGTATCTACCGCTCCCGGTTACTGGAGGCCTATGAGCAGCTTGTGGACTCCATCGCCCAGAACAAGCGCAAGAACCTGGCGGGCCAGTTCGATCTGTTCGGCGGCGGTGGGGATCAGACGCAGAGCGCCCCCGAGCTCCAGGTCAAAAATATCCCTGAGTTTACCCGGCACGAGCTCATGACCATGGAAAAGGAGACGACTGGACTCTACCTCACCGGCCACCCCATGGACGAATACCGGGACGTGGTCAAACAGTGCAAGGCGGCCTCTATGGGGGCGATCCTGTCGGACTTTGCCCAGGAGGGGGGACCGGCCATTTACCACGACGAGCAGCGGGTCACCCTGGCGGGGGTCATCACCGCCTCCCGCACCAAGACCACCCGCAACAACAGCCTGATGGCCTATGTGACGCTGGAGGACGACACCGCCTCCATGGAGATGCTTGTGTTCGCACGGGTGCTGGGGGAGGCAGGCCCCTACCTGAAGGAGGGGGTGGCCGTCCTGGCTGAGGGACGCATCTCCGTTCGGGATGAAAAGGCGCCCCAGCTCATGTGCGACCGGGTACGCCCCTTGGATCAGGTGAAGGGAAACCTGCCTCCGGTGGAGGGGGAGGAGAGGGCCAAGAAGCTCTATATCCGCATACCCAGCCTGGACGACCCCCGCTGGGAGAGGATCAAGCTGGTGCTCACCATGTTTCCCGGTACGGAACAGATGGTGGTCAAGTGTGAGGATACCGGAAAGCGGCTGGGCACGGTCTGCCTGGTCCATCCCGCGCTGATCCAGGAGCTGAACGAGCTGCTGGGCGCGGAGAATGTGGTCGTGCGTTGAGGGGAGCCGATGAGATGAATATTAAAAAACTGGCCTCCCTGCTCTTTCAGCGGTCGGTGATTGTGGCCCTGCTGATCTTCCTCCAGGCTGCGATGCTGCTGCTCTATATGCTCTGGTTTTCCAGCGACTTCATTTATGTGTACTGGGGGTGTGTGGTGCTCTCCATTCTGGCGGTGCTGATTATCGTCAGCCGCCAGACCGACCCGGGGTATAAAATCGCCTGGATCATCCCCATTCTGCTGTTCCCGGCCTTTGGATGGCTGGTGTATCTGCTCTGCGGTGGCAACAAGCTCTCCGCCCGCAAGCGCCGGAAGATGCAGGGTATGGACCGCACCATGCTGGAGCAGTTGGAGCGGGACTACAAGGCGGAGGAGCTGAGGCCCTTTGGGGCCGACGCGGTGAACCAGGCCCGCTACCTGGAGCACTACGCCCGCTGCCCGGTCTATACCAACACCTATACCCACTATTTTCCCCTGGGGGATGATGTGTTTCCCGCCATGCTGGAGGAGCTGCGGAAGGCGGAAAAGTATATCTTCCTAGAATACTTCATTATTAGCCCCGGCATATTCTGGGATTCTATGGTGGAGATTTTGAAGGAGAAGCATGCCGCCGGGGTGGATGTGCGGGTGATCTACGACGATGTGGGCTCCCTGAACACCCTGCCTATGAACTACGCCAGAAAATTTGAGACGGAAACCGGCATCCCCTGCTGCTGCTTCAACCGCTTCAAGCCGGTGATTTCCATCCGCATGAACAACCGGGACCACCGGAAGTTCTGTATCATCGACGGCCACACCGCCTTTACCGGCGGCATCAACCTGGCCGACGAGTATATCAACCAAAAGCTGCGGTATGGCCACTGGAAAGACACGGCCATTCTCCTCAAGGGGGAGGCGGTGTGGAGCATGACCGTCATGTTCCTGACCATGTGGGAGTACACCCGGGACGTGGAGGAGGACTACCGCCGCTTCCGGCCGGACAAGCTGCCGCCGGAGGCCGCGCAGGGAGCGGGGTACTATGTCCAGCCCTACGCGGATAACCCTCTGGACGAGGAGGCGGTGGGGGAGGCGGTCTACCTCAACCTTATCAACAAGGCCGAGCGCTATGTGTACGCCATGACGCCCTATCTGATCATCAGTGACAGCGTCAATACGGCCCTGTGCAACGCGGCCAAGTCGGGGGTGGACGTGCGCATCATCACCCCGCATATCCCGGACAAGGCATTGGTTTTTGAGCTAACCCGTTCCCACTACGAGTCCCTGTTGGAGGCGGGCGTGCAGATTTTTGAGTATACGCCCGGCTTTGTCCATGCCAAGGTCATGGTCACGGACGACTGCTGCGGAGTGGTAGGCTCTATCAATCTGGACTACCGCAGTATGTTCCTCCACTTTGAGGACGCGGTACTGCTCTACCACGACCCCACGGTACTCGACATCAAGCGGGATTTCATCAACACGCAGTTCCGCAGCCAGCCGGTGACGCTGGAGCAGTGCCTCGGCCACTCCTGGATACGCCGCCTCTTCCGCTCCATTCTGCGGGTGCTGGCCCCGTTGCTGTGACAAAATAAGGCCGCCCCCACAGGGGGCGGCCTTATTCCGCTTCAATCCTTCTCCTCGTGTTCCAGCAGTGCGGAGAGAACCTCATTGTAAATCCGCTCCGGCTCGGCCTTGAAGCTCTCCGCCAGGCGGTTGGCCTGCTCCTGGGAGCCGCAGAACAGCTCCAGGGTGAACAGATTGCCCCCGTCATCGTCCAGAAACATCCGGGCTGAGTACCCGCCCTCCGGCCGGGGCTCCGTCTCCGCACGTACTTGAGCATTGCGCCGCAGAATCCCGTTGAGTTTTACCAACTGGGCGCTACAGTTGCGCTTGACCGAGTAGGGGAGGCTGCTCTCACAGGCTGCGCCGTTTTCCCGGCCTTTTTCCGTGATCGAATAGAGCCCGTCCTCCAGTGTCAGATGGCCGCTCTCCACCAATTCAGAAACCGCCTCGGCAAACTCAAAGTAGCCAATGCCGTCATCGCAGACCGTCAGCTCCGTCAGTGTCGGAAAGTCGATGGGCGCCGCGACCCGGGCCATAAAATAGAGGATCAAAAATTTAATGTCCAGCTTGTCGTGGATAAAGCCGTAGCGAGCCATCTGGGAACTCCTTTCCAATAGACGAGTCAAACATAATATGTATTTATTTATTATACCGAAAGGTTGAGAAAATCACAAGAGGTATTTTTGACTTGACGCTGGTCTAAAAATATGGTATTATCCTATACTGTCGGTAACAAATATATGCTGGAATAGCTCAGTCGGTAGAGCAGCTGATTCGTAATCAGCAGGTCGCGTGTTCAAGTCACGTTTCCAGCTCCAGAAACCGGCGGAAATCGGATGATTTCCGCCGGTTTCGTCACTTTTTGAGGGAATACGGTGGGAGTAAACGTGTGGTCTGACCGCCGACCCACACCGTGACCCACATGCCGAAACAACCGGAAAGGGCCGGAGAGGATTTTTGTCCTCTCCGGCCCTTTCTGTTCCTCGGTGTTACAGCACCTGCGCCATGAAATTCCCCATCTTTTCTGCAGCCTTCTCCTGCATCCGCCGGTTGGTGTGGGTGTAGGTGCGCAGGGTGAACCCGGCGTCGTAGTGCCCCAACATGGCGGATACCGTTTTCACATCCACGCCGCTCTGTAGCGCCACCGTGGCAAAAGTGTGCCTCAGATCGTGAAATCTGATGTATTCCAGCCCGGCGTCCTTCAGGATCTTCTTGTGGAGGTTCACGATGGAGTCCGGGTGATACATGCCGCCGGTCCTGGGGGATGGGAACAGATAGTGGCTCTCCGGGTGCCGCTGGTGCTCCTGCACCAGCAGTTCCACCGCCTCCCGGGGAATGGAGATCTCCCGGACGGAGTTGGACGTCTTGGGCTGGCAAATGGCCAGCTCTCCCTGGGCGTTCCGTCCCACCTGCTTGCTCACCAAGATGGTGCCGTGCTCCGCATCTAGGTCAGTCCAGAGAAGGGCGGCCAGCTCGCCCTTCCGGATGCCGCTGACCAGCTCCAGGTAGAACAGGGCCAGCACGCCCCGCCGCTCCGCCGCCTCCAGGTAGGCCCTCATGTCCTCCGGCTTCAGGGTTCTCATCTCCTGCCTCTGGAGCTTGGGCACGACACAGTCCTCGGCCGGGTTGTGGAGAAGCAGCTTTTCCTTCACCGCCCGGTCCAGGGCGCTGTGGAGCATGGTGTGGACGCCCCGGATGGTGGAGCTGCTCAGACCAGGGCGCTTGGACTTCTGCACGGCTCTGCGGCGGCCGTTCTGCTGCAGCTCCCGGTACAGGTTCTGAATCTGCCGGGTGGTCAGCTGGTTGAGCTTGACCTCCCCGATGTAGGGGATGGTATGCAGCTCGATGCCCCGCCGGTAGTACTCCGCCGTGGAGAACCGCAGGTTGGGTTTGGCGTAGACCTCAAACCACAGCCTCAGCCACTCGGCCACCGTGTATTTTCCAGCCCTGGCCACGTCCAGGCTGCCGGCCTCCCCAATGGCCTGCTTCAGCTTCGCCTTGACCTCGGCCTGGGTTCTGCCCAGTACGTTCTTGATGATCCGCTTGCCGGTATCCGGGTGGTATCCGGCGGTGTACCGGCCCTCCCAGCGGCCATCGCTGCGCTTGCGAATATTTCCCTCACCATTGGCCCGCTTTTTGGCCATGTTGTTCGCCTCCCTTGCAGCAACACAACATACTCCAGAAAAGAGAAAATATCCAGGGCAAACCAGCAGAGTTAACAGATCCTTATCATTTGGCCGCACCCGGACCTCTCTTTGTCAACGGCATCGCATTTATGCCGGAGGAAAGAGGTTTCTCTTTGTTTTGCGGCGCAAATTTTGCATTCTCAGTCCACGGCGTCGGTCAAAAAGGCCGGAACCGGCTGGGAACACTGACTTTCTCCAGATCACTGCCCAACTCAATTTACCGGCTATGCTGAAAAAGCCGAAAACCCCAATTAGTAGCGGCTATTTCAATACAAAGACCCTTGGAATTATGTGTGTTCGGCAACCCAATTCTGAACATGCTCCAGAAAACGGGAGACTGCTGGTGACGGAATACCATTGGAGCGAACCGCCAGAGCAATATCCCGGTATTGGGGAGGATCCAAGGGCATGTGGACGATGTGATAAGGCATCCGGTTCAGGATCAGTTCGCTCATGATTCCGACACCCAGTCCGCATTCGATCATAGATGCAATGATATTGCTGTCCTCAGCAAAGTAGCGGATATTGGGGCGAACACCACAGGACTTAAAAATGCGGCTCATATCCCGATCCTGATCCTCACGGATGGGAATAAAGGGATCCTCGGAAAAGCGGGTGACTGGGTAGGACTTGGCCCGGGCCAACAGATGATCCGGGGGAAGCACCGCGCAGAGCTGTTCCCGCTTGAGAAAGAAGGTGTGCAGCGGCGGGGTGGAACGCACATTCAGCGGCAGGGTGACAAAGCCGCAGTCCACCCCACCCTGGATGATGCTGTTCTCGATGGCACTATACTCCAGATTATAGGAGATCTGGATGTCTACATTCGGGTAGATCTGGAGAAAAGAGCGAACAATTTGGGGAAGCCAGTTGGCAGCCACGCTGTGAAAGCTTCCAACCCGTACTGTACCGCCATCCAGGGACAAGAGCCGCTCTACAGAGCCCTCCAACTCTCGCTGAGCAGCGCAGACCGCACGGATTTGGGGGATCAGATATTCTCCCTCCGGTGTCAGGGACACACCTGTCCGATTCCGAATGAGGAGAGGAACACCCCACTCCCGCTCTAAATCGGCGATGACTCGGCTGACCGTCGGCTGGGTATAACCCAGCACATCGGCGGCCTGCGTGATGTTGCCCAGTTCTACAGTTTTCAAAAAGGCCTCATATTTTGACAATTCCAAAATGTCTCACCAGCCATGAAAATTTCGTATGGAAGCGATAGAGATGTTTAATTTGTCAAACCAGTGGCTAAATCGTACAATAGCGATGTAAAAAAGTCAAGAGCTCATGGCGAAAACGACAGGAGGAAGAGAATGCATGAAAGAAACCATTGCGCAAAGTGTGGCCGAGGTGCAGGAACATGTGGTAGCGCACCGAAGGACGCTGCACCAGATTCCGGAAGTCGGTCTGGATCTGCCACAAACCGCGGGCTATGTCCGAAAGATTCTGACGGAGCTAGGTTGCATCCCCCAAAATATTGGAACCTGCGGCCAAGTTGTGACGCTGGGCCAGGGAGAGCGCACCCTGCTTCTGCGGGCAGATATGGACGCACTTCAGGTAGAGGAACACAACGACCTGCCGTTCTGCGCTGCAAACGGGTGCATGCACGCCTGCGGGCACGACATGCATACGGCCATTCTTCTGGGAGCCGCCGAGGTGCTGAAGCGGCATGAGCAGGAACTCCCCTGCCGGGTGAAGCTGGTGTTTCAGCCGGGAGAAGAGCTGGGTACGGGCGCCCAGTCCCTGGTAGAGGCGGGACTTCTGGAAAATCCTCACGTGGATGCCGCCGCCGCGCTCCACGTGGACTCCACTATGGCGGTGGGTGAGTGTTCCTACTGTACCGGTGTGGCCACATCAGATATTTACGACATCTTTATCCAGCTCAAGGGGAAGGGGGGACACAGCTCCCAGCCGGAAGAGACAATCAATGCCCTGGCAGCGGCCAACGGGGTGTTTCAGGCACTCAGCGGGCTGGTACAGCGGGAGGTGAGCGGATTTGATACTGCCATTCTAGCTATCTGCTCCATGCACGCAGGCAGTCAGCAGAATCCCAATATCATCCCGGAAATCTGCGAGATGGCCGGTACCCTTCGTTGCTTTGACCGGGCGCTGGGCCAGCGTCTGGTGGAGCGCATCCGCGAGATTGTTGAGAGAGAGGCGGCCTGTTACCGGGCGGAAGGCACGGTGGAGACCCTGCTCACCCCGTCGCTTACTGTGGATCCCTCCTTGGCAGAGCAGTTGGTTCCGGCCCTTCAGGAAGTTTTTGGGGCGGAGCATGTGGTACGCTCCACCCGGCCTTTCGCGGGCAGTGAGGATTTTTCTTACATCGCACAACAGGTTCCTGCATTCTTTTGCTGGATCGGCGCAGGAAAGCCAGGTAATCCCATGCTTCATAATCCCAATATCATCTTCGATGAGCAGGCGCTGGAATACGGAGTGAAAGCCATGGTGACTCTACCTTTTGTGTGGGCCGGCCAAACCTCCATGTGAACGGATACCAGAGAAAGGAGCCATTCCAATGAGACTGGATAAGAAAAAGAGAGGCTTTCAGCTGCCTCACGTGATCATTATCCTGATGTGCATCATGCTGGCAGTCACAGTAATGTCCTTTCTGATCCCCAGCGGGGAGTTTGTTCGAGATGCCAACGGTGCGGTAGACCCGACCCAGTTCAGCTATGTGGAAAATGACAATCCCATCACTTTCTTTGACTTCTTCTATGACATCCCCCACGGCATTGTGGAGTCAGCGGACATTATCATCTCGATTATGGTCATCTCCGGTGTGCTCTATGTCATCGAGCAGACCGGAGCCATTTCCGCCGCCCTCCAGCGGCTCACTGCTGCGGCCAGGGGCAAGGAGGTCTTTGTGGTTCTGGGCCTGACCCTTGTCTTCGGTGTGCTGGGGGTTATCGGCTGGGGGGAGGACGCACTTCCCTTCGTGCCTATGGTGGTCAGTCTGGCCTTGGCCTTGGGGTATGATCGGGTTGTAGGAGTAGCCATCGTACAGTTGGGTGTCTGCATCGGTTTCAGTACAGGCGCCTTCAACACCTTTACGACCGGAATCTGTCAGGAGCTTGCCGGCGTCCCTATTTTCACCGCCTGGCAGTTCCGCCTAATGGAGTTTGTCATCTGTTATCTGATCCTGGCGCTTTTCCTGGCCAGCTACTGCCGGAAGATCAAGCGAGATCCAAACCGGAGCGTGATGCCTGAGTTCCAGAGAGGTGAGCGACAGGAGCAGAAACTCATGACAGAGCAGGTTCCCATGACTCCCCGCCGGGTGCTCACTCTGCTGGCCTTTGTGGTCGCTCTCATCGTACAGGTCTTTGGAGCCATCCAGTTGGGTTGGGGAATGGAACAGTTCAGCGGCCTGTATGTGATTCTGGCAGTGGCTGTGGCGGTGATCAATGGTATCAGCCCCAGCAAGGCCTGCACCGACTTCATCCAGGGTACCACCACCGTCATGTCGGCGGTGATCGTCATCGGTGTTGCCCGGGCCATCTACCTGCTGATGGATCAGGCCAAAATTGTGGACACCATTATCCACGCGCTCGCCAACGTCTTTGAGGGGAAAAGCCCCTTTGTGGTGCTTCTGCTGCTCTATATCTTCGTCATCGTCTTCAACTTCTTTGTCACATCGGCCAGCGGCAAGGCGTTTATTCTCTTCCCCATGCTCAAGCCCCTGGCAGATATTCTTGGAATCAACCAGCAGGTGGTGGTCACCACCTTCCAGCTGGGTGACGGCTTTACCAACTGGTTCTTCCCCAGCTCCGGTCTGCTGATGGCCGGGTTGGAGCTGGGCGGAGTCACCTATCAGCAGTGGGTGAAGTTTGCCGCCAAGATCATCGGGGCACTGGTGCTGGCCGGACTATGTTTCGCCTTCCTAGCACAGATGATTGGCCTGTCTTGAGCATCACGGGCAGAAAAAAATAGAATAAACACGGGTCCGGCTCTTATTAGATGCCGGGCCCGTGCCATTTTGATCGAACTGTTTGTGTTTCTCTCATATTGAATACTGCTTTCTATGTTTTGCGCTCTTGATCCACAGCGGCGGTCAAAAAGGCCGGAACCGGCTGGGAACACTGCCTTTCTCAAAACCACCGACCACCCAAAACTCCGAAGTCCGTCCTCAGCGACCACCTAAGTTTCCTCTGGGGCGAAACCCCGTAACCCCTTGACACGCCCCGCACTGCGGGGCGTTGTAACCGGGCCGTCGGCGGTTTACCGCCGCGGTCCTTTATCCTAGTACGAAAATCGAACGCCCCTAAAGGGCCCAAAACCGGGCTCCCTGGAGGTACTCTTTCTCTGAAATTTTATGTGGGAATGCTGCTTAGATCGGCGCATCCTGTGGGTCTACCCTACTCCCCTCCCGAAAGCGGCACACAGGGCTGACACGGCCGCGACAGGGGCCTTCCTGTGGTCGTCCGGCTTTCCTTCCGGAGTGGGTGCGGGCTACGCCCGCAAATGTGCCAGGCTGCCGCTTGCGGCAAGCCAGGTGCTCTGCTTGCCCCACCCAACGGTGGGTAATATGGTACTTTTCCGGATGGGAACTTTGTTAACACGTTTAGAGACCGAGCGGGAGAATACTCCGTTTTACATGCAATCCCAATACTGTCCAGCCACTCCCTTCAAAATCTATGTCTTCTATTTTCCCACTGCAATCGAAGCCACTTAAATCAGCTTTGGGATTCAGCGCATTGATGGTTTATTGAAGTCATGCAAGCGGAAAATCGCCAGTTAGGTGATGTCTGTCCTAAGTTAAATTGTATAAAACAGAAAAAGTTTAGATGCTTTTTTGTTCACTATTCAGGGAAAAAGTCGAATTTGCGTCGTTTTTTAGACAATTCGGCAAACCTATAATATAGACATCCCAAGCAAGAGGCCGTAAAACACTGTAGAAATGTGGGAGGTAATTGTATGAATGTGGAGGCAATGACAAACAACTTGGGACTTTGGATTATATGCAGCGTCATGGTTATCGTCATTCTGGTCCAAAGCATCCTGTATTTCCGCCTGGGACGCGCCGAAGCAAAAAAGCTGCAAATCCCGAAAGAGAAGGTGACCCACGGCATTCGCGCCGCGGTGATCACAGCGATTGGCCCAACAATTTCCTCGGCGATCGTGCTCTTGTCTCTCGTGGTTATGATCGGTGGCCCAATGGCGTGGATGCGCCTGAACGACGTAGGCGCGGCACGAACAGAGATGGCGATTGTATCTATGGTGCAGGCGATCTTGCCGGAAAATTCTTCTGATGTAACCACAATGACATTCGCAGCTTGGGGGCAGGCGTTTAATAACGTCGGGTGGATGATTGTTGCTTTGGTGGCGACCAGCCGGATGGGCTGGGCCGTGGAGAAGATGAACCAGAAGTTCAGCCCCGTGATTGTGAAGGCTGCGATGTCCGGCGCGGCAATCGGCCTGTTTGCCTACCTGGTTTCCAATAATCTGATTGGAAAGCCCAGCCCGAATTGGGTTGCGGCGGTCGTTGCAGGGGCGTCTATTCTGGTGATCAACAAGGTCTTTTCTCGTATGCAACGCCTGCAGGAGTTCTCACTGGGTATTGCCATGATCCTGGGAATGGTCGCGGCGACGGTCGTGGAAAATGTCGCCGGTATCTGAGATAGGGGTGAATCAAAATGGATGGATTTAACAGAAAAGTCGTAAAAATAGGTACCATTACGGTGCTGTGCGCAATCGTCGCAAACTTTCTCCCGGTGCTGTACCTCTGGATTGTCTATGGGGAGATTCCCACCGGCTCCCAGCTTGCCAGCATCCTCAGCATGATTTTCGCGGCCTCGGCCGTGAGCTGGATTGTACAGCCACTGTCCTATTATGGCGGTCTGGGCATGGTTGGCACCTATATTTCGTGGATTTCCGGCTCCGCCGCCGACATCCGGCTGCCGTCCATCAACATGGCCCAGAAGGTGACCAATACGGAGGCGAACACCCCGGAGGGAGACGCAATCGGCGCTATGGCTCTATCTGCCTCCGTATTCACCACAGTCGGAATCATCAGTGTGTTTGCTGTGGTGGGGAGCAGAATCATCCCGCTTCTTCCAGAAGTCATTACCCAGTCGTTTACCTATATGCAGCCGGCACTCTTCGCCGCTGTCTTTGTCAATATGGCGGTGAAAAACCTGAAGCCCGGCTTTACGACATTGGCCCTTGGCCTGCTCTGCTGCTTTGCGCTGCCGCAGCTGGGACTGTCCACGGCATGGCTTACGCTGATTGTCGTGGTCGGCGGGCTTGTCATCGGCATCCTCTTTGCACGCAAAGGTGCCCGGAAAACCGCTCCCGGCAGCAAATAATTTTCCATAGGAGATCCAAATGATCTAAAGAGAAAGCGGGAGGTGTATCTTCCATGGAGATGTCGATTTTCATGGATACACGATCTGGTATGAACCGCCCCCGGCTCCGGAGCCCAATGGAATGCCCGGACGCCTTGGACAAGCTAACTGGAGGAGAGATTGCCATCCTCTCGGAGGCGCGTGAAATCCCGGGCATCACGCGGATCTGGCAATGAGCGCGGGACGGCCACAGAATGGCCGTAAACGGCAGGCCGTGGCCGGTATTGCCGTGGTGGCAGCGGCCTGCCTGCTCCTCTGGCTGGGCGGCGACGCACTTGCCTTGACGCAGGAGGCAAGGATCGCCCTGCTGGTTCTGGTGGGTGCCTGCGTGCTGTTTTTCACAGAGCTGATTCCGCTGGGCGTGTCGGCCCTGCTGATTCCGGTAGTGCTGTGCCTCACTGGCGTGCTGACCGAGGCGGAGGCCTTTGCATCCCTCTGTGACGACACCATCCTCATGTTCGCGGGCATGTTTGTGGTGGGACAGGCCATGTTTGCCATCGGGGTGGCCCACCGGCTGGGCGCGTGGATCGCCCGCTGGTCCGGCGGACGGCCTCTGGCCCTGATCTTGGGCATGGGCGTGGTCACGGTGCTGCTCTCCTCTGTGCTGAGCAACACCGGCACGGTGGCCGTGCTGCTGCCCATCTGCCTGGGGGTGGCAGAGAGCTCCGGCGTATCGAAGAAGTGGCTGCTGTTTACCCTGGCCAACGCCAGCGGCATAGGCGGGATGATTACCATGGCGGGCACGCCGCCCAACGCCACGGTCCACTCCGTCCTGGTACAGGCGGGGGAGGCGGGCTTCGGCTTTGTGGAGTTCGCCTGGCTGGGCATTCCGGTCAGCGCGGTCGGGCTGCTGTACCTGATTTCCCCGTTCTGCCGGAAGCTGCTGGGCGTGCCGCGGCAGGTGATGCTCTCGCCCGCAGCCGGGCGCACTGCGGGTAGCCGGACTCCGGAGGACCGGGGCGCGGAGCGCTCCGCCGGACGGCAGGCCCTCTCCATGGCGGTGCTGGTGGGCGTGGTCATCATCATGGCCACCGGCTGGATTCCCCTGGGGCTGGCGGCGGTGGCCGGCGCTCTGCTGTGCGTCATCGTCGGTCTGCTCTCCGCCAGGGAGGCCATCAGGGCCATTGACTGGTCCACCATTTTCCTGTTCGCCGGCACCCTGGCGCTGGCGGAGGCGCTGGAGACCACCGGCGTAGGCCATCTGATTGCCGGCCTGGTGGTCGCCCTGTGCGGCGGAGAGATCAACTACTATCTGCTCATTACGGTGCTGTTCCTGTTCTGCGGCTTGATCACACAGTTTATGTCCAATACAGCAGCCTGTGCCCTGCTGGCTCCCATCGGCCTGCAGATCGCGCAGGGGCTGGGGGTTGCCCCCAAGAGCGTGCTGATCGTGGTTGCGGCCGCGGCGTGCAGCTCCTATCTGACGCCCATGGCCACGCCGCCCAACACCCTTGTATTCGGCTGCGGCGGCTTCCGGTTCCAGGATTTCCTGAAGGCGGGAATGCCCCTCTTCCTGCTTACCTACCTTCTGTGTATCCTGATCGTCCCGGCCGTGTGGCCCATCTAGCGGGAAGGGCCTGTTTCAATACACAGCATCCCGCATGTTTCCCATTTGAAGTCAGCAAAAGGAAAGGAAAAGAGATCATGTTTGATATCAAAATTATAAATGGAATGGTGATCGACGGAATTGGCGATACCCGGTACAGGGCGGACATTGGCATCACGGGCGACCAGATTACCGCCATTGGGAATCTGGCTGACGCGCCGGCCCTGGAAACCGTTGACGCCCGGGGGCAGATTGTCTGCCCCGGCTTTGTGGATGTACACACACATTCCGACATGTGCCTCATGTATGATCACCTGGGGAGCAGCAAGATCTATGACGGGGTCACCACCGAGGTGATCGGAAACTGCGGCATCGGCGTGGCGCCAGTATCGGACGATAAAAAGGAGCAGCTGATTACCTATCTCAATACACGGCTGATTGGTTCCCTCCCGGTCAAGCTGGAGCTCCCCTGGAATACCATGGACGAATATCTGACGGCGCTCCAGGCGTGCAGTCCCGCAACCAATGTGGTGCCTCTGGTCTCCCACGGCGCCATCCGGATCAATGAGATGGGCTTTGCGCGCGGACGGCCCACAGAGGAGCAGCTGTCGAGAATGCGGCATGAGGTGAAGAAGGCCATGCAGACAGGATGCTTTGGGCTGTCCAGCGGCCTGATGTACATGCCTGGAGAGTACAGTGACGTGGACGAGCTTGGCGCGCTCTCCGCAGAGGTCTCCCCATATGACAGTTTTTATGTCTCCCATATCCGCAGCGAAGGGGAATCCATTATGGAGGCCCTGGACGAGGCGATCGCCATCGCCAAAAAGGGCAATACCGCGCTCCATGTATCCCACCTGAAGCTGGCGGGTTCCACTGTGTGGGGGAAAACGGACGAGGTCTTTGAAAAGATCTACAGGGCGAGGGCCCAGGGCCTTGATGTGACCTTTGATGTCTATCCCTACGCGTGCGGCTGCACCTCCCTGGGTACCTGTATGCCGCCCTGGACCTTTGAGGGCGGCACCGCGCAGATGCTGGAACGGATCAAGGACCGGGCCAACCGGGAACGGATTGTCCGCGAAATCAAGGAGGGCATTCACGGCTGGCAGAACCCCATTAAAACGGTCGGCGATTGGAATCGGATTACCCTCGCCACCTGCTACACCAAGGAGGGTGAAGCCCTCCTGGGTCGGACAATCGCGGACATCTGCCAAGAGACCCACCAGGATCCCTTTGAATTTATCTTCGATTTTCTGATTCAGGAGAACGGCCGGGTTCAGATACTTGCGGCCATGATCGACCAAAACGATCTGGATACGATTATCGCCCATCCCGATGCGATGATCGGTTCCGACGGCATGAACCTGTCCACCGTCGGCGTCCTCTCCGCAGGGCATCCCCATCCGCGCACCTTTGGAACCCACGGCCATGTACTGGCCGACTATGTCCGGACCCGCAAGATTATAACGCTGGAGGACGCCGTCAAAAAGATGACCTCCAAACCCGCCCAGCGGATGCGTTTGGAGCGGAGAGGGACTCTCCAGGAGGGGAACTATGCCGATGTCACGGTTTTTGATCCTGACACCGTCCAGGACAAGGCCACCTATACAGAACCGAAACAGTACACACAAGGTATCAGCACGGTGATTGTCAATGGACAGTTTGCGCTCCGCAGCGGGGTGCAGACGGGGATTACCTCCGGGCGGGTGCTGCGTAAAAATAACCCCTAAGTTCTGGAGCGGGATGGGCGCGCGGCCGGCGTGTCCCATTCCGCTCTGCGGAATCCCGCAAAATCGCTGTTCAAGGAGAAAATCATGGGTAATCGCACTATAGGAATCAATCCATATCTGGTGGACTATGTTCCCAAAGACTACGCAGGGAATATGCCGGAGGGCGAGGTCAAAGTGGACTGCTCCCTGGGCGTAAACGCATCTCTGCTGGGGAACTGCATCTTTGAGAGGCTTCATCAATTTCAGCAGAAAAAGGTCCTGTATGTCGGGAACTGCGAGCAGGTGCTCTGTGAGGGGAGCTTCAATGAAATCAAATATTACCCCCATGACGAGACACTGAAGGACGCCTTGGCCGACTGGTATCGAAAGCACGGCGTGGGTACGGGATGGCTCACCGGGGAGCACTTCATCTGCGGCAACGGCTCTTACGATATTTTATGTAATATCAATCTGCTCTGCCTTACAGGTGGGAAAAAGGTATTGGGCCACGCGCCGCAGTTTACGGCCTATGTGGACCATGTAAACTGCTCCGGCTCTCTGTATCAGGCCTATTACATGAAAAAGGACTGCAATTATCGGTTTCAGCCCCGCGAGTATATCGCGCAGATGTCAGAGGATGACGACCTGTTTATTGTAGAAAATCCCAATAACCCAACCGGCCAGATCATCCCCATAGACGATATCAAAGCGATCGCGGACAGGGCGCAGTCTCTGGGCAAAATTTTGGTCGTGGATGAGGCTTACGGGGAATATATGGCGTTTTCCAACAGCGCGGTCAATTTAATTCCGGAGTACCCCAATGTCATCGTAACGAGGACCTTTTCAAAGGGGTGGGGCATGGCCGGAATCCGCTTGGGCTACGCGGTCGGAAGCATAGAAAACAACCTGCTCCCCTGCCTGAAAAAATTGGTCTTGCCATTTAACAGCAACGCGATTGCAAAGGCGCTGGCGTTGACGGCACTGCGAAGCAAGCTGGAAAACGAGCGGGATCCCTTTGATACGGATACAGTGTTTACAAATAAGCGGCTACTCATGGATACGATCATGCAGGCGGATAAGCATGGAACGCCCAGAATGGCGATTGCTCAGACCGCAAGCAGCACGCCGATCATGACGCTCTATTACACCGGTAAGGAAGCGCATTTTGATCTGCAGGCGCATCTGATCAAATTTGGAATCCTGGCCGTAAGCTGCAAAACCTATATGGGCCTGAATGAACGCGCCGTGCGCCTTATGCTTCCCCAGAGCGGGGAGATGCCGGTGCTTTTAGAGGCGATGGAAAAAGCAATCCAGGCGCTTCCAGAATAGGCTGCAGAAATGGCGTCCCACTGCGGTGGGATGCCATTGTTTTACACTGGACAACCGGACGCATCTGAAATATAATAAGCAAAAACAGATAGATTGGTGGGGATATTATGCTGAAATTTTTGTTCGTCCTGCCCCTCAGCTTCAAAGAGATTGAGGGGAAAATCAGGGAGCTGATCTATCGGGAATTTTCGTATATCCAAGATGAATACTTGATTTATGATACCTACGAAAGCGCGGTGGCGCAGCTTGCAGACAACCAGCAGACATATGACAGCATCTTTTTTGCCGGGCCTTATATCTACAATTATATGATTTCGCGGCTGCGCCAGCTGAATCATTGGAGCGTATTCCCGAGATCAAGCAACACCATGCTGCGGGCGATTTCCAAAGCTGCTTTGTCCGGCTGGGATATCCTGCGTCTTTCCATCGATACCTACAGCAAGCACGCAGTTGCGGAAGCCTATCAGGAGCTGTCCATCCGGGAGGATACGCTTGCGCTGCCGGTCTACAATGATATGGACGACATGGACTTTACGCAGAACGCCCTGCAATACCATCTGGAGAACCTGAAGGCCGGGAAGGCCAGCGGCATTATAACCGTCTCCTCCGGTGTCGTCTCCGAACTGGAAAAACGGCGGATCCCATATATCGCGGCTGTTCCGACGCTCGATACCATACGGGAAACGCTCTTTAACACCGTTCAGTACCACCGGGCCCAGAAAAATATCCTGGGCCAGATTGCCGTTATTTATATCAACATTAACTTTCCGCCGGAGCACTCTCTCCTTTTAAGCGACGAGTACAGCTTTATGCTGGAAAAGATGAAAATAATAAAAGAGGTCTATAAATATGCCGACCGCCTTTCAGCCTCCGTGGCGGAGGAATCCATTTACAATTTTATCCTGTTTTCCACCTATGGGGCGCTTGACCTGGAGACAGCTCACTTCCGAAAGTTCGAGCTGCTCAATTGGCTGGAGCGTGTAACCTGCTATTCTGTTTCCATCGGCCTTGGGAATGGGGAGACGGCGATTGATGCGCGCCATAACGCCTTCCGGGCCATGCTTAGAGCAAAAAATCACGAGCAAAATGCCGCATATGTCCTGATCAACGGGCAGGAGCCGATGGGTCCCTATCTCGGCGATACGGTACAGAAACAGCCGGAGGATCTTCCCGAAGAATTCCAACGGATCATGTCAAAAACCAATATCAGCAGCAATACCATACACCGCCTTTATACATGGGTATTAAAAGAGAATATTGATTTTTTTACGTCGAAAGAATTGGCAGATGGCCTAAAAATGAGCAAAAGAAGTGCAGATCGTTTAATTGAAAAATTATTGTCTGCAGATTTGGCCGTATTAAGTACAGAGCAGATAAAAGGGGAGCGTGGAAGGCCAACCCGCATTATTCGATTGAATCTACCCAAATTTGAAAGCTAAGACACAATAGCTCAGATTATCTATCATTCAATCAGGTATCATTTTATCATCTTTTTCTAACAAGTACTTTACTTTGAAATAGGCTCTGGCTGACCCACACCGTGACCCACACGGAAGACGGAGCGGATGGAAACAACGGAGAGAACCGTGCCAAAGCAGACACGGCTTTGGACTAAACAGGCCGCAAAAGCGCCCAACGGAGCTAGTTTGTTGTTCCTAATACGCTTCGTAATCAGCAGGTCGCGTGTTCAAGTCACGTTTCCAGCTCCATAAAGCCACACCAATCTGGATATTTTAAGCGGGACGCTTAGAGTATCAGAGGGTGCGGCTTTTTTATTTTCCTGAAATTTGTGTTCTAAAAAAGATATTTTCGAGGTATTCCGGGGCCTCGGAGGGACCTTCCCCTGGCTTGCCCCAGTTTCCGAGCCCCCAACAGGAATCAGCGCCCTATTTGAACACAGTCAGGGCACAAAAATCCGAAAAAATGATATACAAAAATTAGTGCGCCGGTTTGTTGGTTTCGTCAACCAGCAGGCCGGCGCTTTTTTGCTGCCCGGCGAATTCAAAAAGGGCACACACTTTTATGTCCGCTTTGCTGAATAGCTTTTTCGTGGATAAGATGGCATGATGGCGTTCACAAGCAGCAGCTCAGGAGCGGCCATTGAAAAAGGGCGTTTTGCACGGAGAAGGAGGTAAAAGCGCATGACCAAAGAAACCTATTTTGAGGAGCTGTCCTTCGCCCTGCGGCGGCGGGAGCTGCTACCCCGGCCGGTGGAGGAGGACGGCCTGCTCCCAGTGGAGTGGAACGGCCGCGCCCTGTGCCGGGTCACGGAGCGCGGTGCTGCCCGGTATGACCCCACCTGGGTGGACACAGACGGGGCAAAGGCCACCCTGGCCTAGGTCACGGAGGCGGCGGGGACGATAATGAAGTACATGAAGCTCCTGGAGACGGCCCCGCCGCTGAAGGCGGAGAGCCTGGCAGACGGCTACCGGGTGCTGGCAGAATTCAACGGTACGGTACTGGCCGGGAAAAAGACCCTGCTGGGGGCTCAATTCGTCACCTGGGCCTGGGACTATGACCGGAGAGGCGTCAGCAACGGCCACTACTACATGGAGGACTACCAAACCGCCAAGGAGGACTTCACCTTCCGCTCCGGGCTGATGGCCAGGGAGCAGGTTTTTGACCGGGAGCGGTTGGAGGAGCTGCGCCAGGCGGCACAGGGCTTCCTATGCGGCGAGGGCCCCGCCTCCTACCGGCAGGAATCCCGGTGCCAGCGCATTCTGGACCAGATTCGATCCCAGTTACCCGAACCGAAGCAAAATTAAATACAAAAAGAGGGACCAAGCATTGAACAGTCTATGTGAAGGCGGCGCCGACAAAGGCGCCGCCTTTTACTATGCCCGGCATTTATTTGCCTCCTGTACCCACAAGCTGTACGCCCCGGATCATCCGGCGGACGCTCCGCCCGTGCCGGTGTGCACCCGCTCAGACCTGTGCCGGGGCTGCCCCTACCCAGCCCATGGCTTCCTCTGCTGGAGCACCGCCGGGGAATGCCTGCGGACTAGGATGAAAAAAATCCATACGGTACGGGAGGGAAAACGGATGATGCACGCAGTCCTGAGTAATTCGCGGCACCCGGGGTACGGCCAGCCTACAGTCCCTTTTCCCATCCCCCGGGGCGCCTATGACGACACGGTGGCAGCCCTGGCCTCTTTGGGTATCGGTGACCCGGTCGGCCGGGACTGCCGGGTGGATGAGCTCAACAGCAGTTTTCTCATCCTGAAGCGGCTGGAGAAGGTAGCGGTCAACGTGGACGAGCTGGACTATCTGGCCAAGCGGCTGGACAGCTCTGACATCAATGAAGCCGCCAAATTCCAGGCGATGACAGTGAAATGGGGCCTGTTCGAGATGACTGACCTAATCAACCTGACCTTCTGGTGTCAGCAGGCCACGATCATCACAGACTTTTCCGATTTGGAGGACATTGGCCGCCGGCACTATATGCCCCTGAACGGCGGGAGCTGCAGCACTGAGGAGCTGGAACGGCTGGATGCCCGCAAGGCGGCGCTGGATCTGATCCTCAACAGTGAAAGCACCTGCGTCACCCCCTACGGCGTGGTCTATGACAACGACATGAAGCTGGAACACCACTACGATGGCCAGCACTTCCCATGCTATCTCTGTCAGCCCGCCATGCTGGTGGTGGGTATTTTCCCGAAGAATGCGCCGGAGGGATCAAGCGAGACCACATGGCTGACCCTGACCTGTTCTGAGCAGTAGCTCAAGCGCGGCATACAGCAGTCCGGCCTGGACTTGGGCACGGCCAACATCCGGTATGAGGCTGTCATGCTTCCCTGGGAGGTGACGCAGGTGCTGGCCCCGGAAAGGGAAAGTCCCGTTGCCCTGAATATGGTCATTGCCCAGGACACCGAGTATGTCCTGCTGGACGAGCCCACCAACGACCTGGACATCTACCACGCCGCCAATCTCATGAAGATCGTCCGGCGGCTGTGCGACGAGCTGGGCAAGACGGTAATCCTGGTTCTCCACGAGATCAACTAGGCCGCCTTCTACTCCGGCTACATCTGCGCTCTTCAGGACGGCAGGGCCGCCAAGTTCGGCACTGTGGAGGAGGTAATGACCAAAGAAACCCTGTCGGAGCTCTACCAGGTGGACTTCAAGATCATGACCATCGCGGGCCGGCCTCTGTCCATCTACTATTGAAGCCTCCGAGTTTTCAGTACTTTTGTCGAAAAGGAGAACCACCACATGAAGAAGAAACCCCCGCGCGCTCTCTCCCTGGTCCTTGCCCTGGCCCTGTCTCTGGCGGCCTGCGGCACAGGAGCCGCTCCACAGCCCCAGGGGGATACGGTGCCCCTTACCGCCCTCAACGCCCAAAAGGAGCCCGCCGAGGTAGCGGCCCCCTATGATCCCCAGCGCATCGCCGTTCTGGATATGGCCACCCTCACCAGCCTGGACTATCTCCAAACTACGTCGGCGGCGAGGTGTCCTGCCTGGGCACCATCAAAGAGGCCGGCCTGGAGGCCGTCATGGCCTGTGGCCCCGACGTGATCTTCATTGGGGGCTGGCTGGCCGGCAGCTACGACGCCCTCAGCCAGATCGCCCCGGTGGTCTATCTGGCCACCGACAGTGACCTGGGTGTGGTGGAGAGCGTACGGCAGAACACCAGGGCCATCGCCTCCCTGTTCGGCCTGGAGGACACGGCCGGGGAACTCATGACCGGCTTTGACAGCCGCGTGGCGGCCCTGGCCTCCTTTTCCGAAGGCCGAACCGCCATTGTGTGGGCCTGGTTACCAGCGGCGGCTTCAATGTGCTGGGCAACGACGGCCGCTGCTCCCTCATCGGCCGGGAAGCGGGCTTTGCCAACGTGGGGGCGGACGCCCAGCCCGGCACCTCCACCCACGGCAACGAGGCCAGCTTCGAGTTCCTCGTGGACAAGGACCCCGACTATCTCTTTGTTCTGGACCGGGATGCCGCCATTGGCACCGACGGGGCCAAGCTGGCCCAGGAAGTGGTGGAGAACGAGCTGATGAAGGGCACCGCCGCCTACCGGGACGGCAGGATCGTCTACCTGGCCCATCCCGCCGTGTGGTACACCGCCGAGGGCGGCATCACCGCGCTGGACCGGATGCTCCGGGATCTTGAGGATCCCCTGCTGAAGTAAATACCGCAGAGCGGACCGGGATGAGCGCCGCTCATCCCGGTCCGCTGCCGTTCCGCCTGCGGAATGCTTCCGGCTCCTGTTCCGTCTGTTTGAATTGGCTATTTATTCACTATACTATTCTTATAACGAATATATAAAAATTATTAACTGTTATAACTCCGATATTATGAATATTTATACAGAATGACTATTGCGTTTTTATACGGGTTGGATTATACTGGGAACACATCAGCTGGGCGGCCGGCCTCGCCGCCCCACAGGAGGTCATCAACATGTCTGAGATCAAGAAAGTCGTCCTGGCCTACTCCGGCGGTCTGGATACGTCCATTATCATCCCCTGGCTGAAGGAGAACTACAACGACCCCGAGATCATCGCCGTCTCCGGCGACGTGGGACAGGGGGCCGAGCTGGACGGCCTGGAGGAGAAGGCCATCAAGACCGGTGCGTCCAAGCTGTACGTCGAGGACCTGACCGACCAGATGGTGGACGAGGTCATCATCCCCTCCATGATGATGGGGGCCAAGTACGAGGACTATCTGCTGGGCACCGCCTTTGCCCGGCCCATCATCGCCAAGCGGCTGGTGGAGATCGCCAAGCAGGAGGGTGCCGACGCCATCTGCCACGGCTGCACCGGAAAGGGTAACGATCAGGTCCGCTTCGAACTGGCCATCAAGCGCTTTGCCCCCGAAATAAAGATCATTGCCCCCTGGCGGGAGTGGGACATCAAGAGCCGGGACGAGGAGGTCGACTACGCCGAGGCCCACAACGTCCCCCTGAAGATCAGCCGGGAGACCAGCTACTCCAAGGACAAGAACCTGTGGCACCTGTCCCACGAGGGCCTGGACCTGGAGGACCCCGCCAACGAGCCCCAGTACGACAAGCCCGGCTTCCTGGAGATGGGGGTCTCCCCCGCCATGGCCCCCGACGCCCCCGCCTATGTCACCATCGACTTTGAGAAGGGCTGGCCCGCGGCCGTGGACGGAGTGAAGATGAAGGCCAGCGACCTCATCCGCAGGCTCAACGAGCTGGGCGGCGCCAACGGCATCGGCCTGCTGGACATCGTGGAGAACCGGCTGGTAGGCATGAAGGACCGGGGCGTGTACGAGACCCCCGGCGGCACCATCCTCTACCGGGCCCACGAGGTGCTGGAGCAGATCACCCTGGACAAGGACACCAAGCACATGAAGCAGAAGCTGGCGGTAGACTTCGCCGACCTGGTCTACAACGGCAAGTGGTTCACCCCCCTGCGGGAGGCCCTCACCGCCTTCGCCACGGACACTCAGAAGTACGTCACCGGCACCGTGAAGCTCAAGCTCTACAAGGGCAACCTTATCACCGCCTCCATCTCATCCCCCTGCACCCTGTACTCCGAGGATCTGGTCACCTTCGGGGAGAGCGACTACGACCAGACGGACTCCCAGGGCTTTATCAACCTGTGGGGCCTGCCCGACAAGGTCCAGGCCCTGCGGGAGCAGGGAAAGCTCTGAGCGGAGACCCTGTCTGATATCTTTTTCCGCCTGCGGACGGCAAAACTCCGCGAGGCAAAAGGAGCGATACTATGAAACTGTGGGCCGGACGGTTCCAAAAGGAGACGGATGCCCTGGTCAACGACTTCAACTCCTCCATTTCCTTTGACGCCCGGATGTACCGGGAGGACATCACCGGGTCCATCGCCCACGCGGCCATGCTGGGCAGGCAGGGGATCATCAAGGAGCACGAGGCCGAGAAGATCATTGACGGCCTCAAGGCCATCCTGGCCGACATTGAGGCCGGACAGGTGGAGTTCTCCCTGGAGAACGAGGATATCCACATGAATATCGAGACCATCCTCACCCAACGCATCGGGGACACGGGCAAGCGGCTGCACACCGCCCGCAGCCGGAACGATCAGGTGGCGGTGGACTTCCGGATGTATGTCCGCAAGGAGATCCAGGCCATCATCGGCCTGATCCTGGACCTGGAGAAGGTGCTGGTCAGGAAGGCCGAGGCCAATCTGGACACGGTCATGCCCGGCTACACCCACCTCCAGCGGGCCCAGCCCACCACCTTCGCCCACGCCATGATGGCCTACGCCAACATGTTCAAGCGGGACGTGACAAGGCTGGAGGACTGTCTGGCGCGGATGGACGAGTGCCCCCTGGGGGCGGGGGCCCTGGCTACCTCCACCTACCCGGTAGACCGGTTCCAGACCGCACAGGCTCTGGGCTTTTCCAAGCCCACCGACAACTCGCTGGACTCGGTGTCCGATCGGGATTTCGCCCTGGAGTTTCTCTCGGCCTGCTCCATTCTGATGATGCACCTGTCCCGGTTCTCCGAGGAGATCATTCTATGGTGCTCCTGGGAATTCAAGTTCGTGGAGCTGGACGACGCCTACTCCACCGGCTCGTCCATCATGCCCCAGAAGAAGAACCCCGATGTGGCCGAGCTGCTGCGGGGCAAGACGGGGCGGGTGTACGGCTCCCTCATCACCCTGCTCACCGTCATGAAGGGGCTCCCCCTGGCCTACAACAAGGACATGCAGGAGGACAAGGAGTGCGTCTTTGACGCCATCGACACGGTGGAGCTCTGCCTGCCTGTGTTCACCGCCATGCTGGACACCCTCACCGTGCGGAAGGAGAACATGCGCCGGGCGGCCGCCGGCGGCTTCATCAACGCCACCGACTGCGCTGACTACCTGGTGAAGAAGGGGATGCCCTTCCGGGAGGCCTACCTGATCGTGGGCCGACTGGTCAGCCAGTGCATCAGAGCCGGTGAGACCCTGGACACCCTGTCCCTCAAGGACTTCAAGGCCGTATCCAAGGTCTTTGACGAGGATGTGTACCAGGCCCTGGAGCTCAGGACCTGCGTCAACGGCCGCAAGGTCTGCGGCGGCCCGGCGGCGGACAGCGTCCGGGTGCAGATCGGACATATCAGGGAATTCGTGGAGACACGCAGACATGGATAAGCCGAAGGTCTTTATCGACGGCCGGGAGGGCACCACTGGCCTTCAGCTCTGGGAGCGGCTCTCCCGGCGGACCGATCTCGAACTGCTGCGCATCGGCGAGGCCAGGCGCAAGGACCCGGCGGAGCGGAAAAAATACCTCAACGCGGCCGACCTGGTGTTTCTCTGCCTGCCCGATGCCGCCGCCTGGGAGGCGGTGGGGCTCATTGAGAACGGGCACACCCGGATCATCGATGCCTCCACCGCCCACCGTACCGCCTCCGGCTGGGTCTATGGCTTCCCGGAGCTGTACAAGGACCCAGAGCGCATCATCGGACAGGCCCGTCGGGTGGCTAATCCCGGCTGCCACGCCACCGGCTTCCTGGCCTCGGCAGCCCCCCTGTCCGCCCTCCATATTCTGCTCCGGGACTGCCCCCTCACCTGCTTCTCCCTCACTGGCTACTCCGGCGGAGGCAGAAAGATGATCGCCCAGTATGAGGCCCCCGACAAGCCGGCCGAGCTGTTCAGTCCCCGGCTCTACGGCACCGGCCTGCGCCACAAGCACCTGACCGAGATGCAGAAGGTGGCCGGGCTGGAGCAGCCCCCGGTGTTCTGCCCCGTGGTGGACGACTACTACAAGGGCATGGCTACCACCATCCAACTCCACAACCGCTATCTGCGGGGCCAGCCCACCGCCCGGGAGATCTGCCACATCCTGGCGGCCTACTACGCCGGCCAGCCCCTGGTCTCGGTGCACTGGGGCGGGGATGCCCCCACCCTCCCCGCCAACGCTCTGGCGGGCACCGACCGGCTGGAGCTGGTGGTGTGCGGCCACGAGGAGCAGACCATCGTCACCGCCCTCTTCGATAACCTGGGCAAAGGCGCCTCTGGCGCGGCGGTGCAGAACATGAACCTGATGCTGGGCTTTGAGATGACGGCGGGCCTGGCCCTGGAAACCCCACCGGCGGGCAGTCCCGCCTCAGCAAGGAGTGAGCGAACATGAAGCAGATACCCGGCGGCGTCACCGCCCCCAAGGGCTTCCGGGCCTGGGGGGTTCACTGCGGCGTCAAGAGCAAAAAGGCAGACAAGAAGGACCTGGCCCTCATCCTCTCCGACCAGGAGTGCGCGGCGGCGGCCGTGTACACCATGAACCGGGTCAAGGCCGCCCCTCTCTATGTCACTATGGAACACCTGGAGGACGGCACCGCCTGGGGCGTGGCGGCCAACAGCGGCAACGCCAACGCCTGCTGCCCCATGAGCCACGAGTACGCCGAGGAGATGGCCCGGCTGGCCGCCCGGGCCACCGGCCGCGCACCCGCCGACTTCGTGGTGGCCTCCACCGGCGTCATCGGCCAGACCCTCAACATCGCCGCCATCCGGGCGGGGATGCCGGCGGCGGCGGCGGGCCTCACCGCCGGGCCGGAAGGCTCCGACGCGGCGGCCCGCGCCATCATGACCACCGACACGGTGAAGAAGGAGCTTGCCCTCGCCTGCTCTATCGGCGGCAGGACCGTGACACTCGGCGCCATCGCCAAGGGCTCCGGCATGATCCACCCCAACATGGGCACCATGCTGTGCTTCGTCACAACCGACTGCGCCATCACCCGGGAGATGCTCTCCGAGGCCCTCCGCGAGGTGGTCCCCCGCACCTTCAACCGGGTGACGGTGGACGGGGACACCTCCACCAACGACATGTGCGCGGTGCTGGCCAACGGCATGGCGGGCAATCCCCTCATCGAGTGGAAGGATGACGGCTACACCGTCTTTCTGAAGGCCCTCCGCCAGCTCTGCCAGGAGCTGGCCCGGGCCATCGCCGGGGACGGCGAGGGGGCCAGCCGCCTCATCACCTGCGCCGTGCGGGAGGCCCGCAGCGAGGAGAGCGCCGAGCGCCTGGCCAAGGCGGTGGTGGGCTCCCCCCTGGTGAAGGCCGCCATGTTCGGCGCCGACACAAACTGGGGCCGGGTGCTGTGTGCCATGGGCTACTCCAAGGCCCCCTTCCGCCCCGAGTATGTGGACATTTCCTTCTCCTCCGCCGTGGGTGCTGTGGCCGTCTGCCGGGGCGGCATGGGTCTGGACTTCGACGAGGAGGCCGCCCGGAGCATCCTCTCCCAGGACGAGGTGGTCATCGACGTCCACCTCCACGAGGGAGAGCACGAGGCCACCTGCTGGGGCTGCGACCTGACGTACGAATATGTGAAGATCAACGGCGATTACAGAACATGAGAGGCGCAGCCCGCGCCCCTCTCCCCAAGGAGGCGAACCCCATGTCCGACGTGACCCTGCGGGCCCAGGTGCTGGCCGAGGCCCTGCCCTACATCCAGAAGTATTACGGAAAGACCATCGTCATCAAATATGGCGGCAGCGCCATGATCTCCCGGGAGCTGCGGGAAGCCGTCATCGGCGACGTCATTCTCCTCAGCCTAGTGGGCATCCATGTGGTGGTGGTCCACGAAGCGGGACTCCTTGCCCAGCTTCTTCAACATGGCAGAGATCTCCGG
>QFCH01000703.1_pt1 | contig 45318 bp, 46 predicted proteins | sample 5346071 | NCBI WGS metagenome assembly QFCH01 (sample SAMN09062255, study PRJNA434731) | Human gut metagenome, whole genome shotgun sequencing project. | isolation source: stool timepoint B chromium assembly | host: Homo sapiens | collected 2015
GTCTTTCGTGCTTTTTTGTCAGAGTACTGTCCTTTCTATAGGTACCATTTTATCTCGTTCTCTGTATTTGAGCCTTCTTCCAGTGTGACCTTCTGGGCGGTCCACAGTGAACCACCCCCCGGTCCAGGAAAAGGGTATACTTCTCCCTTGGCGGAGGCTGTCATAGTTCCGGCTCATAAGCTCTGAACCGCAGTCATAGCCGGAGATGCTGTAAGCGCACCAGACACCAGGTCTTCGTTCCAGTCTTTACATACAGGAAGGAGGATACCACTGTGGTATCCTCCTTCCTGCAATTCTGTCTGGAGCCGGTTTGCGGCGGCCTGTCCCGGCCCGTCGTTATCCAGGCAGAGCACCACGTCCCGCAGGTACTGATTCTGCTCCAACATCCAGTGCATGGCCTGTCCTCCGGTGCCGCACAGGGCCACATAGCTGTGGGCCTGCCAGTCATCCGGGTACAGGGTCAGAAACGACAGCATGTCGATGGGCGCCTCAAACACATAGAGCAGATTGTCTCTCCCCACATGGTGGAAGCTGTACTGGGGGCGGCTTCCCTCCACATTGACCTTGAAGGACTTGCCCCGGCTGTTGGTGCTCCGTTTGTGGGCGTGGCGGGGGGCGCCACCCTCGTCCGCGCCCACAAAGACGCAGTTGTGGTACTGGGCGTCCTCATAGAGCAGCCCCTTCCGGACAAAGTGGGTGATGATGGCGCCGTCGATCTGCCGCTGCTTCATGAGGTAGGCGTACACCCGGCGCATATTCTGGTGGGGAGGTGGCAGCGCAAAGGGCTTGGGCGGCTCCATTTCCCGTCTGCTGGTAACGGGATAGGTGCCTTTCAGCAGGAACTCCATGGCCTCCTGGTAGGACATACCGTAGTAGTGTTGGACAAAGCTGACTGCATGTCCGCCCTGGCGGCTGTCGTGGTCATACCACTCGCTGCCCCGGACAGTAATGCTGTGGTCGTTCTCCAGACGATACTCCCGCCCGGAGCGGAGCAGTTTTTCTCCGCGCTGCCACAGCAGCTCCACCAGATCTACGGTGTTGGCCCGCTCCTTCTGCTCGTCGGTATAGTGGATGTAGGTTCCCATATTTCCCTCCTGAAAACAAAGGACGCCGTGAGCATCTGCCCACGGCGTCCTTTTGCATCTGATCGTTAAAAGAGTGAGAGCTGCTGGGAGGCTTCCGCCTCCACATAAGTCAGCTCCGGCGGTATCTGGTGGAGCAGCTCTCCGGCGGCCTGGGGATTGTGTACCCATTCCTCCACCTGCTCCCGTTTCAGCACCAGCGGCATCCGGTCATGGATCTCCACCATGGAGCCATTGGCCGCCGTGGTGAGGATCACACATCGGCGCTGGCCGGCATAGTCGTTCCACAGCCCTGCCAGATAGAGGGCCCGATCCGGGCCCGGCATCTGGAACCGATACTTCCGCTTCTGCCCACCCCCATGTCCCCACTCATAAAAGCCTGTGGTGGGAAACACGCACCGTCGCCCCAGCACGGACTGGCGGAACATGGGCCGCTCCAGGGCGGTCTCACTGCGGGCGTTGATGATGGCTCTGCCTTTTCCACCCACCCCCGGATACCCCCACACCATAACCTCCGGAGCCAGCTCCTCCCCTGACTCCATCAGTACAGGCACCGGATCAGTGGGAAAGACCTCTCCGGTTTTGAACTTGTCCTGCACCTGCCGCAGGATATCCATGATCTCCTGGCTCTCCTGGGGGGACAGGCTGTATCTGCCGCACATAGCACTCACCTCACCGCTCTATTGTACCACCAAATTGCCAAAACTTACTCGTGGATATTTGGGACTGTGTCACACTATACTGATAACAGAACAAATGTACGAGGTGTGATGCGGTGGAGCGAGTGATTCTGCACAGCGATCTGAACAACTTTTATGCCAGTGTAGAGTGCCTGGACAACGCCGCTCTGCGGGGGAAGCCGGTGGCGGTGTGCGGGGATCCCGCCCTGCGCCATGGCATCGTCCTGGCCAAGAGCTATGAGGCCAAAGCCTTTGGCGTAGCCACCGGGCAGGCCATCTGGGAGGCCAGGAGCCGCTGTCCCGGCCTGGTAGTGGTGCCGCCCCGGTATGACCGCTATCTGGAGCTCTCCCGTCAGGTACGGGAGCTCTACCTCCAGTACACCGACCAGGTGGAGCCCTTCGGGTTGGACGAGAGTTGGCTGGACGTAGGCGGCAGCGCCGGGCTGTTCGGAGACGGGAAAGAGATCGCGGACACCCTGCGGAGGCGGGTCAGAGGAGAGCTGGGCCTGACGGTGTCGGTGGGAGTCTCCTTCAACAAGGTCTTTGCCAAGCTGGGCAGCGACTATCGGAAGCCAGATGCCACCACGGTCATTACCAGGGAGAACTACCGGGAGCTGGTGTGGGCCCTGCCGGTGAGCGACCTGCTGTATGTGGGCCCTGCCACCACCCGGAAGCTGGGCCGGTACGGCGTCTATACCATTGGGGCGTTAGCCCGGTCCAGCCCCGAATTCCTCCATGCGGTTTTGGGCAAGGTGGGGGTGATGCTGTGGCAGTTCGCCAACGGTCTGGATCGCTCCGGGGTATCCACCTATTACGCTATGCCGCCGGTAAAGTCGGTGGGCAACAGCACCACCGCCCCTCGGGATCTGGTCAGCGATGACGACGTGAAGATCACCCTCTATGCTCTGTGCGAAAGCGTGGCTGCCCGGCTGAGAGAACAGCGGTGTCTGTGCTCCACCGTCCAGCTGGGGATCCGGGACAACACCCTTCCTCGCTATGAGCGGCAGGAAAAGCTGACGGCTCCGGCCAGCAACTCCACCGACCTGTTTGACGCGGCCTTCCGTTTGTTCTGCACCAACCGCCCCTCCCGGCCGGTGCGCAGCCTGTCCGTCCGGGCCTGCGGACTGTCCCCGGCGGAGGAAGCGCCTCAGCTCTCCCTCTTCCCAGAGGACGTCAAGCGCCGGAAGCGGGAGGATCTGGAGCAGGCGGTGGATCGCATTCGGGCCAAGTACGGCTACACCGGCATCCGGCGAGGCATTCAGCTGCTGGATCCGGCGTTGGATCTGGACGCCAAGGGCAGCCATATCATTCACCCCATCGGGTTTCTGGGCTCCCTTTCTTAGGACTATTTCATCTATGGAATAGCCTACTTCATGACATTCACCTCCCTACCTCCCTTGCAAAATCAATTCCTGTATGGTAAACTAAATTTAAATAAAGGTGGAGTTTTATGCTGAATTTATTTGTTTTAGATGCTGTCCGGGATGAAAAAATTCCAGTGATCGTCACAGCAGCTAACGAAAATGACTTTGCGCTTACAAGAGAATGGCAAACAAGCTGGCTCTCCCCGGCAGCATCTGCCATGCCTAACAAAGTGGCGTTGCACCGGAAAGATAACGATGAATTGTTGGGTCTTATGTCTTACGTTGAAGATGGCGATAGCCTGGCAGTTGAAATCGTCTACATCGAAAGTGCAGGACACAGCAACGCAAACATGCTCCGGATCAGCAAGCAGTCCAAAAAATATATTGGGATCGCCAAGGCCTTATTTGCATATGCGGTAGATGTTTCGCTCTCCGCAGGATTTGACGGTGTACTTGTCTTTAAGGCAAAGACAACCGAATTGATGGAATACTATATTCAGGAGTTCGGAGCAAGACACGCCGGCTCCTATGATCCTTTCCGACTAATTATATGGGAAGATGCCGCAGCCAGACTTATCTCAGGATTTGAGGAGGGTAAATCCGAACATGGATGATAAGAGAAAACAGAGTCTGCTTCAGGTGGAGGCTCTTGGCGCTGAATGTGGATGGGTGACTCCGCTGACACAAGATGACCGTGATTTTATCGCATATTTTCGTTCTGTGTTCAAGCGATATAATATTGTTCCGTCTAAAGCAACCGAGTTGGAATACGAATTTGTAACCAAGGTTGCAGAAAGCGAATTCTATGAAAAGCGTGCGCAGGCTTAAATTGTCTCTCATTTGTATGGAGTAATCTGCACCAGCTCAATTCACACCACACCGTATCGTGAGTCGAGCTGGTGTTGTTATTTGATCTGCATATCCTCGTGGTCGTTTGCCTTGTGTCCCAGGGCCATGCGCTTTTCCTGGAGCATCCGGCGGCGCTTCCTGTCTATGTGCAGACCCTGCTGTACAGCATCATCCGCAGACTGCTCCCGGAAGATACGCCCCATGTTGTGAAACAGACTGAGTACACATCCGGCCACCTGGGGCTGCGTCAGGGACTGCCGCTCTGACGTATGCTGTGGTGCACTATGTTGGGAAGGCTCATCCCGGCACAGCTGGAGCACCTCCCGGATGACCATATTGCGCACGGATTTGAATTCCTTCTGCCGGGACAGCGGTACCTGCTGGGGCGGATGCTCCGTGTAGGTGCGGCACACCTCCTCCCGCATCTGGTTCCACAGGTCATAGGCGGCGGCAACCCGCTCGTCCTTTGCCAGCTCGTCCACGATGGCATCCACCACCGCCTTGGTCTTAGGCGGCAGATAGCCGTACACCTTTTTACCGGTGGTGTTCTGGAGCCGGTCGGCCAGTTCCACGACCAGCCGCTCCAGCACCTTGTTTTCACAGTGACCGTGTTCCAAGGCCGCGGTCAGCTCCGCCATGGCCTGCTCCGCATCCCGGCCAAGGGTATTCCGGTACTCCGTCTTCTGCTCGTAGACGTGGAGCAGGTCCTGCTCAAAAATGCGCCGGCCGAAAGCTGACTTGACCTGTTCGATGCCCTGCCTGGTCAGGTAGCCCTCTTTGGGATCAGTGGAGAAGAGCACCAGATGGATGTGGGCGCTGTGCTCCTTCCGGTGGAAGGCTGCGTACCAGCGCAGGTGATCCAGCGGGATCTTATAGCCCCTGGCGATCTCCGGGAGACAGGCGTACACCAGGGCGCGCCAGCTCTCAGCCGTGTCGTAGCCCAGCCGCTCCGCGTCCTCACGGCGGATCGCCACCACCGGCGTCCACACGTTGCCTGTATGCTCCGCCACCTCCCGAACTGCCTGGGAGAGATTGCGCACCTTGCCGTCACCGTTCCACAGTCCGTGCTCGCCATCCGTTTGCACACCAGGACGATGGGCAACGTAGTCCAGATAGTTTTCCACCCGGCTCATAGGTTCCACAAAGTCCTCGCAGGCTTGTTGGATGAAGTGATCGGCATGGCCTCTGGTTGGTTCCCTCCGGTAATCTTCATACTCCAGCAGCTCCTCCGCACCGGGGAAGTCCCGGAGGATACGCTGGATATAGGCTTCCTGCTTTTTGGTCGCCGGCAGATCTCTCTGCTCATCGGACAGCACCTCTACGCCGGGACGGGCTGCGATGTAACGGACACGGTTGGACAGCTTGGCTGCATTTTGTCCGCCCTTCAGGTAGGGGGACATGAAACGGACGCGGCTCATTCGTCAGAGTCAATTTGCCGCTGGAGATCCAGGGCGTCATCAAAGCTGATCTGACCATTGGTGCGCAGCACCTCGTCCACCGCGTAGGCTCGCAGCTCCCGGCGATTGATGGGGTCTGCACGGAAGTGGGCGGCCACAGTGTGTCCCATCATGTTGATCTCCACGCACAGCTTGAACAGCAGGCTGCGCAGACGGTTTCCGTTGTCCGCCAACATGCCCCGCAGCGTGTCTACCAGAGCGCGGGAGAGATACGCCGAGGTATCCTCCGTGGCCAGGTAGCCCATGTAGAACCGCAGGGCCTTTTCAATAAATTCACTGCGCGTCTTACAGTTGTCCTCCTCCAACCAGCCATCCATCCGGCAGATCACGCTGGGAGACAACCAGATGGCAGTTCGTTTTTTGTTGTTCCCTGACATTTATTGTTACTCCCTTCTAAAAATAGTTGAAGCAGCTTTGGGGGTAGGGTACAATAAGTACATCCAGAAACGACTGCCCAGACAGGCAATGTACAGTGTGACCATGGAGTGTGATACTATGATCGATTTTTCTCAGCTTGAGATGTACAGAGAGAATAATCGCATTGAGGCAAAGCGAGCTTTGGGTGGGCTGCCCCGGAGTATTTGGGAGACCTATTCTGCCTTTGCCAACACGCTTGGTGGTGTGATCCTGCTAGGTGTCGGAGAACGGCCGGACAAAGCCCTCGAAATAGCAGGCCTCCCCGATCCCGAAAAGCTCATTCGGGACTTTTGGAATGGAGTGAATGATCCATCTAAGGTCAGTGTAAACCTTCTTTCCGATAGAGATGTGTTTGTTCAGGAGGTAGATAACCTCCCCATTGTGGTCATTCGTGTTCCCCGTGCCGACCGTACCTATCGCCCCGTCTATATTGATGGAAACCCTGTGACCGGTACCTATCGCCGTAACGGAGAAGGTGACTATCACTGCACAAAAGAAGAATACCAGGCCATGGTGCGCGACGCTTCCGTCAGAACACAGGATATGCTTGTTCTGGATGAGATGACGATGGATGTGTTCAATACAGAAAGCATCCGCAGTTATCGTCAACGGATGCGGCTCTCCCGACCCGGCCATGTGTGGGAGGCGCTGGAGGACGAGGAGTTCCTGCTCCGCATTGGCGCCGCAGCCATCGGCCCAGATAGTCGTAAACACCCAACCTCCGCCGGATTGCTGATGTTCGGCAACGAATATGACATCGTACGTGAATACAACTCCTACTTTCTGGACTACCAGGAACAGTACGATGCAGACACACGTTGGACGGATCGTGTGATCTCCTCTTCAGGTGACTGGAGCGGCAATGTGTATGACTTCTATTTCCGGGTATACAATAAACTGATCCAGGATATCAGGGTTCCCTTTAAATTGGAAGGCAATCTGCGTGTGGATGATACACCGCTCCACCAGGCCTTACGCGAGGCTTTGGCCAACTGTCTCGTGAACGCGGACTACTATGGCAGACAGGGCATCGTGATCATCAAGCGGCATGACGGTATCAGCTTTTCCAATCCAGGGGATTTCCGCATTGAGATCGACGCCGCCAAGAGCGGCGGCATTTCCGATCCCCGCAACAGTACCATGCTGAAGATGTTTAATCTCATCGATATCGGAGAGCGAGCCGGAAGCGGCATCCCGAATATCTTTTTCGTCTGGAAGACACAGGGATTGCCTGACCCCGTTATCACGGAACAGTTTACGCCGGAACGCATTTCCGTTTTCTTGCCACTCAAAAAAATCGGCGATAAAAAATCGGCGATAAAAATCGGCGATAAAAAATCGGCGATAGCAGAAGATCGCATGAAACAGATTGTTGACTATCTGACAGAGCACCGATCTGCCAAAGCTTCGGAGATCGCAGATCATATTGGATTGCAGCCTTCCCGCACACGAGATTACCTGACCGAACTGGTTTACGCTGGCATTGTTATCACGGAGGGCAAAAATCGCAACCGTGTCTATAGGTTGAACCGATAGAAAGAGACGGGCATGAGGAATGCTTGCCGTGTTCTATGGAAAGCCACTGGAGCAAATCGTGCCGATGGAACGCAAGGAACTGGACTGGAGCCGTGCAGAGGGAGCGGAGGTGTTTTCTGTGAGCAACCCCTATACAATTCCTGAGCTCCTGGAGATACTGTCACCGATCTTCCGCGCCAATGGCGTGAGGAAGGCAACTCTGTTTGGTTCTTATGCCAGGGGGCTTGCCACAGCTAGGAGCGATGTAGACCTTCTGGTGGACAGCGGTCTGCACGGGCTCGCGTTTTTTGGCCTGCTGGAACAGGTAAGCGAGGCGCTGGATGCTCCGGTTGACCTGATCGATGTATCCCAGGTTGATGCGGGCTCTGAGCTTGTGTATGAGATTGAAAAGCACGGAATCGTTTTGTTTGAGCAATAGCATACAGTTAATGGCATGGCCGGGGTACTTCTGTCCTGGCCATGCCGTTTTATGGATTTACCGTTTTCTACACAGCGTAGTCCCCTGCCGCAGTAGGCATCAAACCCATATCGACTATCTTAAAAGGGCGGAAAGCCAGATTCCGATCACCTGGGCCAAAAGCCAGGAAAGCCCCGCCAGAAACGGTTGCCCAGGCAGTCAACGAATATGGCATCGTGCGTAAACACAACTTCGTTTACTCAGGTCAAGATATTTCATTGCATGATTTACTTGACCGGCGTTTATACTTTGTATATACTGTTAGTAGAAAAGGAGGTGGGCGCAATGTATGCGACCATTCAGAGGTGGGGCAACAGTCAAGGACTGCGGATTCCAAAGGCGCTGCTGGACACAATTGGCCTGCGTGAAAATGACCGTGTGGAGCTGTTGCAGGAAGAGGACAGTATCCGCATCCAGAAGCTCCCACAGGCACGGCACCGCACACTGGAGGAACGCCTTACCACGTTTTATGGGAAGCCGGTGGAACAGATCGAACAGGTGGAGAGTAAGGAAGTGGACTGGGGCAGTGCGAAGGGGCCCGAGGTATGGTAACGGTATTTGAACAAGGGGACATCGTCTATCTGGACTTTGATCCCCAGGCAGGCCATGAGCAGCGTGGCCGCAGGCCAGCCCTGGTGGTCAGCAACGATCTCTTCAACCGTGTGAACAGTCTGACCATGGTCTGCCCGATCACCCACACAGACCGGAACTCTCCGTTCCATCTCCGCCTGGATCAACGCACCAAAACAGATGGTGTGGTCATGTGCGACCAGGCACGTATGCTGGATCTTCGGAGCCGGCATGCTGCTTTCGAGGAAAAAGCTCCGCAGGACATCACCGCTGAGGCGGTAGACATGATCACAAGTTTTATTGAGATCAGATAAGTTGCGCAGGTTTGACAAGTCAGCGGGGGCAGAGGAAAGCGCAGAGCGATGCTGTCTTCTCTATCAGTTAACGGCATAGCCGGGGCGATCTTGCCCCGGCTATGCCGTTTTATGAATCTACCGCCTTTGACACAGCGGGATCCCCTGGTGCAGTAAACGTTGATGTTGTAGCGACCACCTCAAAAGGGCGGGAAGCCAGATTCCGACCACCCAGGTCAAAAGCCGGGAAAGCCCCGCACTGCGGGGCTTTGTGGGTGGGAGGCGGGTGCTTGCGACCACCTCCCTTTATCCTAGTACTAAAATCGAACAGCCCGAAAGCTCCAGTCCAGAGGCAAATCTGCCCTAGAAATCGGCCCAAAGCGGGAGCCTGACAGCCTGGAAGGGCGGGGATACCCTTTGCGGTCGAAACCGGGCATACAGTGCCTCACAGCGGCCCACACGGGGGCAACCAGCGACGGTTACAGCTGGGGCGCGGCAGGCCCTTGCATCTCAGATAGGCAGTGTGCCCGGAAGTCCTCCAGATACAACCCGGTCTGCGCTTGGCAGTATGCGTCCATCTTCTCACGCAGTACCTGTCGCTGGGCTTGGGTCAACGGATAGTGATATTCTTCCTCCGTCGCGTCGCCGCGTACCAGCACAACCGTAAGCTCGTCGCACACTAACCCGCTGTCCAGATCATATTGGGCATACACATTGAGGAAATCATCATTCTCCGCAGTTGCGACATGGGTACCGAACACCTCATCGGGGTCAAAGTTTACCGGGACGTAAAAATTCAACCGGCCATTATACTCCGTGAGTTCATCGGCAAAGCGGAGCTGCTCCACTGGCAAAGGCTTGTCACCCTGCAGCTTCATAGCGTTGGTATCGGGTGTGAGCTCCCTGCCGCAGAGCCGCTCCAACAGGCGGGCCCAGCACTCCGAGGTAGAAAGGCTTCCGTTCTGAAACGCATAGCAGGCCGCCCCGTATACATCGCCCACGCGGTAGCTGTGCCAACCGCTATGGATGTTGACAGCGGAGAACAGTCCCTGATCCAGATGGATGTCAAACACCCCGGAGATCTGGCCCGTGTTCTCTGTGCGCAGCAGATCGAACTGGTCAAAGTCATCCGGTGTAATCTCCAGTCTCTGTGGAATGGTATCTGCAAACCGCTGGGGCCGCACCTCCTCCGGACAGCCCAAGTATTGCATCAGCCGTCTGGCCGCATCCAGGAGCTCGTCCGCCTGCCGGGTTTTACAGCAGCAGAGCTCACCGCCTTCCATGATCCGATAGGCAGCCCAACAGAAATTTGAACCAGGCGGAAATTCCTGCTGCAGAAATTCTTCCCGCAGCTTTTCTCTTAATTCTGCTCTCTGCTCATGGGGAACCCAGATGCGGTAGAGTTCCTCCAAACTGCTTTGTAGGTGATCCCGCAGGGTGGAGTGCTCCCGTTCCAGGGCAGCTTGCAGTGCCGACAGCTTATCTGGATGGAGCCACAGCTCCACTGACACGTTACTATTCATCCGGCACCTCTATGTCTGCGTGCTGCTGCGTTTCTGCTGCGCCGGATCGGGGAGGCCGCCGGGGCCTTGGACGGGAAGCCACTGGTTTGCGCTTGCTGTCCAAATACTCCCGCATCTCTGCCGGAACACATTTTTCATAGAGCTGATCCAATGCACGCTGCAGTTCCTTCTCCGGTGTGCTCTTTTCCTTGGCGGATAAAAAATACCGGAGCGCATCCAGACGCTCCTGCTCTATAGCTACCTTTAATTCAATCTTTTCCATAAAGCGTACCACTTCTTTCGTGTAGAATGTCTCTTTCAGTTTCCGGGTAAATAGGCTCTCGGATTGACGCGCTGACCGTTGATGCGCACCTCGAAGTGCAGATGGGGCCCGGTGGAGCGCCCGGTGGAGCCGGACAAAGACACAATGTCGCCGGCCTCCACGGTGCTGCCCACCCTCGCCAGCAGCTTGGAGCAGTGGGCATACAGAGTCACCATGCCGTTGCCGTGGTCGATCATCACATAGTAGCCGTAGCCGCCGGCGTTGTAGGCGGCGGTGGTGACCACGCCGGGCAGAGCCGCACGGACCGGCGTGCCGGTGGGAACGGCAATGTCAATTCCAGTGTGGCCCCTGGTCTCGCCGGTAAAGGGGTCCCTACGGTAACCGAACTCTGAGGTGACACGGCTCTTCCAGCCGGAGCCGATGGGAGAGCAGAACCCATCCGCACCAATGAAGGGCACCTCCGCGCCTGGGATCCATTCCTCCGTTCCGGTGGAGGAGCCGTAGCGCACCAGGTTGTAAATGCCGTCGGCATTGCTGCGGTGCTCCTCCGTAACGGTGAGCCCGATGGCCGCCTGGATGTTTGCCCACACGGTTTCCAGGTCTGTGATGGGAATGGCCACGGCGTAGCTTTCCTCGGTCTCCACCTCATTGCCCTCCTCGTCTGTGGTGGTCACAGTCCGGGTGCGCTCCTCATATGTCACAAAGCAGTCCACAAATTGCCGGTGGGCCCGGCTGCTGGGTACCTCGTCGCCGAAGTACAGAGCATAAAAGATGGCCTTGACCCGTATGGAGTCAAGGCCGGTTTCACCCTCGGTCATATTGTTGACCGTCTCCATGTATCCGTCCAGAAGCGCAAAGCTGTGCTGCATGTCTTCCACATAGACACGATACTCCGCCGGTATATTGGCTGGCAGAGCACCGCCAGAGAAGCACAGCTGGAGCACGCTGTTGTTGTGATCCGCCGAGCCGCCCAGGATGGAGCAGAAGGCAGCGACAAGCAAAATGACGGGAGCCAGAATCGCCACTACAATCCACCCGATGGCTTTGCGTCCTCTCTCATCCGACAGAACCGCAGCAGCGACCTTGGCGATAGCCGCAATGGGAGCTGCCATCAGCGACCACCCGCCGATCCAAAAAGTTTCTCTTTATGGGGCGGCGCATGCACCGCCAACAGGTGCCGGTCGCTTCCGCACTTGTAGAGGCAGACACCCTTCTGGGGCTGCCGCACCAGCTCATACTCGTTTTCTTCCAGCTGGAGGTTCTCCATATAGAACCGCTTGTCAGTAGAGCCGGCATAGAAGATGAACTGGTGGGTGGGGATGGCGAAGAGGGGGCGGGTCAGCTCCCGGATGCCCGGCTGGTCAAAGTCCTCCAGGTTCTGACTGGCCAGAATCATGCTGGACTCCTTTTTGCGCACCCGCTTGAGACAGTTGCGGATGTAGGTGACTGCCACCGGATTCGTGAGCCACAGGTACAGCTCATCAATGGCGGCCACCGTGTTGCCGGCGGTGAGCAGCTGGTCGGACATATAGGCCAGTACGCTGAACAGCAGGGTGTCTCTCAGGTTCTGTGCCGCGTTCTCCAGGCCCTTGATACAGAACACCAGGAACCTGGACGACGAGATGTTGGTGTAGCCGTTGAAGAACCGAGCGTCCGCACCCTTGCACATGGAGTGGAGCCCCAACATGAGGTCCCGGAGCATTTCCTGTGGGTAGAGCTTCAAATCCTTCTCACGCTCATAATTCTGATAGGCCTCCTCAATGGTGTCGTAGAGGTCTGACAGGATGGGGTAGTCGGTAGGAGTCATCCGGGAGAAGTCGGTGGCGTCGCTGATGCCCCACTTACGGTAGAGCCGCTCTACCATCAGCTCCAGGGTGTCGACGTGAGGGGTGTCGAAATCCTTGTAGACACGGAAGATGTCCCGCAGGAAGGAGATGTGCTGGGCCAGCAGAGTACCCCGGAAGGCGTCTGGCGCGTCAGGGTCATCCGGCTCGCTGCCATCGTCCCAGTGCCTGGGCTCCAGCAGATTGATGCGGATCCTGCCGTTGAGCAGATCCACAAAGCTGCCCCCCAGGTTGCCGCACAGCTCTTCCATCTCATGCTCCGAGTCCAGGGAGATAACAGACTTGCCGGACTCCAGCGCATTGCACAGCAGGAACTTCAAAAGGTAGCTCTTGCCCTGCCCGCTGTTGCCCAGGATCAGGGCGCTGGCGTTGGTCTTGTCGCCGGTTCTCCGATCCAGGTCCACAATGATATTGGAACCATACTTCTCGTTGCCCAGATAGAAGCCGCAGGGATCCGTCTTGCCTGAATAGCTCATGGGGTAGAGGTTGGCCACACTGGAGGCAGGCAGGACGCGCTCGGCAAAGGCGTCAAAGACGTTATGGCCCGCCGGATTGGAAGAGAGGAAGCCGTCCCGCTGCCGCAGGAACAGAGGGTCCGCCCCCAGCTTGGCGCGGAGCAGCATGGCATTGACCTGATCCCGCAGGGTGCGCAGCTGTTCCGCTGAATTTGCACTCAGCTCAAGAAAGACCGAGCAGTGAAGCAGCGGCTCCTGTTCCCGGCGAAGGGTGTTGATGAGGGCGGCCACATCCTGGAGCTTGGCCTCCGCCGTGACGCTCTGCTTCATGTTGTTCAGGTTGCCACGCTCCATCCGACTCTTGTTGGTGGCTGTGTGGAGAATGGCATTTTCCTCTGCGGCTGTGACTTGCCGGGCGGCCAGGTGCAGCGTTACGCCCCCCAGCTCTCCCAGCTGACTCAGGAGAGCCAGCTGCTCTGTCGTGGGGGGATAGCTGCGCAGAACCATCACAGAGCGGTAGGTGCCGCCCAGGATAAAGGAATCTGTGTTGAACTGTACGGCGGCAGGAGCAATGAGGTCCAGGAATTCTTTGGGGCGAGGGAGTGGTGGCTGCTTTGTGCCCACTTTTTTCTTCTGCTGTTTCTTAGCCATTCCCGGTCACCGCCATTTCGCCGTCCACGTCCTCGAAGTAGTCTGTGGTCACGTCGTGCTGGTAGTAGACCGCCAGCAGCCGTTTCACATCCTGTGCCTCTGCCAGCTGGACACGAACCCCGTGGTCACACAGGGCCTTTTCCAGCTGCCGCAGCCCGCGCTCGTCCGCAGCTTCTTTTTCCTCCAGCCGCATGACCAGCAGAAATTCCCGTGATGAGGCGGAGGCGGACTGGATCGCCTCCAGATGTCGGATATCCTGCTCCAGCAGAGTGCGCAGAGCCGGGATGGTCTCCTGCTCCAGCCTTACCTGGTAGAATTCCTTGTTGCGCTGGAAGGACTCTCTGGAGTCCAGAGCCAGCAGCTCCACCGCCGATTCCGCCCGGAGCAGATTGGCCAGGGCGGTAACACGCACCCGGATGCCATCCTCTGAAAGAACGGTAAGGTTATCCGGCCGAATGAGGAAGAACACCAGCTCACCGTGGGCTGTCGTCACTCCATGGGGCGTGAGGCGCTGGATCCCCATGAGCTGCCGGGTGGACTGATGCTGGCGGATTGCCAGCTTTTCTTTTCGGTTCATCATGGTTCAAGCCTCCAATCATAACGCTGCTGCTGCAAGAACAGAAAGCACGCTGCCCGGCGGAGAAAGTCCAATATGCTGGAGCCATCCAAACGGATGGAGAGGAAGGCATACAGAACCGTGACCACCAGCGGAATCATGCCAATGCCCTGACTGAGCGCCAGAATAGAGAGCAGAAAACTCACACCGATAATGCCGATATCCCGCAGCTCCCACAGCCAGAGCATGGGCTTGGCTCTCAGGTTTTCAGGGTAGATAAAAATTGCTGTCACCTCCCACATACACGAAAGAAAGGCTGCTGCGGTAAGCTCTATCGCAGCAGCCTTTCTTGGATCGAATCAGGTTTCTTCATCTGCCAGCGCCTGCTGGATACAGCTCAGGAAGAAGGCGTTCTGTGTCATGTTATGCCTGGTCAGATACGCCTTGAGCTGGTCGAACAGTTCCGCAGGTACTTGGAATGCCACCGTTCTCTTATTGTCAGCCATTCTTCCTTTTCCTCCTTTTTCATACGCATAGAACTCTGTGAGCAGCCATGTCATGTACTGGCCCAGTGTCTTGCCGGACATCTCCTGCTGCTCACGCACCTGGGCATGCAGACTTGCCGGAATCTGGGCGCAAAGGTTTTTGGTTTCTTCCGCCATTTTCTGCTCTCCTTTCTCTGTCATTGCAAAGCAAGCATACCCAAATGCAAGGCATAAAGCTATTCATAGAACCCGACAAAGAAACTGCAGGCAATGCAAGCATAATATCCATAGATTTTTTCTACTTTGCCACTGCCTGCACAATGGTTCGAGTGGTGTTCACTGCTGCCTGCGCCGTATAGACAGCGGACATGATGTTGGCCCTGGTGGTGGTGTCCAAGCCAAAGGTGCCTGCAATCCGGGGCACCTCGCCGGCGGATAGCATCAGCCCCAATCCAAGCAGAGGGTGTTCACTGAATACCATCAGCCCGGCTACCAATATGGTTGCCTGCAAAAAGGCGGTCAGGCACAGGCCAATAACCTGCTTCATCCACTGGGTAAAGCCATCCGTGAAGCCACGGGGGATGGAGAACATGTACAGGCTCCCCACAGCGATCTGGATGAGCAGAATGCCACCCCGCTTGAGGTTGGCGAAGAACACCTTGATCACGGCGTATGCCATCAGGATCATGCAGAAGAGGATCATAATGGGGTTCGTGCCAATCCCCCAGTTTGTTTCCACGGTCAGATCCATCAGCGAATCAATATCCATCCCCTCCAGGACGGAGGCACCCAGCTCACCGATTCCCAGGTTGGAAATCCCGGTGGTGAAGGTACCTTGCAGGGATACTGATAGGGTATAGAGGCGAACCGGGACGATGGTAAACAGGCTGACCGCCAGAAATCCTTTGATGGCATTCAGAGCCACCTGCTGGAAATTTCCCCGCCCTCCGGAAGCATACTCGATCCCGCATTCAAAGCCAGCCACCACCAGGCTGATTCCATACAGGGCCCAGCCCAGTTGGGAGAAAAACTGAACCACGGCCTGAACCCACTCCAGTTCAAATAGCTCTACCCCCATATTGCCCATCTGGGCGAAGAACGCCCCCAGGAAGCCTACAACCTGGCTGTAAAACCAATCCACCAGTGCGTCCATAACAGGATTGGCCACAAAGTCCCAGATAAACATGCGCCTGTCTCACCTCCATCTCCGTTTCCGGGGCGATCAGATGCCCACAATGCCCCAAATGTACTTGGGGGCAAGAAGCACGAAGATGAGACAGACGAACAGAATGGCCGGGCCCGTCCATTCAAAGCGTTGCCTTTCCCGGTATTCAAAATAGCACATACCGAGTTTGACAAAGAACGCGATAGCCAGGATCATGGTCAGGGCCGGAAAGACAACGCTGTCCACCACGGTCTTGATCTGCTGGGCGGCATCCTTCCAGGTCTGCTGCACCGCGCCGGCCACGTTGCCGCTGGTGGCCATGGCCGGGATGGTGAAGAGCAGCACCAGCAGGAGCATGATCAGCATGGGCCTGGCATACCGTTTGATAGCTTTCATTCACAACACCTCCAAAAAAGTGGTGGGGCCATCCTTGCGGATGGCCCCGTTGGGTGGGTTCTCAATATCCGGTTCGGGGCAGAGGCTGGGAGGGCTTGTAGACCTTGGTGACCCACCGGCTGGTGGCCATGATCCACTGTCCGTCATAGACGCCGCCCACATCCGCCTGATTGGTGAACTGTGTTCCGCCGGCAAGCTGGGAGACGACATTGCAGTAGACCTGCGGGGTCTCCACCTGCCGGAAGTTGGCGGGCACCACACCGAAGGACACCATGAACGCCGTTACATACTCGTTGGAGGCCAGTCCTAGCGCAGCGGGAGAGGCATCCAGCGTGTAGTTCTGTCTGGTGTTCAGGTTATCGTACATGGTGCGCCAAGTGCCGCCGCTCAGGTTGGTCTGGTAGACCACCTTGTAACTGCCGTTTGCATTGTAGGTGCCGGTGATGATCTTATCCAGCCGTACCGCCTGAGTGGGCAGAGCATCCCTCCAGTAGAAGGAGGTCAGGCTGGTGGTGGAGTTGTTGGCGATCCCGCTGAAGTCATAGCGGATGGATTGGCCGGGCATAACCTCCACGTACCCCGTCTTCTTGATGCTGACATTGGTATAGAGGCTCTTGTTGGTCATGGCAGTCTTGACGATCTGGCCGGCAAACTCCAGCTCTACCTCGATAGGGGTCTTGTCCAGTCCATAAAACTCCGCTGCCTGGGCTTCCACGATTTTGTACCGGCCCAGGGGCAGGGGCTTGGAGACCGCCACGCCGTTCCGGTCCGTTTTGATGGTATCCACCAGCTTCCCGGTCCGGTCATTGTAGATCTCAAAAACGGTGTTGGGAATGGGCGTTCCGGCGGGCCAGCCATTCATGCTGTTGTAATCCGCAGAAGTCTTGGTGATCTGAATCTGTCCGGTAATGGGCGTGTTTTCCCATTCCACCTCGGTGGTTTCCCCGGACTTGACATAGACGGTTTTCTTCTGGGTATCCGGGACATAGCCCTCGTTCTCCAGCTCCCGCAGATAGTAGCGGCCCGCCTCCAGATTCTCGATATAGACATAGCCCCGATCGTCCGAGGTGTACTGGCCTATGGGGGTGTTGCTGCTGTCGTAGAGCAGGAAACTCACCCCGTAGATGCCTTCTCCTGTGCTTTCGTCTGTCTTATGGATGAGGATACCTGAGAGTGCCCGGTTGGTGATCGTCAGTTTGCTGGTCTTACCGTCCTTCACCTCGAAGTAGTGAGGGGTATCATCCAGCTTATAGCCCTCCGGAGCTGTGACCTCCAACGCATAATAAGCGCCATCCTCCAGGGGAAGGAACGCTCGGCCATTCTGATCGACAGTCACGGTATCCACCAAGGCATCATCCATCTTACGGATCTCGAAGGTGGCGTTAGCCAGCCGCTGGGTCTTGTCCGCCTCGTCCACCTTGATGATCTCCACGCCGCCCACAGCATTGTTATAAAATCGGATCGTCTGGGTGTCATTGGGGTTAATAGTGACGGTCTGGCTCTGGCTATCCGGGTCGACGGTGTACCCAGGCACACTCTCAAGTTCAGTCACTACTACTGTGCCAGAGATCCCGGACAGGATGACCTTTCCTGTGGAATCGGAATAATAGATACCATTGCTGGACAACGTGCCTCCTGCGGCGTCCACATACTGCCCATTGGCGTACTTAATCTCAAATTTGACGCCCTCCAGGGGGACTTCCGTAGAGCCGTTCCGTCCCCACTTCTCAATTACCAGATTGCCCATCGGTTTGTTCCGAAATTCCAATGTCGTGGTCTGGCCGGCCTTGATCTGGGCGGTCTGGGGGGTGTCATCCAGGAGGAAGCCCTCTTTTGCTTTGACCTCTTTTGCTACCAGTGTGGTGCCGGGATCGATGTTATCAATGAGGATGGTGCCTGCCGAATCGGTGGTGAAGTAGCCATTACTGTTGCCGACCACAGTGCCATCACTCTCGGTCACGAAGAACTGCACATCGGAAATGGGGCTATTGTCCGCACTGGAAACCTTTTTGATGAGCAAGGAGCCCTTGGGGCTATTGCCGAAATAAACCTGTACGACCTCCTGCTCCTCGCCGGACAGATAGACTGTCTGGGGCGGAGTGTCGATGACGTGGGTGCCATCGCTGGAGAGTTCCTCGATGATATAAGTGCCCGGTTTACAGCCCGTGACGGTGAAGGAGCCGTTGGCCGAGGTGCGGTAGGTGCCGATGACCGTGCCGCCGGTGCCGCTGGTGTTACCCGAGAGATACCGCACCTGGAACACCGCGCCCTCAATGGCCTGCTCCGGGTGGACACTGTCATACTTCCACACGACGATAGCGGAGTTGGGCCGGTTGTAGATGCGGAAGGTGTGTCCCTCGCCGGCCGCGATGAATACCTCCTGCTTGCTGGATTCCGTCAGGCTGAACCCCTTCGGCGCCTCCAGTTCCTCGATCCGGAACCAGCCGTCCCGGAGGGAAATGTCCGGATCACTGAGCACGATGCGTCCCTCTTCATCCGTGTAGAACACGCCAAGGTCGTTGTACTCTCCGGTGGATGTGTTGTTGCTGGCGTACCAGACCTGCACGGGGACATTGGAGAGCGGATCATGGGTGATCTCGTTTTCCTTGATGATCTCGATGGTGGGCCGCTTATGATTCTCAAAGTATACGTCCCGATCTCTGTTGGGATAGAGCGTAACCAGCTGGGATTCCTCCGCCAGCAGATAGGGCTCCGGTACCGACTTTTCGACGACCTCTACCACGCCGGGCAGCAGATTTTCCACCACTGCGATGCCATTTTCATCGGTTTCCGCCTCGGCAATGGAATGGCCGTCTGCACCCTTCACGAGGAAGACGGTATGGGGGACCGGCTGTCCGCTGTCCGCGTCCCGCTTATGGATGATCAAATTGGGGCGCTTTTCATTGGTCAGGGTGATCGTGCTGGTTCGCCCAGGGAACAGTTCTACATGATACTCCTTGGGATCCAAAATGTGGTTTTCCAAAGTGGACTGCTCTTTTATGGAGTATACCCCAGGCTCCAGATCCGAGATCAGGATCTCCCCCCGGTCATTGGTGGTGCGGTCAAGGTAATGGCTGCCATCTTCGATCTTTGCGATGCGGAAAGTAACTCCTGCTAACCGGGAGCCGTCGGCACTCAGTTTGATCAGTTGAAGGGAGGGCCTGACCGTATTGGTGAAAATAAACTGCGCATCCTCATTGGGCTTCAGATTGATGATGCGCTGGGCATCGTCGATGATGTACCCCTCACACACCTTTTCGGTTACCCGGAAAACCCCGGCAGGCAAATGAGACAGGTCGATTTCTCCGCTTTCATTGGTGGTAAATTCCTCCGGCCCAAAGCTCCCATCTACTGCCTCGATTTCAAAGACTGCGTTGGAAATCACTTTGGAGGGGTCGGCGGAGTCCACCTTGATCAACCGCATCCCCGGTTTCATGTCATTGAAAAAGACCAGCTCCCTAATGCCGTCACCCGCCTTCAGCTCCACCTCCTGGGGCGTGGTGTCCAGGATATAGCCCTCGTTTCCGGTGTCCACCTCAAACGCCCGGTAGGTGCCAGGCTCCAGATCGGTAAGCAGGATTTCCCCGAATTCATTGGTCTTGAAGTTGCCCAGGTAGTCGCCGTCCCGGTAGATGGCGAAATAGACATCGGCCATGACCATATAGTTTTTGCGGTCATACTTTACGATGCGCAGGCCCGGGAGCTCCTTGTTGATAATGGGAAGGGTAGTTGTCTCCCCGGCCACCACGGTGGCAGTGTAGATGGTGTCATCCTTCAGCCACCCTTCGGGGGCGGTCTGCTCCTGGATTCGGTATGCGCCCAAGGGGATCTCTCCAAACACTGCTACACCGGCGGGGCCAGTCTCCTGAGTGAAGGTCAGGCCAGACTCAATGTGCTCAATGGTAATGACCGCGCCGGGCAGATACTCTCCGGTGTCAGATCGCTTCTCAATGCGGAGGGAGCCATACGGATCATTAAAAAATGCCACCTCGGCTACTTCATTGTAGACCACGGTGACATTCTGGGCAGGCTGTTCACTGATGATATGGTTTGCCGGCGCATCCCGTTCAATGACGGTGTAATTGCCGCAAATGGTCAGGGGGATTTCAATGCGTCCGTCATCCTGGGTAATAAATACGCCAAGGGAATCGCCATCCGGGCCAATGACCTCAAAACGGGCGCCGCTGAGTGGGATCTCCGTCCCGGTCTCGTACTTCAGGATCCGCAAGCCCGTATCCGGAGGATCTTTCTCCGGCGTATCCGCATAGCTGCTGATGGCGTTGAAGCTCAGCGTTGTGGTGGGGTCGGTATCCACCACATAGTTCTGCAGGTTGCCGTACTCGTCTTTCTCCAGGCAGCTGGCAAAGAACACAGCGTATGCATATACCTCGCAGTTCAGGGAGAGCTGGACGCTGCCCGCCTGGCCCTGGATGCTCTCCACCGGATACAGCACCTTGAAGGTCCCGCCGTGGCCGTTGTTCATCCACTCCGCCTTGATAGACGTGATGTCCTGGTTATTTTCGTCTACAATGCGGGTGCCGGCGGGGACACTTGCGGGGTCAGTGAAGGCGATGTTGATGGCATAGTTGTTCACCCAGGTCTTGGACCAAACAGTGAACTCCTGCTGCTTGTACTGCTTGCCGTCAATGGTGACCTCGTAGGCGGTGTCACGATCCGGCGTGCAGGTTACCTCCGGGCTTTTCATGTCGTTCCAGGCGGTGCCCTGGGCATAGATGTCCTTGGCTGCCGCCAGGATCTTCTTTGCCCGTTCTGCCTCGTCCCCGGACAGGTTGGGATTTACCGTGAGCTTGTTGATATCCCAGTCGCTGATGAGATAGCTCCACAGCGCCATTTTGGTGGCGTAAAAGCCCTGGTATTTGTTTTCCAGGCCCAGTTCGGACAAGGGGCGAGTGGGGTAGCCGCTGGCCACAATGCCAACCACCTTGGGATCGCTGCTTTTTTCCTCTGCCAGGTAGCGGATACTTTCACCTTCCTCCACCACCTTCTGGACACCAGGCTGATTGGGCGTCACACAGTATGCCGGAATTTCCTTGGTGCCGCTGCCGGTGTCAAACAGGTAATAGACATAGTTCTGGGACTGTACCTGGCCATTCATTGCTAGATAGTTCATGCGGTAGCCGCCGTTGAAGATGTTGATCTCACCCAGAGCTTCTTCCTCCGATGAGGCGGCAAAGGCGCCAGCCGGCAGCAGGCCCAGGGCAAGCACCAGGGCCAAAAGCATAGAAAGCAGTCGTTTCATTTCCATCCCTCCTAGATTTCTACTGCCCGCACCATCCAGCGGTAGGCGGGCTGGTCTGCGACACAGGTGTACAGGGTGATCTGATTCCCTGTGGTGGCGGTCAAGCCGCTGGTATCCGTCTCCAGGATCTTGCTGACACTGGTCACTTCGTAGGTGCGGGTGCCCAGCTTGGTGGTCAGAGTCACTCTGTCACCAGTGGAGAGCGTGTGGATCTTCCCAAACTGCGCGTGTGCGCCGCGGTTGTGGGCCGCAATACACACATTGCCATCCCAGATGCTGGTATCCGTAAAATGCCCGGCGCCCTTGGCCAGAGGTGTGGTGCCGGTGCCCTCGTATACCTTCACATTCACACCGATGGAGGGGATCTTCAGCGTGGCCAGATAGCCGCCGGAATAGTAGAGGTCATCGGTTACATAGGTGTACCTGGCGGCGGTGCTGGCTCCACCGGAGCTGCCGCTTGCCGCATCTGAGGCAGGTGGGAAGATAACAGGCATATTACCGCCGGTGATCGTCCCAACAGCCATGCCGCCGGGGGCCAGATTGGGGGTCAGATAGGTGCCCGTCCCAAGGGTGTCCGCACTGGGGCTGCCGAAGGTGGGCGGGATCAGCGCCGCGTTTTTGCTCACATCTTCATTCTTCATCGCCCCGCCGTCCGCTGTGTAGATCACCTCGATAGAGGTGGGAGAGCCGTAATCCGGGTCTCCGGGAGCCTGAATGGTATACTCCAGCGCGCTGGCAGGCAGGGCCAGGGCCGCGGACAGGCAAATTGTCAGGCAGGTGGTAATCAGCTTTTTCATTGGTCATCCTCCTCTGTCGTCTCCTGGCGGCGTCTCATAAACAGAGCCGCCCCGATCCCTACGCCGGCCAGGGCCACGACGCCAAAGGGCACCGCAATGGGCAGCCAGTTGAACTGGGCAGGGGTGGGCACCTCCGTTTCTGCCGGCAGGATGGGTTCCAGTGGCGTTCCCTCAAAGATGGCCACATAGCGCACTTTGTTCAGGGCGATCCGGCTGACCGTGCCGGTGTAGTCTGCCGTCACCGTATAGCCCTTCACATAGCTGCTGGTGGCGGTACCGGTGTAGGTGGCCACGGCGGTAAATCGATCCCCCAGAGCGTAGCCGTCCATACTGGCCGTGTTGTCCGTCTGCCAGTTGATGGTCTGGAGGGTCAGGGTGCGCCCGTCCTCTTGGATGCTCTTGGGGATGTACTGGGTGTCCTGGTTGGCCAGGTTGGGGTAGGTTCTGGTGGCAGAGACCTCTTTGGTGGAGCTGCCGTAACCGGCCACCTCTACCCGGACGGTGGACAGGTCCAGGCTGAGGGTGCCGGACAGGCCGTCGTCGGTAATAAATTCCTTCTCTGTGGGCAGCAGCGCCAGCACGGATTCCATATCCTTGTTCTTGCTGGGCAGGGAGAGGGTCTCCGTATGCTGGCGGCTTTCGTTTTCCGGGAGCTCCTGCTTCAGCAGGTCGGTCAGGGTATAGTGAAAGCCATCCTGCTCAAAGTCAGAGCGGGGGATGCCCGCCGGGTCATCCTCCGGCCCCAGGTCGTAGATCTTTTTCAGCTCCGTGCCGTCCTCGCTGCGGGTGATGGAGGTAGGATAGCACACCTGGGCAGAGGCGCCGGCACCCACCGGTTCTGCTGCCAGGGCCGCGGGGCACAGCATCGTTGCCAACGTAAGAGCCAGAATGGAAAGGGATAGAGCTCGTTTCATCTTGTGTTCCTCCTTACATCGTCATGGCAGGGCCATTGTTTTCCTGCGTCTTCTGCATGTTCTGAGCTTGGGTCTGGGTGTAGGCATCCAGCACCTGCCGGTCAAACTGCTGCTTGAATTCCTTGGTGCAGGGGAAGCAGACATCCCGGTATTCTCCCTGCACCTTTCTGCTGGGCATGGAGACGAAGAGCCCGTTTTTGCTCTCCATGATCCGCACATCCCGGATGGCAAAGCAGTTGTTCAGGGTCACAGATGCGGTGGCCACGGTGGGGCCTTCCCCGCGATAGGGGTAGATCCTCACATCCAGCTCCATGGGGGTTGCTGCGTTGTTGGTACTCATTTCTTTCTTCCTCCTGTCGTTGATGTATTTTGGTCAAGCCGCTCCAGGGTGCGGCGAACCAACAGATCGTACTCCCAGGGCTCGATCTCCAGATAACAATAATCGCCGCGCTCTGTCAGCCCATCTGCCCGGAATTTGAGTACCAGGGGATGGCTGGAGGCGCGGCGTTTCCATTCCTCTAAGGAGACCCAGCCCGTACCGGCAATGTAGACCCAGCGAATGGCGGAATCCGGGTCGTGGTTGATGCTCAGCCACAAATACTTGTCCCGCAGGTGCTTGGGAAGCCGGTTTGAGCGCGGGAGCGGCATGATGGCGTCGGAACAGAACTGATATCGCAGGCTGAACTGTTTGATGCAGGTCTGTGTGGCATACTTCGCTTCCGGCAGGTCCGCCCAGAGAGGGTACTGCCGGTAGTCGGAGGCCAGGATATCTTCGCCCGCTGTATCAAAGGAAAAGAGCGGTACACACCGGACAAGCTCCAGGGTATGGATGCTGTCCGTCAACCCCAGGCGCTTATCCTTTGAGAGGGAAATCTCTCGATAAGAGCGGATCGCCTCCTCCAGATTATCAAAATGCTGAACGCTCCAGCCCTTGCGGAGCATTCCCTTTCGCGGTAAAGACATATCATCAATGGTGTAGTAAGAAAGTGGCATGGACTAGCCTCCCATATTCATTCCATTCATACCGGGCGTATGTTGCTGCGGTTGGTGTGTCGAGAGCTGCTTCAGCTTCGCGCTGGCCCACTCCGGCAGGAATTTCTCATTCAGCACCCCCACAAAGTCGGTACGGTTCCAGCGGGTCATCTCACCGTCGCCCAGGCAGGTACAGCGGATGGAGCGTCCGATGGCATGAGGGCTGCAGGCAAACCCGTCATGGGCATACCAAAGCTGGTTTTCCTGAGACCAGCAGGCCTCCCGCAAGGTGTCAAGACTCAGTACCAGCACCTTCCCCTGATAATCCAGCTCGGACCGGGAATTGGCCAGACAGTGCTCCGGGCCAAAGAGGTTCAGCTCTTGATAGGCCCTGCGGAACTGGGTCACAAATCCATCCAGTACGGCAGAGTGGGACTCCACAATGAAGTCCACTTTGTGGCTCACATCGTCAGGGATAAAGGTGCGCTGCGCCCAACTTTTGTTGTCCGTTCCGAAACGGCCGTCCCAGCTCTTTTCCTGGATGGTATTGGCCAGCACCCAGTTCACCCGCTTAAAGCCGAACTCCTCCACCACTTCTTTGGCGCAGTCCGCTTTGAGATGCATTCCGTCAAAGCCATGCCGGATGCTATCCTCAATGGCCTTCTTGCAGGCAATGTTAGCCTGATGGCTGGCCCGCCAGAGGGCGATATCGCCTTCCCGCCGGGCAGTATCCAGGCCGTGGGTATAGAGATAGGTGTCATTCTTCAATTTCTTCATCCTCCATTGCCGGTATCATAAAATCGGTCACGCCGCGTCCGGTTCGTGAATCAGCTTATACTCCCTCTCCTCCCCTTCTGCCTCGCCAAAGGGGAACAGGGTAAATTGCTGACCGTCGCGGATCCATTTGCGCGGATCATAGTTGGTAATGATCAGTTCCTCATACTCACTGTCTGCCGTTTGGGACATACTGTTGGGGCGGGTGGTGTAGAAGATGTAAAACTCCTTGTAGAGTTCCAGGATGAACGGGCAGAAGTTGTAGGACACCATCACGCGCCCTTTGCACTTCACCAGTACATCGTGGAGCCGCTGGTGGTCTTCCTCTGGAAATTCCACCTGGTAGCAGTCTTCCGCCTGGTAATAGGGTGGGTCACAGTAGAAAAATGCGTTTTCCCGATCATACTGCCGAATTAGGCATTCAAAGTCCTTGTTTTCAACAACCACATTAGCCAGCCTGCGGGAGCACTCCCAGATCAGATGGAAGAAGCGGCGGATATCACATGGTTTCCCGGCAAATGACTTTCCGCCCCCGCTGAAGCTATAGCGGATCAGCTTGAAGTAGTCCGCCGCCCGCCGGACATCCCCCCGCGGGGAACGCTCCAGCAGCAGCTTCCGGATCATCTCCCGTTCCGGAGGTTTCAGATATACCTGGGTCAGCTCCAGCTCCTCCTCCAGGTAATCGTCGGTAAACTCATCCTTGGAGAAAAATTTATGAAGTACCTCGAAATCGTCCCTGGAGTTGAGGGGGAGAAAACCCAGTTCCTTCAGCAGGGCCATCGTCCGGTTCTTGACACAGCAGAACAGATTGGTCAGGTTGCTGTTGTAATCGTTGTAGACCTCCAGACACCCCTTGAGAACAGGCCGGTCAAGGGTTACCGTTCCGCTCCCGCCAAACACGTCGATGAAGCGGGGATACCAGGGCGGCGCCAGCTTTCGGATCAGCCAGAGGAGCTTGCCCTTTCCTCCCACCCAGGGAATAAAGGACTTGGCAATACGCTCTCACCTCCCAGCCGGGAAATTGTCCAGGGCTTGCTCTAAGCCCCGGATCGCCGCATCCAACCCGGCACGCATTTTCTTCAGATTTTGGATGGTGGCATAGACTTCCCCCGCGGTCTGGGCATAAAAATAACCGTTCCGGTCACTGGCAATGGGCTCGCACTTCTGCCGCAGACGATTGACCGCTTTCCGCAATTCCGTGCCGCTGAGATTCAGAGTCCGCTCCAGTTCTTTTCCTCCCATACAGCGGGCATGTCCGAGGCAGGCCCCTTCCAGGTAGGCCAGCAGTCTCTCTTCCCGATTCATCGTTTTCCTCCTTTTCCGGGCCTGTTTTCCCGAAAAAGGGCACAAAAAACGGGGCCGCTTGTCCCTATCGGAAAAACGGCCCCTGTATGTGATATGAGATTGGTTACATGGTCATCATTCGGTAATCATTCGCATGTCTTTCCCCTCCCCCATCCTACAAGGCATGGATGTGAAAGATGCTCGACGAACCAGACAATTCCTGCTATACTAAGCACACTATGGAATCTGTGAGACGGCACTTTCGGCAACAAAATATACCGCCGTCTGATGCCTGAAACCAGAGGTGACCGCCGCTTGGTGTACCAACAGTTTCACTCCCACATTCAAGCTGTTGGTATAAGCCATAGCATAAGGGAGGCTATGATAGCATGACATCAAAAAAGCCTATGAAAGACCACATTCATGCTAAAGGAACAGATATCGCAATCGTTTCCACCGGTGATGAAAACGACTATATTTCTCTGACAGATATCGCGCGCTATAAGAGCGATGCTCCGGACGATGTAATTAAAAACTGGATGCGGAATCGGGACACGATCGAATTTCTGGGATTATGGGAACAACTTAACAACCCGGACTTTAAACCCGTCGAATTCGACGGGTTTAAAGTCCAAGCGGGCTCCAACGCATTTACTATGTCTCCCAAAAAGTGGGTTGATGCGACCGGCGCAATCGGGATTTTCTCAAAGGCCGGAAGATATGGCGGCACATTCGCCCATAAAGATATTGCTTTTGAGTTTGCTTCCTGGATTTCTGCTGAGTTCAAGCTATACATCATCAAGGATTACCAGAGGTTAAAAGCAGATGAAAACAGTCGGCTCGCCCTTGGCTGGAACCTCAATCGGACGCTGGCTAAAATTAATTACCGTATCCATACTGATGCGATTAAGGATATGCTGATCCCGCCGGACATCACTCCACCTCGTCAGAGCTTTACCTATGCCAGTGAAGCTGATGTGCTGAATGTAGCACTATTCGGTATCACTGCAAAAGAATGGAGGCAGACACACCCCGATAGCCCGGGCAATATCCGTGATGAGGCCAGTCTTCAGCAGTTGATTGTCCTGGCAAACCTGGAAAGCATCAACGCGGAGCTGATCCGGCAGGGAGTACCCCAGCGAGAGCGTTTGCTGAGGCTCAATGCCAGCGCCAAACAAATGATGAAATCTTTGACGGGAGACCGTAGGGTTGAAATGCTGGAGGGCCAGATAGAGACAGAGCATGGTCAAGGCCATCAATGATGCCGCATCTGGTTCCTTGTTAGGAATACCCTGCCGAAGAACGTTGGCACAAGCTGTTCCCGATAGCAGGATCGTTACATGATGAGTTCAGGCTCTTGCTTTGCCTTACTGTACTCATAGTTGAGTTCCTGTCCATTCCAAGCGACATAGCCGTGGTCTGCGGCAGACAGGCCAAACTTCGCCATGTGATGCTGGGCGTAAGCCACGGAGTCAAAGCACTGGTCCAGCAGCGGATCCTGTCCGAGTATCCCCTCCTTTCGCGCCAACTCCATACCGTATTGGGCGAGATCCACGCCACGGGGGATGAATTCATAGCAGTGGAGATTTTGAGAGAGATCCAGGGCCCGATCCAGCCGGTGGCAGTCCTCCAGCTCCAGCACCGCCTGCCATTTCTCCAACCAGTGGGCTTCCCCCTGGCCCTGTTCCGCCCAGACATAGCCGAAGTCAATGGCATGTCGCACCAGCTCACCGGCGGAGTCATACTGGGAGAGGATATTTGTGAGCTGGGGCAGGGCACAGTCCACATCTACCGCAATGCACTGCTCCAGGGTCTCCGCATCCAGGGCGTGCAGCCCCAGGAGCAGCTCATCCGGGTGAGCGGTGTCCATGTATTCTCCCGTGTCAGGGAAGCCCACCCAGACACCTTCCAGGTTGCTCCGGCTGGCTAACTTGACCCGGATGGCATAGTCGCCAGTCGTGGGCAGTACGGCATCCGGTTCCAGTTCGGGGAGCGAGTGGCCGGGGCTGATGCGTTCCACATAGTGGCCCTCCAGAAAACATCCGTCTCCGCTTTCCCGATAGGCAGTCCCCACAATCTCCGGGTCAAGATAACCTCGTGCTGGGCGAGTAGGGATGTGAATATGCTCCATAACGAACCGCCCCAGGGCTACATCATCATCCGCACCATAGAGGAGTCGGTATTGATCCAGTCCGCTCAGAACCCGGAGGGTCTCCTCAACGGTCTGCGGATGCTCCAGCTGTATAGCGCCCTGAAATAACAGCCTCTCTTTCGCGGTCATGCTTCCGAACCGCTGCTCCATCCAGTCATGCTCAGACTTGCCCATCTCCATACCGTCCAGGGCATCGAAGAGGCTGTCCCTCATAGTCCCACCTCCATGCTCGGACCGCCTTGGCTTTGGGAATAGCTCACATCCAGATCTCTGTGCTGCACCACGTATCCCCCGGAGGTAAAGACGCCGCCCTCTTCCATCCTGGCCTTGCGGCCGATGGCCCCATAATCCAGCAGTTCGTATACCTCCTCCGGCAGTCCGGCCGGCAGGACGGGGAAGTCGTTGTCCACATAGAAACGGCCCAGCTGCTCATCATTCCCGGTCTCTGCAACCACATGGCAGCAATCCACGCTGTTGGCCAGGTCGATCAGGCGGTTCAGCGGCAGCTCCTCCATACCCTTGTCCAGATCCATGCGGACAAGGCCCTCAAAGGAGGCGTTTTGCCAGGGTGTCAGGTCTGCCAGCTTACAGGCCAGCAGATTCAGCTCCGTCAACTTCATATCCTCCGGCAGATGCTCTGCCAGGTAGTCCCGGCCACAGTAGTCCGAAACCTCCACATAGAGCGGCTGCCCGGTATTCATCTCCAGCAGGAGGCCATTCAGCTTTTCCTGCTCCATGGGAAGATCCGTCAGCCTGCCCAGCGGGCTGTCCATGTCCAGCGGGCTTACATATACAGAAAAGGTTTTCTTCAAAGCGATCACTCCTGGTTCTGACAAAGTAATAGGGCGGAATGATCACTGCATGGTCATTCCGCCCTGGGCATGTTCCGTGGGGTCAAAGTTCTCCTCGGCGCTGAGCCGCTCCTCAACCGCCTTCATGTATGCGTCATGACACTGGGAATACTCGGCGTAGTTTTCACCGCCGATCTCCTCCAGAAATTCCTGCTTGAAGGCCCAGAGCGGGTATTCGCAGAAGCCGCTGCTTTTCCGCAGCCCGGTATCCTCTGCGAACCCCTGGTTCAGAAGCTGCTGTGCAAAGCGGCAGTTGTTGGTATCGATGTAGGCGCTGTTTTTCAGCCCGATGAATTCCCCGAAGGAGACTGTAAGGGTTGCATAGGGTTCCATACCATAGGGCTCGTCCACAATCTCATCCAGAGCAATGGCCAGGCCAGGCATTTCCTGGCCCATAAAGTCGCGGACGGAGTAGAGTTCCACTCTTGGCTGCAGTTCCACACGGTTGCCAAAGATATCGGTAATTTCAAGTGTCATATCGGTTCCATCTCCTTTTAGCTGATGGTCATTCCACCATGCTGCTGTGATTCGTAACATTTGGGGTCTGCTCCCGGCACATTCCATCCACATATACTTCCGGTAAGCATGGCCTGCTCCTGGGCGGGTGTAATGCCACGCCTTTCGTTGTTGTAATCGGCCAGACAGCGATTTTGCTCTGGGCTGTCCGTATTCCAGTCACTCACGTAGTATCCGCTCTCGCCCCGTTTGATGCAGATCAGAGTTCCGTCGCTGGGCAGCACCGACCAGCACAGGTCTGGTAGGCGGGTCTGTGCGTCTGGCGAGAATCTCTCCACCTCTGTCTGAATACTCCAGTCGCCCACATTCCAGAGGCTGACATAGAGCTCTCCTTCGTCCAGTTCGATGGGGCGCTGCTCGAAGCCCTCGCCCCAGCCATCTGAGGCTTGTCCCGAAATGTATTCGGCCAGGGTTTCCTTTTCCTCCGGCAGAAGCTCCCCAATTACCTTACACTCCGCCACGCCCCAGAGCTGTCCATCGCGGTCTTCCACCTCAAATACCACCGACTGGACTTTTTCCTCCACGCCGTCCTGCTTATCGTACCAGTGCATCAGGCCCCGGGCAGCCTCCTCCGGCAGCCGGTTCTCCAACAGGGCTTTCCGGATGCTGTCCTTATACCTGCGGAGATCCCGCCCATCCAACTCCTCGCCCTGATCGCTGGGGTCGCCCCAACTGTCATAGCTGCGGTATGTTGCTGTGAGCGGCATGTAGAACTTTAGCGTCTGGGGCTCCGGGGGCAAAACCCTGAAGCGGTCCTCGCCGAAGATTAAGGCAAGCCCGCTGCCGTTATCCCACTTGATGTGAAACTGTCCGGCATCATCGATGTCTTCCAGCGTGCCCATACTGCCAGGAGCAATCGGGTAGGGATCGTCTTTCATCTCAATGAGCCGGATACGGCTCCCCTTGGGATATTGATCTCGCAGAAAGTCCAGCCATTCCTTTTCCACAGTCACTTCACATGCCTCCCATACTCATATTTTGTGCGGAGCTGTTTTGCACCAGCTCTTCATGCAGCCGTCCTACCGCTTCGTAAATGACCGGATCGCTCTTGAAACTTTCCAACTTCTGATAATCAAGAAAGAGCCGCTGCTCTCCGCCTGACATGTGAACAATATCCACAGTTGCAATGGAATCTTTGGTGACGCCGAGGCGTTTTTCCTGGGTGTCACTGTGCCGGTAGATCTGGATTGCCTCCTCCAATGTCAGTTCACAGGAAAGTTGCTCCTGGGCGGTGTTACACTCCGTCAATACAAACCAGGCATAGGTGTGGGGGAGGGAGGGATTTGCTGCATCCCGGAGCATCCGCATACCTTTCTCCGTTAGGCCATAGTCACATACCCGATTTGGATTTTCCTCGCCGGCAAAGTCCAGGATGATGTCATCCACAGCCTTTTTGACCTGTGGGTCATCGGTAAGGGTTTCGTACCGGAAGCCTGTCGTATTGCGGTACGGCAGTTCCTCTCTGATGGTTCGGAGATACCGCTGTGGGGCTGTAAACTCCTGCTTGGTACCATCTGCATAGGTCACCCGGCCTACCAGCTTTACCTGATGGGCTAGCTCCTGCTGCTGCTTATCATAGCAGTACAGGTATCCCTGGTAATCGCCGGGACTGGGGGTGCAGCGCAGACAATAGCGGTAGTGCTCTGTGTCCATAACATAGCCAAAGCTGCGGCCATCTCTGGTGATGGCCCCGCCGTTCTGGGCACAGAAGCTGCGCATGGAGCTCAGATCTTTCAGCGGTCCATCCTTCCGAAGAGTATCCACGATGGTTTGAAGTTCATCCTTGAACTCCGGGGTGTTGAGCTGATCCTCGTTGTGGGGCCACCAGGTATGCCAGAACTCCTTCCCGTTGTGGCCGAAATCCATACGGATATGGCCTACTGTCCCAAGCGACTTGTCCTGCTCCTCATCCGGTTCCGAATAGAAAAGGCCCGCTTCCTCAAGGGAAGCGGGCCTCAACAGGACTCCGTTTTCACTTGTTCTCGCTGCGTGTTGGTTCATGGGTTTCACCTCCTTCCTCTGGTAAGTACACAACATACCACACCGTGGGGGAAATAGCCATGGCCAAAAGTCGTCCTGCCGGAGAAGTGGAGATAACCGGCGATGGTGGCTCCCAATGCTGCCAGGGATGCCACCGTAATCATGATTTTCTTCTTCATTTACATTCCTCCCGATCATCAGATAATGTTGTTCAGGTCATCTGCATATCAAACCCCGGCTCCGGGGACTCCATGATCTGTTCCAGGTGCCGCGGGTCTACGATGACCTCGCTTTCGTTCCTGCCGGTAAACAGGGCCAGGATGTGTTCCTTCCGAATCTGCGCCTCATACACCGTTCCCTCCTCACCGAAGCGGTGGGCGAACCAGTCCGCCGTTTTCCGATCCAGTGTCCAGGACAACGCCCTGATATTTTTGGCGTTGTAACAGGTAACACCCCGATAAACCGTTACCGTATCCTCCAATGCCTGATGTGTGGTGCACTCCTCCTCATCCATCAGGGACTCCGGAGAGACGGATCGGAACAAGGCTACCAGTTCTTGTTTGCTCACGTTGCAGTCCTGATTGGGGCATTCCTCCTGGGTCCAGGCGGTAGATAAGAGCTGCCCCAGATCCTGCTCCGAGAGAGCAGAGGCGGCAAACTTGATAAAAGTCAGATAATAGGGTGGGTTGAGCAGTGCGAAAATCTGATGAACATTTTCGGCGCTGTCGATCTGCTCCCCAACCTTTCTGCGCCACCTTGTGCAGTCATCCGAATTGTTGATTAGGTCGACCATGGAGAGGCTCCCATCCTCATTCCGAAGCGCGGAGATTCCGGAGTTCGTGAAGGGGTGGCTGACGATCACCGGAGAGAAAGATGTCTTCTGGATCTGCACATCGAGGAGGGTATGCGCCACCAACTTTACGCGGAGCAGATCGGTTTTGCGGGTCATTAGGAAAGACCTCCCATCTCCATCGCCTGCGTTTCCTCAGAAAAGGGGCTGCTGCATCGGCGGATCAGTCCGAACTCAGTTCGCCGGACGCCGTCCTCCATCATGGTATCCTCACCCAGCTTCTCAAAATCCATATACCCGTCGATGGTATCGATCAGCTCGTCATCAGCACCAATGCGCCGTAAGACGGTTCGGCCATATTCATAGGCGTCCTCGGGAATGCGCTCATAGTCGTCCAGATTCATGGCATATCGAAGAGCATCCTGCATGGTTTCCGGCTGCTCTACAGAAAGAACCGACAGGTATTTCATCAGCTCACCGTCCTCGCACTTCATCCCCTCAATGGCCCAAGCCAATTCATTTGCATCTTCCACGCAGACTCCTGTGGTGGGAATGTGCCCGTCCATATAGGGAACAGAAAACGACACCTTGGTTATTGCTGCCTCTGCAAAACAATCGACTCCCAGGGTTCTTTTTACTCGCTCCAATTCCTCCTTTGTTGCCGGAAGGCAGACACTCGCTTGCGCTTGAGAGGAGGAGAGGTCAAGCTGGATCTGCGTCTCTTTCTCTCTGATAGGTTCAGCATCCTGCCTGCGGAGCACATAGCCGGCGTGGGTATAGGCGCCGCCATGCTCGGCATAGTATTCTGCGCCGATTTTTGCGAAATCCAGGTAGGACCAGGCCGCTTCGGGGAATCTGGGATCACCCTGAATCTGACCGGCAACAGCGACATAACGGCCAAGTGCCACATCTGAATTGACATTGGGAATGAGGATGTAATCCGACACCTGTTCTGCCACACGAATCACATCATTCAGATCATTGATACTGCTGCAATCCAAGGCGCCGGCATAGATGTTTCGTTCACGAGAGTCCATTTTGGCAATGATGCTCGAAAGCAGATTCAGCTGTGCAAGCTGCGTTCTGGAATCAGGGTCGAGTCCGCCGAGATATGACGGCAGATTGGCAATCACACTTTTGATCTCAACTATCTCTGTTTTTCCTGTTCTGTTAGCTTGTTCAAGCTGGCTGTACGCTTCTGTCATAGCGCCATGAGATGCGGGAAAATTGAGCGTGATAATAACAGGACTCCCACTTCGCTTCATAAAGAGTTGGATCATGCCATACCTCCCATCTGAATCCCCTGTTCACGCTGGTGCTGTTCTATCGGATCTTCCGCCATCAGTTCCTCCAGATTTACTGTGTCGACATAGGCGATATAGCCGTGGTCGATGAACATACCCGACTGATCCTCCATGTGCTGCAGGCCATACCGCTCGTAGTCATAAAACTCGTCCAGATTGGCATCGTACTCAAAGTGACCGGACTTTTGGATCATAAACCTCCCGTATTCTGCAGGTGTGTGGGCTCCAGGCGCAAATTCAAACAAAGCCAGGTTATCTATCAAGCGGCAAACCTGATCGGCTCGTTTCGGTCCGGCCAAGCTTACCACGGCCCCAAGCTTCACACGATCATTATTTGAGAGCTTTTCTACACGTTTTGCCAGGTCATTGAGCTTGTAGATATCCTCATGCCTAAAATCCAGAGCAACATCAATTTCCATCGGGAAAAGGCTATCACCCATCCAAAGAGATATATCTTCTGGATCGTTAATGCCTGCGCGGTGCATAGCGCGCTCAATTTGTTCGTTGGCTGCGGGGAGATAAACCCAGGCGATGTTTGTGGGGTTCTCTGGTTCTGACCGGGATGCCAGGCCGACAGAGATGATGTCGCTTTCATAATGATAGCAGGGCAGGTTTCGCCCATCATAGAGCTGTGAGAGCTGCATCCCGTTGTCGTAGACCACACCGTAACGAGTGATGGTTCCTTTGTTGTCCTCGATCAGCAGGATAGCGGTTTCCTCACCATCCAGATGCTCTAACTCCTCCATGGAGGCACTTCCACCGTGGGTATTCATGTAATGATTTCGACCAACCGCCTCTAAATCTGAAAAGTCTGTGATGACAGTTGCCTGTTGGCAGCTGAAGGTCAGGTTGATCAGGTCTTTCATTTCGGTGAGATTCAGTTTGTCTGCCATAGCCTGGAACTGTGTAATCTCCACGGTATCAAAACCGTCCAACCGTTTGGCCAGGTAATCCAGCTCGTCGATGTTGACTTCGGTGCCTTCCAACTTTCTAAGGGTAGGGCAGGCCCTGGTAAGTTCCTCAATTTGGCAGTCCCTTGCCGTGATATCTCCAATTCCAAGCGCACTCAGCATTTTCATAACGGAGCTGTATTCTCCGGTGCGGATGGGAATTGGGATTGAAATTGCACCCAATTCCGGATGCTCTTTATTTGCCAATACGGCAACCACTCGCATGATTTTTCCTCCTCTTAGTTACACATCTTTTGCCGCAGGCGTCACATCGTCGGTTCCAGTCCAGGGCCGGTATGCTTATCCAGGCTCTGCATGATCCGCTCCCTGCAGTCCGGTACCAGTTCCTGAATTCTGTCTTGGATTTCCTGGATGGTCTTTTCCTGTTCTCTGGATAGCTCACAGCTGAATGCCACATAGGAGCACTGCTGATAGATCTCCATAAGCTGCTCTGGCGCAAATTGCCGCTCGTGGGGAACAAGCCCTGACCGAACCGCAAAGTCTCGCTTTGCCTTAGAATAGTTCCCTTCATAGTAGTGGCCTTGGTTGAGACCGGCATGGTTAAAATCCCAATCCCAGGTGACGAATTTAGCCCCATGGTCTGTCTGCCGTCCAGCCAATACCGTGCCATTGAATTCGGCCAGCGCCCTAAATGGCTCGTTCAACCCAGTCGCATGGAGAACGGGCGCTTGCTCCAATAATGCCATGTATTCCTGGACAATAGCGGCTGAGTCTATAACCCTTCTGCAGGCTGACTCTCGCTCCAAAGTATTCACATCATCCTGGTTGTAGAAAATGCTGCCACCTGCATCAACCCGACACAAAGGGCTGCCTTCATACTTCACCGAGAGGAAACCGTCCCGCTCGGGCATCGAGGTGAAACCAGAGCGGCCCAGGGTAATTTCCAGTTCTTTAAAGTACAGTTCTTTGTTCATCTTTCTAACCTCCTTGGTCTGATGATTCTTCTAACCTTCAATGAAACACAAACGCCGTTTTGTTGACCAGTAAGGCCAACAAAACGGCGCGTAATTTTATAAGTATTTATTTCACATAGTATAGTAGCGGATCATCTCCCCATTTGATTGATGAAATGAGTGATGCGTGGTATAATAAAGTTAAACATCTACAGTTGTGAGGCTTTGCATGAAAAATAAAAAACCACCTTTTGAAATTACAAATCAAATCATCGACTACGTGGCGGAGATTGCCGAGCTGGTGGGCCGTATGACTGCCTCCTCTCCCCTTTCCACAAGTCCTACGCTCCGCCGTGCCAATCGCATCCGAACCATCCATGGTTCCCTGGCCATTGAGCAAAATACGCTTTCTCTGGAACAAGTAACTGCGGTACTCAATGGCAAACACGTTCTCGCACCGCCAAAGGACATTGCCGAGGTCAAGAACGCCTTTGAAATTTACGATCGGCTAGAGGATCTGGATCCCTATTCATTAGACGACCTGTTGACTGCCCACGGTATTATGACGCAGGGTTTAGTAGAAGAGTCCGGCATGTTCCGCACCCGACCCGTTGGCGTGGTAGACAGTGAAGGGCACGTCCTGCATTTTGGAACATTGCCTCAGTATATACCTGGTCTGGTAATGGAATTATTGGAGTGGGTAAAGAACAGCGAGGTGCACATGCTCATCCGCAGTTGTGTGTTCCACTATGAACTAGAACTGATTCATCCCTTTGCAGATGGGAACGGGCGTGTCGGTCGCCTGTGGCATACGCTTTTGCTCTCTAAATGGAATCCGGCCTTTGCTTGGCTCCCGGTAGAGTCCATCATCCACGACCGCCAACAGGAATACTATGCCGCCATCAACACTTCTAACAATGCGGGAGAATCTACGGTATTTATTGAGTTCATGCTTTCAGCCATAAAGGCATCGCTCATAGACGCGATCAGAACGAGCGACGAAATGAGCGATGGAAAGATGGACAAGGCAACCTTCCGTTGGAACAAGATCCAGGAGTTCCTGAAGACCCACGACTATATCATGAACGCTGATGTGCGAGAGTTGTGTGGAGTATCGGCTGCAACAGCAAACCGGATTCTAGGTAGCCTTGTAGCAAATCGGAAACTGGTCAAGCATCATATTGGTAGCTTTTGGGCATATCATCCAGTTATCTTTGGTGAGAGGAGTGGGCGTAAATGATGCAGATTCTGCCAGAAGGATTAGCTCTTCCATCGGAGTATATTGCTGGTCTCGGTTTGGAACTTATCAAAATGAAGATCAGCAAAAAGATAGACGAAAAGAAATTACATTCTAAACTAAGTGACTATATACGTAAACAGCAAAAATATAATGAGATTTGCACCTTGGCAGAAGAAGTCGATTTTCAAGGGCTTGTTGAATATATACAGGTCAATTTGATTGACGATGCATACAGAAGCATATTTTCTGTCAGGAGCACGGAAAGGGGTGCGGCAAGGAAACAAGTTGTTGATGCGGCTATTTGCCATTCTAATGCTCATACCGAAGACGCAAAGCGTCGTGTCGCAAAGTTAATCTATACATGTATAGATATCATCAAAGGATTTTATCGCAGCGGCATAACAAAGCAAGACTATATTCTAGCAGCAGAAATCGTTGATGCAGTTCGTGCGGATACAGAAGAAATTGTTGCTGGTGCCACTAATCGCGTTGAGGAAAAAGTGGACTCTCTTATTACCACCTTGAGCAACGGTTCTATGTATTCGATGCCTAACATGATTCAGGATATCAAATCCGGAAAATTGGGGCAGGTTGCAACGCAATTCACAAAAGCCTTTGATCACATATCAGTGGAACATCCCCTGTATCCGTACTATGGATACACATGGAAAAACGGTGATCTAATTAGTGTACCACGTACAGCAGATGCCACAAAAATACATCCTCCCAAATATGTATTTAATGGAACTGTTCGTTCTGGCAACCACTATTTTAACGATGCGTCAATTGATTTAGCCGACTATGCATATCGTCACCAGATAACGCTGACTATGAACGTGACCAGTGCAAAGAAATATTTAGGCACACTTGAAGATCCATCCCAAGCGGAAGTGAGCAAATGGATAGGTAAAGAACTCCAAGCTAAACCGCCCGCCTTTCCTCCAGCAGTTCCATGTTCGATAATGGTAAACGACACCGTGTTTTATGAATATGTATTAATGCGTTTGCAGGAAGTAATGGACGACGGAACACTAATAATCGGAAACCGCGAACAGATCGATAGTCCTATTTTGCTTGAGCTTGCTGCCAAGATACCAGAGTCCAACGTGGATAATCCTGAAGGAGTTCTAGTAAGCGGTTCCGAAGCAAACTTTACTGTAAAAATACATGGTGCAACACATAAGGAATATCTGAATTACGTCAAATTTATGAAGGCTTTGTACGACACAAAATTCCTACGAGTTCATGCTTTAAATTATGGGAAGGATATGTTTGCTGGCCGTATAAATACATTTAAATACAATACAGGATTTCAATCTGTGGAAGAAGAGATAGATTTTCTGGAGCGAATCTGCGCTATCGAAGACTATTTCCATATACAAATGACTTTAGACGGCGACATATCTGAAGAAGAATATGACACTGTGGTTTGGGTTTCTAAACTTATAACGCAGGACGAAGTTGAATCAAAGTGGAGTGAAGCAACATGCACAGGAATCTTGGATCAGAGATTTCGCGAAAAACTGGTCGAGCTAGATTGTGAAATTCATACGTTTTCTTATGTGGGAAATATAGTAGTGAATCTATTTGGGGCCACGTTTGAATTCAGACACATGCGCACATATAAATGTGCTATTATACAGGATTTTGAGAAAATCAAAAGGAAAGCCGAAGTCTTAGATGATGGTGATGAAATCAAAATTATTTTTAAGCCCGGCGACGATAACACAGCTGTTGATACTTTGAAAATTCCAGATACGATGTCAACTACCTGATTATTATAATCTCACCCCCGCTCGGAGAGGCTTGAATTCAAGTTCTTCCGAAAAGGGGTGAGATTTGCTGTTTATCAGAAGTACACTGGATATCTTCGCATTTGCTCATACAGGGTCTGCTCCACTCTGGATATGACCGAGTTGGAGTATAACATCCTGACAGAATCGAGCGTTTTTGAAACGTCAGTCCGGGAAAATGAGAGCTTCAGTTGTGAGCCATACAGCGCCTCAGCAGCTTCTACCTGCACGTCAAAGTCCACATCAAAGGGCTTGGCACGAACATGGCTCATGCAGTCATACACATCTCTGTCCACAGGATAGTCATTCAGATCCGACAGCAGCGCCAGCCCATGGTCAAAAATCGGACAGAGACGGAATTCCATGGTCTTTTCATTCCGGATCACAGCCAAATTGTTTGTATGTCGATCCTCATTTAAGAAGAAGGAGTCCAACTCCAGCAGCAAGGTCAGATACTCCCCTACTCCGGTCAGGCCGGTAGTCCGCTCTATAAAATCAACCGTATACCGGATCCGTTCCCGCGGCTCGCTGATTCCGCCAAGTGCTGCCGCCAGGCCTTGACCTTTATAGGCGCGGTGTAATTTCTCAAAGGGCACCAGCATCTCGTCCTTGGCCCGAAAATTTTTGCTGACACAGCCGGGAAGATCTTTTCCCTTATACTGAAGCCATACAGGCTCATATTCCACAAAATCGGACACATTGGACTGCTTAAGCAACTGCGATACCACCACCTCGGCCAATGACTCATAGCCCATATGGTCGGCTTTGTACCATTTCCCCTTCAGCTGCCACTTGGGCTGATCTCCTTTGGACGTGTGTCCTTGAATGGGTTCCTGCTCAATCGTATCAAGCTTGATTCTCTCCATACGGCTCCCCTTCCATCGGGTAATAGTTGAATTTCAGCCACATGTCATCCTCAAATGTCCGCCCTCTGGTTTTTTCCGCGATCTGCAGAGGGTCATAGGAGGTAAGCTGAAGCTGCTTCAGCAGGTCCTTGGCATTTCCGCGGGTGGCAGGAAAGCAGCGATCTTTCAAAAACACCTCAAAGTCATCCCAGGTAGGTGCTTCCGTGACCCCAAACGCACGGTGAAGCACATCCTTCGTCTTGTTCCGGGCCATGACTCTTTGATTGAAAAAATCCACATCAATGATGGTGCAGGGGTGCTGCCGGTACATATAGGTTATGCGCAAGGTATAGCCTTTCGCCGGTTTTTCATTGAGGTACTTCCCAATGATCTGTCTGGAGGTTTGGTAACGCTCCGCCACCTGGTTCACCGTCATTCCGTTTTCGAGCAGGCTGTGAATGGTTCGCACATCCTCCGCAGTAAATTTTTTCTTTCGGCCTGCCTTGCGCGGATTCTTTTCCCTGTATGCTCGGGCGATCCTTTTCAGTTCATTTACGTCATCCGTTCCAAATAAGTCCAGGCACAGCTTGTGATAATCCACTTTCTCTACCCTCCTCCCGTTATAAATTATATGTAATTATTTTAATTTAATTCCATTATAATAGAACCATTGAAATTGTCAACCGCAATTTAGGCTCTGCCCACCTTCGGATAGCGGCCAGGCTCTGCCACACATTGATAGAGTACGGCTCCGCAATTCCGGCAAATCAGGTATTTCAGTCTGTTTCCGCGAAGCCCGTGGTACTGAAAGGTGACGAGGCCCTCACCGTGCTGCCAGCCCTCACCGATATCTTCCGAACCACAATACTGGCACTTTGTAATAGGCATCTGCTTCATAACACATGCTCCTTTCTGCGTCATATCGCAAACACAACATACCGAAAGGAACTGCGCAAGTCGAGAGAAAGATCCTGCTCAAAACGGAGAAAAACAGAGGGTGTCATATCGCCCACCTCGTTTCCAGGGCCTCACGCAGCAGTTCCGCAAACCGCTCCAGATGAAAACTGACGTACCCAAAGTCTGTGTCCCCTTCCAGCGGGAAGTCAACGTCACCCAATCGACAGGCAGTCTCTATTACAACGTATGCCGCTGGCAGCTCCCCATCTTCCAGCAAAGCCTCAAGGATCTCACACACAATAGCCAGTGTATAATCTCCACCCTCCTGGTCAGAGAAATAGTCTGCCAGTTCCGCAGCACTGTTCACCACTTCGGCATACTGTTCTTTCCTGTTTTTCACGATAATCACCTCCTAATTTTCAGAGATAATCTGTCCACCACACGTGGACGCCATTTCTATTTCCGATGCTTATCTGATGCTTATGGATTGAAACACATAAACCTGGTGAAACGAAGTGATCAGTTAACGCCAAAAAGGTGGAACTCCAGACACTAAAAGCTCTATTGAAGCTGGAGACACCCCTCGCCTACGCCTCATAACCCGGAGGTCGGTGGTTCAAATCCATCCCCCGCAACCATAAACCCGTCAGAATCCATGGATTCTGACGGGTTTTCTCTTATTTTCATCACTTTTTTGGCCCGATTATTTTTGCTGTTTTCGTCTGACCTAAGCCGTGACCTATACGGGATTTCGGAGCGGTCAGGTCTGGAGCCTTCCAGAGAGGATACTGCCCATCGTTCGGGCCGCCTGACGCTGGGAGGCTGTGGTCACATGGACGTAGGTGTCCAGGGTGAAACCCGCCGAGAAGTGCCCCAGCATCCCGGACACCGTTTTCACGTCCACTCCGTTCTGGAGGGCCAGGGTGGCATAGGTGTGGCGCAAATCGTGGAACCTTACCCTAGGCAATCCCGCCCGTTTCAGCACCCGGTGGAGCATGTGCAGCACGCTGCCCGGGGAGATCGGCCCGCCGGTGGGGCTGGGGAACACCCAAGGGCTGCCTCCTGCTTTCTTTCTCTGTGCTTTCAGGACGTCTATCGTATCCTCTGCCAGCGGCAGGGTACGGTAGGCGTTTTTCGTTTTCAGGGGTGCCTCCACCACCTCGCCGTTGATCCGGGCGATCTGCCGCCGAACCCGGAGGTCACCGCGTTCCAAATCAATGTCCACCCATTTCAGGCCGAGGAGTTCTCCCCGGCGAAGCCCGGTAGCCAATTCCAAATAGTAGAGCTCAAACACGCCGCTGTCCTTGGACTCTCTCAGGAAGGACTGGAGCTGCTCCACCAGCAGGGTTTTCATCTCCTTGTGCTCCAGCCGAGGCAGGGCACAGCCCTCCGCAGGATTTGCGGTGATCAGTTTCTGCTCCCTGGCTAAGTTCATCGCAGAGGAGATGATCTGGTGGATGTTCCGCACGGCCTTGGGGCTCAGCCCCTTGGCCTGGTGCCTGGACTCCAGCCGGCCTACCCTTCCCTGCTCCAGCAGCTTCTTGTAGAACTTCTGCAATTCCAGAGGAGTGAGTTTTTCCAGGGGGACCTTGCCAATGTTGGGCTTGATGTGGTTGTCGATGTAGCCCCGGTAGGTCTGGTGGGAGGATGGCCGTACTTTTATCTTGGCGTAGTGCTCAAACCACACCTCCATCCACTGCCCCACCGTGTACCGGCCAACCTTGGCCGTGTCCAGTCCTTTCGCTTCCTCGATTGCTTGTTTCAGCTTGGCCTTGGCCTCTGCCTGGGTTTTTCCCAGGACGTTCTTGTAGATGGCCCTGCCCGTCTCCGGGTCGCGGCCGGCGGTGTACCGGCCCTCCCAGCGACCGTCCTTGCGCTTGCGGAGGTTTCCCTTCCCGTTGGCTCTACGTTTTGCCATGGCTTATTACCTCCTTTGCAGCAACACAACATACCGCAGAAGAGGAGAAATAGCTAGGCCAACGACGCAGAGTTAACAGAACATTATCATTTGCCTTTTCTTTGTTACAACGTATCATTTCCCGTCCAGCGCAAAAGACCCTATCTTTGTTTTATGTGGCGCAGGATTTGCGTACCCCGGCGTGGAAGGATGTCCCCAGCCCAAACGCCCCCACAGCGGCGGTCAAAAAGGCTGGAACCAGCTGGTAACACTGCCTTTCTCAATACTACCGATCACCTAAAACTTCGAACTCCGCCTTCAGCGACCACCTAAGCTTGGTCTGAGCCGAAATCCCGCAACCCCTTGGCACGCCCCGCACTGCGGGGCGTTGTGATTGGGCCGGCGGCGGTTCACCGACGTCGGTCCTTTATCCTAGTACTAAAATCGAACGCCTCCGGAGAACCCAGAATCGGGCCCCCGGAGGCCTTTTCTCTCTGGAATTCATGCTACTCTGGGAGGGCAGATTTTCCGTGACACTCCCGCCCAGGAACCACTTGCCCACACGCGGCCCAACGCCGCCAAAATCCCGTTTCAGGGGGCCCTGCCCCACCCCTGCCCCGAAACCGGCACACAGGGGTGACACGGCCGTGACGGCGGTCGCTCCCTGGCTTGTCCCTCTCTGCACTTTGCCGCACGCTGTGCGCTTCTCCCGAGAAGTGGGTGCGGGTTTCCGCCCGCAAAAGGCGTTTGGCAGGCACTTACGGCAGTTCGCCTCCACCTCAGAATGGGCAAAATCTCTCCGAAAGGAAATTAACGATTGACAACGAATAAAATGGGGAATACAATCAAGTTGCTACAAATAAAATAGCGAACGCACAGGTGCGTCTCCCCTCCGGGTGGAGACGGAAAAGGGAAGCCGGGTGAAACTCCCGCACAGGGCCGCTGCTGTAATTGCGGAGTCCCGCCAAAAATGCCACTGGCAGGTAATGCCGGGAAGGCTGGCGTGGACGGAGACGCATGAGTCAGAAAACCTGCCTGCTGCGTGCACAGGACATGCTCTTCGGATCTCAGGAGCCAGTGTGCGGCAGAGGAATATCCCCCGTAGGCGGGGGATGAACTGTTTGCAGGAAAACCGGGATCGGAGCACGCTCCGACCCCGGTTTTTTGCGTTCATCTTCCCGATACAGAAAGGCGGTCATGCGCAAATGGAACGATACGAATACCCCTTCTCAGCCCTGGTGGGGCAGGAAAAGCTGAAAACCGCGCTGCTGCTCAACCTGGTGGAGCCCCGCCTGGGCGGCGTGCTGATCCAGGGGGAGAAAGGAACGGCCAAGTCCACGGCGGTGCGCGGTTTGGCAGAGCTGATGGACGAGGTGGAGGTGGCGGAGGGGTGCCCCTTCCACTGCCGGATGGATGGTGAGGCGCTGTGCGACGAGTGCCGGTCCAGCCCGGCCCGCCGCGCCGTTCCCTACCGCCGCCGAGTGGTGGAGCTCCCCGTAAGCGCCACCGAGGACCGGGTGGTGGGCACCCTGGATCTGGAGCGGGCGCTGAAGGAGGGCGTCCGCGCCTTTGAGCCCGGCCTGCTGGCCCAGGCCAATGGAAATATCCTCTACGTGGACGAGATCAACCTGCTGGAGGATCACATTGTGGACGTGCTGCTGGACTCCGCCGCCATGGGGGTCAACACCGTGGAGCGGGAGGGGATCTCCTACAGCCATCCGGCCCGCTTCATCCTGGTGGGCACCATGAACCCGGAGGAGGGGGATCTGCGGCCCCAGCTGCTGGATCGCTTCGGCCTGATGGTGGAGGTGCACGGCGAACAGGAGGCGGAGGCCCGCAAGGAGGTGGTGCGCCGCCGCCTGGCCTTTGAGGAAAACCCCGCCGCCTTCTGCGCCCGCTGGGCGCCGGAGCAGGAGGCCCTCCGGCGTCGGATCGGGTCGGCCCAGGCCCTGCTGCCCCAGGTGTCCCTGCCCGAGCCCCTGTTCGATACCGTGGCCCGGGTGTGCACCGCTCTCCAGGTGGACGGCCACCGGGCGGACATCACCATGCTCAAGACGGCACGGGCTCTGGCGGCTCTGGAGGGCCGGACGGAGGCCGGAATGGAGGAGCTGCGGCGGGCGGCGGAACTGGCCCTGCCCCACCGCCTGCGCCGGGCCCCGTTTGAGCAGGCTGGAGATGCCGGCATCGACTGGGAGGCGCTGTTCTATGGATAGGCCCCTGTATCCTTTCACCGCCGTGGTGGGGCAGGAGCGGGCAAAGCAGGCCCTCCTCTGCCTGGCGGTGGAGCCCCGCATCGGCGGGGTGCTGCTGTGCGGGGAAAAGGGGACGGCCAAGTCCACTCTGGTGCGGGCCCTGGGCGGCCTGGAGGGAGTGCGCCTGCTGGAGCTGCCGGTAAGCGCCACGGAGGACATGCTGCTGGGCGGTGTGGAGCTGGAGACGGCGGTGCGCACCGGCCGCAGAACCTTCCAGCCCGGTTTGCTGGCCCGGGCCGACGGGGCGGTACTCTATGCCGACGAGGTAAATCTGCTCCCCTCCGCCCTGACCGCCGCCCTGCTGGACACGCTGGAGACCGGAGTGTGCCGGATGGAGCGGGACGGCATCTCCCACACCTGCCCCGCCCGCTTCGCCCTGGTGGGCACCATGAATCCGGAGGAGGGGACGCTCCGCCCCCAGCTGCTGGACCGCTTCGGCCTCTATGTGGCGGTAACGGGGGAGCGGGAGCTGGAGGCCCGGAAAGAGGTGGTGCGCCGCCGCTTGGCCTTTGAGGAAAACCCCGCCGCCTTTCGCGCCCAGTGGGCCCGGCGGGAGGAGCGGCTGGCCGGGCAGCTGGCCGCCGCCCGCGCCCTGCTGCCCCAGGTGGACGTGGGGGAGGCGGAGGAGCAGGCCGCCTGCCTGTTGGCCCGGCAGGCCAACGCCGCCGGGCACCGGGCGGAGCTGGCCATCCTGCACACCGCCCGCGCCCTGGCTGCCTTGGCCGGGCGCACTTACATCAACTTGGAGGATCTCCACACGGCGGCGGAGCTGGCCCTGCCCCACCGCAGGCGGGAGGGAAGCGAAGGCCCGCCCCCGCGACAGGAGAGAGGGGAGGAGCCCCCTCAGGGATCTGGAGCGGACGGACAGGCCGGGGGCGGGGATGGACCGGCGGA
>QFCH01002148.1_pt1 | contig 43603 bp, 39 predicted proteins | sample 5346071 | NCBI WGS metagenome assembly QFCH01 (sample SAMN09062255, study PRJNA434731) | Human gut metagenome, whole genome shotgun sequencing project. | isolation source: stool timepoint B chromium assembly | host: Homo sapiens | collected 2015
CAACAGGGATGACCCCAAGGGAATTTAGAAAATAAAAAAGGAGCGAAAGCAAAAATTTTGATTTTTTTGCTTTCGCTCCTTTTACTATGTCTTCCGTTATCTGTTCTGCGAGATTTTCTTGCGCATATCAGCCTTTCACACCACCTAATGTAATCCCTTTGACAAAGTTTTTCTGAATAAAAGGATAAATCAGAATAATAGGCAGTATACCAAGGGCGGCCATGGCCATTCGTACTGTCGCCGATGGGATTTGAGCAAGGCCCTCGCCGGCGTTGGACAGGTTACTGGCATTTTGAGTGAGGGCCTGTATATTTTGCATCAGGCGATTTAAAAGGTTTTGGATACTGTAAAGATCGGTTCGCTTTACAAGATATATATAACCATTATTCCAGTCATTCCAGTAGGCGATACCCGCAAACATGGCCACAGTGGTAACGATTGGTTTGGACAGGGGAATTGCAATCTTCCACATGGTTTGAACTTCGCTGGCGCCGTCGATATAGGCGGCTTCCAGAATTTCGTCGGGGACACCTGTGACGAAGTAGCTTTTCATGAGAAGGACATTAAAAGCGTTCATCAGTAATGAAGGCAGCAAAAGACCGAAAAAGGTATCTTTGATATGAAATACTGTCGTGTAATTAATATATGTAGGAACAAGACCTCCGTTAAACAGCATGGTGAAAAATACAAGGAATGTAAGCACACCCCGTCCGGGTAGGTTTTTCTTTGCCAGACCATAGGCGAGACATGTGGTGATGGCCAGGCTGATGGTAACACCGATGACTGTGAGCACAATGGATACTCCATAGGCCTTTAAGATCATGGAACCGTTGGATGTAAAAATCCAGCTGTAAGCATATAGGCTCCACTTTTCGGGGATAAAGGAATAGCCATTCTGAAGCAATGTATTGTTGTCTGTGAAAGAGGAAATAAACATTAATATAATGGGAACCACTGCCATAATCGTCAAAATAATCATAAAAATATGGCCGAAAAAGTTAAATATTTTGTCACCGTTCGTTTTCATTGTGCACCTCCTAAATCAATGCGTTTTCACGGTCAAACTTACGTACAAGCAGGTTTGCACCCAGAACAAGAACAAATCCTACAATGGACTGGTAAACACCGGCAGCGGCGGACATGGAGATATTACCCATCTGCAGAAGTCCTCTGTAAACATACGTATCAATCGTATTGGTTGTGGCGTAGAGTGCACCCTGATTCATGGGAACCTGATAGAAAAGACCGAAATCAGAGTAGAAAATACGTCCGATGGCCATCAATGTCAGCATAATTACCGTTGGCTTTAACAGGGGCAGCGTGATATGACGGATTTGCTCCCACTTTGTTGCACCGTCAATTTTTGCGGATTCATAGTAGGTTTTGTCGATTCCCATTAAAGTGGCAAGATAGATAATGCAGTTATAACCTACGGTTTTCCATGCATTGACAAAAATGATGATAAAGGGCCAATATTCAGGTTCTGAATACCAGGCAACAGGTTCAAGACCCAGAGTTTTAAAAAGGGTATTGTTGATAAATCCATTTTCCACACTGAAAAAGGCGAAGACCAGATATCCGATAATAACGGTAGAAATTAGGTTTGGGAGAAGAATCGCACTTTGATAGAATTTTTTTACCCGTCCGGTGAGTTCGCTTAAAATGATAGCAACCACAATGGCCAGGGTTGTATTAATAATAATAAAAGCGATATTATAACAAATGGTATTTCTTGTAATGACCCAGGCATCGCTGGTGGTAAAAAGATATTCAAAGTTTTTCAGTCCAACCCAGGGGCTGCCGTAAATGCCTTTGACTGCGCTGTATTTTTTAAATGCCACCATAAGTCCGGGCAGGGGCATATAATTATTAATAAACAGATAAGCAAGACCTGGAAGCATGAGAAGATAAATGGGAATAAAACGTTTGAATTTACGCCAGGTCATTTTGTTTTTTGGGGGCAGCGGATACACCTTGTTGCTTTTGGATACGGCTTTTTCCATAAGCCATGGCCTCCTTTCGGAATCATATTTTAAGGGGCTGTCACAGCGGATATTTTTACAATAACTGCTGAACTGGCAGCCCCGGTGAATGTGTCATTTTAGGTGAATGAATGATTTTATTTATTTGCAGCCCATTCGTCCAGCTGACGCTGTTTTTCTGCGATAATCTTATCAAGCCCAGCTGTCATGAGTTTGTCATTCATTTCCTGAATACCTGTGGCAGGATCTACAAAGCCATATTCCACACTTGTCTGGAATTCATTATAAGCGTTTTGAACGGCTGTAATTTCATTGGCAACATTTGCGGTTTCGAAAGTAAATCCGCTGGCTGCTGAAACCATGGCATTACTGTTGAACGCTTTCATTTTATCCCAAAGCTGAGGATCGTTGCCTTCCCATACATGAGAGAGGAACTGATTGGGAAGCATCCAGCCCATGGAATGATTCCAGCCGGAATTGGAGGCATCTACACCGTCAGGGTATGTGGCCAGCCCGTCATCACCAATCACATAATGGGTACCTTCGATGCCCCAGGCTAAAATGTTGGCCAGATCTGCATTGGTATAAAGTTCATTCAGATAAGTCATAGCAGCCTGAGGATTTTCAGATGTTACAGGAATTACCCATGGGAAAGAAGCAATTGCAGAGGAGGTGATAAAGTCATCCATTGTCTGGAAAATGGTCATATCTCTGCCGCAAAGGCTGGTTTCCTGAGCCTTAATACCAGGTTTTCCGCCGGTTGTATAGCTCATCAGTGTGCCGGCCTTTACCAGTTCGCCTACAGCTGTTGTATCTGTAGCTGCATCCTGACTGATATATCCTTTTTGATTATAGTCGTACATTCTTTCGCAATATTCTTTATAATAATCGCTGGTAAAAAGATTCTCAACTTTTAGTTCTTTTCCATAATCAAGGAGAACACCGAAAACATTACCGCCGAGGGAGTCCACATTGGAGAACTGATTCATAGAACCTGTGGTTGGTCTGTAGACTTCCAGATCCGGATATTTTTCATGAAGCTGAGCATAAATATCATTTAACTCATCCAGTGTTATTTTTACGATCTCGGCCTCGTGGTCAAATTCATAGCCGATGCCGTCCAGATATTCTGTAGCAACCGCTGCACAGCCACGGCCCTGGGCGATATCACGATTGTTGGGCAATCCGTATAAAACTCCGCCCACGCGGCAGGCATCGATATTTTCCTGACCAACAGCTTCAATAATGCCTGAACCGTAAGTCGTAAGCAGATCATCGGCTTCCAGATCCAGAAGATAATCCTGGGCTATAGCATTGCCATAAGGGAAACCGGTACATGTGGCGATATCAATCTGTTCACCGCCGGATAAAGCCAGAGTCATGCTCTGATTATAGGAGGCGTAGTCGGTAATCTGAAGTTCGATTTCAATACCTAACTTATCTCTGGTAATCGCATTCATGGCATCCTGAATTTTCAGAGTATCGATTGGAGCGCCTGTCCAGGTAGGAAAGGTCATGACCAGTTTTGTAACTTCGCCGGAAGCTGCTGCACTGGAATCATTGTTTTGGGTACCGGTTGATGATGAGCCGCTGTCAGATGGTGCAGCGTTATCTCCAGAGCCGCCGCATGCGGCTAAAGAAAGTGCCATAGTTGTTGCCAGGCCGACTGCGATGAGTTTCTTTTTCATAGTTATAATCCTCCCATATATTTATTTCTGTGTACAAGGTGTTGGTTGTAAAAAATAAGGCTAAATTACGATTTATAATATTTGCTGGGCCGCGGCCGCTGTGCCCATGTGATGCATATATTATATATTTATTTGGAAGGATATAAAAGAATTATAATGCTGCAAATTAATACAATCCTGCGCTTTGAATATCTCTGAATTGTGCAAAATGATGACAGGATTGTGTTGATTATTAAAAAATATTTGAAACTTGTCCATGAATTTGGAAAATTTATTGTAAAGAGAACATTGAATGACAGGATTTGAAAGTTGAATTTATAAAAGTCAAAAAAACCATATTTTTTAGTCAATTCTCTCTGTGGAGAAATCAATGCCCTGAAGCTATAATAAACTCAGGGCAAATTTTGTTGATTATTGGGTGTCTGACGGTACACGACACCGGGCATTTTTGCGGTACTGGAGAGGTGTGGCGCCATAGTATTTTTTAAAGGTACTGATAAAAAATGGGATGTCGCTGTAGCCTACAGTCTGGCTGATATCCTGAACCGGCATATGGGAATTGAGAAGGAAGTCTTTTGCTGCCTCCATGCGGATTTTTTTCAGGGTTTCAATGGCTGTATGGTGGGTATGCTTTTTGAACAGGCGGCTTAGGTAAGCTGTATTCAAATGGAAATGTCCGGCAATTTCGTCCACATTTTGGTTGTAATGCTGATGCATGTACTGAAGAATCGGCGGGATATGGCCGATTCCGGTGGCTGCATTTCGGGAAAAGCGGATATGGTCCGAAAAATCCCGCTGCAGGTAGGTAAACATTAAGCCAAGCATTAAATCAGAAGCCTGTTGATAGTAAGGACGCCGCTCACAGGCTTCCAGCATCATATCCACAAGAAGATTTAAAATCCGTTGATCCGCATCCGTGGAAAACAGCATAAAATCCGAGGTGTCTTTGTTGTAAAGGGTGTGGACAAAAAAATCAAAAAGCAGGTGATTGCTGGATAAAATTCTGGACAGGGTCTCTTTCATCAGCTTTGTCCGAATTAAAAGATTGATGATAATACTGTCATCGAAAACACTGATGCTGTGGCAGGTGTTTGGCGGAATAATACATATATCGCCGGTTTTTAAATCAAGTTGTTCCCCATCGGTCAAATCATGGAGATTTTCATAAAAATGATGGGTACACTGACCATGGTATACCACGGAAATCTCGATAAATGTATGGGTGTGGATATTTACCGGTGAATACCGGGGATGGCGGCAGATCGAGATATTCTCATCTTTTTGGATCCATGTGTCATCCATTTCCAGCTTTAATGTTCCTGGGGGGCCGTCCAGTGCGGCTGTAATGGCCGGGATGGTGTCAATATTGTCAAAGGCTTTGTCAAACTTTGGCATTTGGGTGCAGCTGATTTGGTGAAACATGGAAGGCTGCGGCGGACGGTGATAGTGTAAATAGTAATCTTTCAGGGCTGCCTCAATGGGGGAGAGGGTGTACAGCCAGGTCAGGATATCTTCATGTGTCATAGATTTTGCTCCTTGGGCCGGAAGGGAAATACTGCCGGTAAAAAATAATGTGTCTTTTTTGTAATTATAACAGGAAAATTTATTCTGTAAATAAAAAGTGGCAGGAGGTTTATATTATGAAAGTTACTCAGGTAATGATTTGCGGCATGGAACATCCACGTGGCTATGGTTACAGAAAAATCAAGCTGTCCTGGAAGGTATGCGATACAGCCGGGAAATATCAGGAAAAGGCCTGTGTAAAGGTTTCAACGACAGAGGATTTTAAAAACTTAGTCTATGAAAAAGAGGGAAACTTAAACAGTATATGCGAAATCCTGAATATGGAATTATTACCCAGAACGCTGTACTATGTCCGTGTGACCGTGACCGGAGATAACGGTGAAACAGCCAGCGGGGAAACGACCTTTGAAACCGGAAAAATGAATGAGCCATGGACTGGCGTATGGGTCGGACCTGCGCAGGAAGATCAGTATCACCCGGTTGTTTATAAAAATTTTGAGACGGATCGGGAAGTTGTGTCCGCCCGGCTGTATGTATGCGGTCTGGGGGTTTATGAGGCTTATATTAATGGAGAAAAAGTAGGCGATGAATATCTGGCGCCGTTTTATAATGATTATAATTACGATCTTCAGTATCAGACCTATGATATTACATCTATGCTTAAGGCAGATAATAAAGCAGCGTTTATTCTGGGCAATGGCTGGTACAAAGGCCGTTTTGGCCTGGGCGGCGGCAAGGGACTGTATGGCGACCGTTTTAAGGTAATTGCTGAAATTCATGTGGATTATGCAGACGGTACACACGCTGTAACTGCAACCGACAAGACCTGGATGTATAAAGGCTTTGATGTGGCTGACAGCGGCATTTATGACGGAGAAACTTATGACAGGCTGCTTTGGGAAGGCAGAGAAAATCCTGAAAAGTCAGTTGAAGTTTTGGGGGCTGATACAAGTAAGCTGGTGCCAAGATTCAGTATGCCGGTGCGTGCCTGTGAAAAACTTTCTGTCAAAGAGATGATTCATACACCGGCCGGAGAAACGGTATTGGATTTTGGACAGAACTTTACCGGATTTGTTCAGTTTGAATCCAGACTGCCTAAAGGAACAAAGGTTGTGCTGGAATATGGAGAAATTCTTCAGCAGGGGAATTATTATAATGACAATTACCGTTCTGCAAAACCACAGTTTACCTATGTATCCGACGGAAATCCTGAGACGGTGCGTCCCCATTTTACATTTTACGGCGGCCGCTATGTCCGTGTGACCGGATGGAAAGGTGACCTCAATGTCCATGATTTTACCGGACTGGCCATTCATTCAGATTTGAAACGTACCGGATTTATGGAAACAGGACATACAAAGATTAACCAGCTGATTTCCAACTGTCTGTGGGGCCAGCGTTCCAATTTCCTGGATGTGCCGACAGACTGTCCGCAAAGAGATGAACGTCTGGGATGGACAGGAGATGCCAATGTCTTTTCTCCGACAGCCAGCTATAATATGGATACAAGAGCTTTTTATGATAAATATCTTCATGATTTAAGAATTGCACAGCTTCAGCTGGGCGGTGCAGCGCCTCATGTTGCCCCGCTTTGCGGCATGAATGATGGCGGCAGCTGTGTATGGGGCGATGCAGCGACGTTTATTCCTAATGTACTGTATGATTATTTCGGGGACGCAGAAGTCATTGAAACTTATTACCCGTTGATGAAAGATTGGGTGGACTATATCCGCAGAGGTGATGAAGCCAACGGCAATCATTATCTGTTTGATTACGGCTTTCATTTTGGAGACTGGCTGGCATTGGACGGTGCCACAGACCAGAGTGTGAAGGGCGGAACCGATGATTATTATATTGCATCCTGCTATTATTATGCATCTGCAGGTATTGTCAGCAGGGCTGCAGGAATTATTGGAAATAAAGAAGATGAAGAAAAGTATGCCCAACTGGCAGCCAAAATTCGTCAGGCTATTTTAGACGAATATTTTACAAAGACCGGACGCCTGGCCATTGATACCCAGACGGCCTATCTTGTAGCGTTAAAGTTTGGTATTTTTACAGATAAAAACAGAATTATAGAAGGCCTTAAAAACCGGTTTAAACGGGACTGCTACAGAATCAGAGGCGGCTTTGTCGGTGCCACGATGATGTGTACCGTGCTGGCTGAAAACGGACTTCATGATGCTGCATGGCATTTTCTGCTCAATGAAGACTTCCCAAGCTGGCTTCACTGTGTGAACCTGGGGGCGACAACCATTTGGGAACGTTGGAATTCTGTTTTGGATGACGGCAGCATCAGCGGTACAGGTATGAATTCCCTGAATCATTATTCCTATGGTTCTGTTCTGGAATATATGTATAAATATGTGGCCGGCATCTGTGCTTCCTCAACGGCTTTTAAGAGTGTTTGTTTTAAACCTCAGTTAAATATTAAAATGGGTTACATGAACTGCAGTTATGATTCTGTCAGCGGCCGATATGTGTCTAACTGGAAAATCAATGGTGACGGCAGTGTGACCATGCATTTTGAAGTACCGTTTAACTGTACAGCCACAGCCTGTCTGCCTTATTATGACGGTGAACCTTTAAATATGGAAGCCGGAAGCTATGACATTACCTATAAGCCTGCAAAAGATTTATTAAAGCCGTTTTCAAAGGATTCCTTCCTGTTTGAGCTGGCCGGAAATGAAAAAGCCATGGACATTTTAAAGACATATGTGCCTCAGGCCTATGGCATGGTGATGTCCGGTGACATTGAAAATATGGCGCAGACCGTGGAAGAATTAAAGGGTATGGCCTTTATAGGTGTAAGACCGGAGCGTGTGGATTTGGTGATTGATGGCATCAGTCAGATCCAGGCAGAGCTGTAAAAAATACACGATGTAAAAATGAAGGATATAAAAGGGTAAAAAGGGCGTTTAAGTTCCGCATAAAGGCCAGCACATCGGAGATTCAAGGATGGGCTGGCCTTTTTTTGTGGTGATTTTTTTAGATAATTTTCAAACATACTCTAGGATTCTTCTGAAATGTGTGCTATAATAAAAAATATTAATGTAGTATTGAAAACTATGTCTAACGACTGAATTCAGGAGGAATAAGATGTCATTTGAAATTTTTGCAGACAGTGCCTGTGACCTTCCGGAAGATTTGCTGAAAGCGAAAGGGATCCATCAGGTACATTTTTATGTGTCTTTTGATGAAGAAAACTACATGAAAGAAAAAATAGATATTGATACAGAGGCCTATTATAAGAAAATGATTGATGAGGGGGCGTATCCAAAGACATCCCTCCCTTCGGTTCAGGATTATATGGAAGCTTTTACACCGGTTGTGGAAGCCGGTAAAAGCATTATCTGTATCTGTCTGTCCGGAAAACTTAGCGGATCTCACCAGGCGGCTAAAACGGCCAGAGATATTTTGCTTGAAACATATCCCCATGCCCATATTAAAGTCATCGAAAGCGGACTGTGTACAGTAGAAGAGGGACTGTATGTTCTGGAAGCAGCCCGGATGAAGGCTAACGGTTTAAGTTATAAGGAAGCAGTCAAGGAATTGCATCGGATACAGCCGACAGGGCGTATTTGCTTTACCGTGGGTAATCTGGAATATCTGAAAAAGGGCGGACGGATTGGACGCATGGCCTTTATAGCCGGTTCGGCCCTGGGAATTAAACCTTTGATTGTGATGAAGGAAGGCGAGATTTTTTCAGCCGGTGTTGCCAGAAATCAGAAAAAGGCCTTAAAGAAACTTTTGGATATAGCCAGAGATTATTTTGAAAAAGCCGGAGAAAATCCCAATGATTACGAGTTTTGCGTAGGCAAAGGACTGGATATGGATGCGGCTATGGCGCTGTCCAATCAGGTTAAAGATACATTCTGGCTGACAAAGGCAGTGCCGGTTCGCCAGATCGGTGCAACGGTAGCCACGCACACAGGGCCTTATCCCCTGGGCTTTGCCTTTATTAAAAGATATGATGCATGAAAATGACGATTGAAAAAGGATGAAGGTGATGCGTATATCACTGGAACTGAAAAATTGAGCTTGCATCTTGTGGGGTTCAGTGGTATAATGAACCAGATAACAATATGATGATACTAGAAGAGTGGGCGTGAGTCCACTCTTTATCTTTGTCCCGAAGCTGTGTTATGTAAAGTGGAGTTTTTCGGTCTTTGCCAAAAGTCTGTTTTGGATGGAGACGGCACGGGGAAGATGGTGGATGAGTAACTGAAAGAAAGGGTGAGTCAAATGGCAAAGAAAGATTATGAGAGCATGACAGAAGAACTGATTACACCGATCATCGAGGCGAATCATTTTGAGCTTGTGGATGTGGAATGGGTGAAGGAAGGTCCAAACTGGTATCTGCGCGTGTATATTGATAAAGAAGGCGGCATTACGGTGGATGACTGTGAGCTTGTAAGCCGTGCTTTCGGAGATATTTTGGATGAGAAGGACTATATTGCCGAAAACTATATATTTGAAGTCAGCTCACCAGGGCTGGATCGTCCGCTGAAAAAGGAAAAGGATTTTGCCCGCAGTGTGGGTAAGGAAGTCGAGGTTCGTCTTTACAAGGCCATTGACAAAAAGAAGGAATTTGTTGGCCTTCTGGACAGCTATGATGATCACAGCGTAACCCTTGAGCTGGAGGACGGAAATACAAAGACATTTGAAAAATCTGCAATTGCCCTGATACGGCTGGCATTCTTTTGTTAAATTAAGGAGGAAATATTAAAATGAATGAAGGACACGAACTGATCGAAGCGTTAAATCAGATTGAAAAAGAAAAAGGAATCAGCAAGGAAATTTTGCTGGAGGCTATTGAAAATTCACTGGTTGCCGCTTGTAAAAATGAGTTTGGAAAGGCTGATAATATCCGTGTCATCATTAATCGTGAAAACGGCAAAGTGCTTGTATATGCAGAAAAAATCGTTGTTGAAGAGGTCGAAGACCCGATTACGCAGATCAGTCTGGCCAATGCAAAATTAAAGGACAGCAAGTTTGATCTGGATGACATCGTTCAGGTGGAAGTTACACCGAGAAACTTTGGACGTATTGCGGCTCAGAAGGCTAAACAGGTTGTTGTTCAGAAAATCCGTGAGGAAGAACGTAAATCTCTCTACAACGAATACTACAGCAGAGAAAAAGATATTGTGACCGGTATTGTTCAGCGTTATAATGGCAAAAATGTAAGTATCAATCTTGGTAAAGTTGATGCCACACTGACTGAAAATGAGCAGGTGAAAGGCGAAGTTTTCTATCCCACAGAACGTATTAAGCTGTATGTGGTTGATGTTAAGGATACAACAAAAGGTCCGAAGATTACTGTTTCAAGAACCCATCCGGAACTTGTAAAACGTCTTTTTGAGGCCGAGGTTACGGAGGTCCGCGACGGCACAGTAGAAATTCGCAGTATTTCAAGAGAGGCCGGCTCCAGAACAAAGATTGCGGTTTGGAGCAATAACCCAAATGTAGATCCTGTGGGAGCCTGCGTAGGAATGAATGGCGCCAGAGTCGGTGCGGTTGTCAATGAACTGCGCGGTGAAAAAATCGACATTATTAACTGGAGTGACGATCCGGCTGTTCTCATTGAAAATGCCCTGAGTCCGGCAAAAGTTATTTCAGTCAGCGTTGATGAGGAAGAAAAAACAGCCAGTGTTATTGTACCGGATTATCAGTTATCTCTGGCCATTGGAAAAGAAGGACAAAATGCCCGCCTGGCCGCCCGCCTGACCGGCTATAAAATTGATATTAAGAGCGAAGCTCAGGTGCGCAATTCCAATGAGTATCATAATGATGACCGTTATGAAGAAGATCGCTTTGACGACAGCGAAGATCGGGATGACCGTTATGAAGATGATCGCTATGATGATGACAAGGACTATATGAATTAAGGTGCTGCTTATGGGAACACGAAAAATTCCGATGCGGCAGTGTGTAGGCTGCCGGGAAATGAAAAGTAAAAAAGAAATGATCCGTGTGATTAAGACCCCTGAGGATGAAATTATGATTGATGCCACAGGGCGCAAAAACGGACGGGGCGCATATATTTGTCCAAGCAGAGACTGTCTGGCAAAGGCAATTAAAAGCAAAGGGCTTGAACGGTCATTTAAAATGAGTATTCCAACGGATGTCTATGATCAGCTGACAAAGGAGATGGAAGAGATTGACAAAGCATGACAAGGTAATATCCATGATCGGTCTGGCAACCAGGGCGGGTAAGGTGGCCAGCGGTGAATTCTCCACGGAAAAGGCTATCAAGGATGGTAAGGCATGGCTGGTTATTGTGGCCTCCGATGCATCAGCCAATACGAAAAAATTGTTTACCAACAGATGTGCTTATTATAAAGTACCTCTTTATATATACGGGACCAAGGAAACCCTTGGGCATGGGATGGGAAGAGAAATCAGAGCATCCCTGGCGTTGCTGGATAAGGGATTTTCTGACGCCGTGACGAAACTTATTAACTCAGAACAAGAATAACGGAGGTAGTCATATGTCAAAAATCAGAGTTCATGAACTGGCCAAAGAACTTGGCAAGAGCAGCAAAGACGTCATCTACGCCCTGAAAGGTCATGGCATTGATGTTGAAAGTCATATGAGCACAATCACATCAGAAAGTGCCCAGAAAATACGAAAATATTTTGCAGCGCCGTCTGCAAGTGCAAATACAACAGAAAAAAAGAGCGAGGAAGCAAAAGTACAGAATATGACCAATCGTAGTAATATGAATAATACAGGAAATACAAATAACCAGAACAATAATATGAATACAGGAAATGCCGGACGCCCTCAGAATACACGCCAGGGAAACCGGGATAATGGCGGCAGAACAAACGACAGAGCCAATGACAGAAATGGTGACGGCAGAAATAATGACCGTAATTCTGACAACAGAGGCAACCGCAGCTTCGGCGGAAGAGGCGGCAATTTCGACAGAAACGGTGACGGCAGAAACAATGACCGTAATTCCGACAACAGAGGCAACCGCAGCTTCGGTGGAAGAGGCGGCAATTTCGACAGAAACGGTGACGGCAGAAACAATGACCGTGGTTCCGATAACAGAGGCAGCCGAAATTTCGGTGGAAGAACCAATGACAGAAATGGTGACGGCAGAAATAATGACCGTAATTCCGACAACAGAGGCAATCGCAGCTTTGGCGGAAGGGGCGGCAATTTCGACAGAAACGGTGACGGCAGAAATAACGATCGTGGTTCAGATAACAGAGGCAGCCGCGGATTTGGCGGCAATCGCGGCGGCAGCGACAGAAACGGAGATAACCGTGGTCAGAGACGTGGAGACAGAGAACAGAAATTTAATCTGGATTCTGCGATCAACAAGGAAGTTGTTGCGACCAAAGAGACAAGAGAAAACCGTAGAAATTATAAAGATAACCGGGATAAGGAAAAGAACAACAGAGACAGAGATAATGAAAAGAGAGGACAAAAGGGCAGAAACGCCACAGTCAGCAAGAAAGCTTTAACCCCGCCAACACCAAAGCCAAAGCCAGTTGTTGAAAAGGTTACAAATATTGTGCTGCCTGAGACGATTACCCTTAAGGAACTGGGAGATAAAATGAAGGTTCCAGGTGCGGAAATCGTTAAAAAGCTTTTCCTGGCCGGAAAGATGGTCAGCCTGAATTCAGAAATTTCCTACGATGAAGCTGAAGAAATCGCACTGGACTATGATATTCTCTGCGAACATGAAGTTGTAGTGGATGTTATTGAGGAACTGCTTCGTGAGGAGGAAGAAGACGAAAAGGATATGGAGGTAAGACCACCGGTTGTATGTGTTATGGGACATGTTGACCATGGTAAAACTTCTATTCTTGATACAATCCGTAAAACAAGCGTGACTTCTGCAGAGGCCGGTGGGATCACTCAGCACATTGGTGCTTATGTGGTCGATGTTAATGGACAAAAAATCACATTCCTGGATACACCGGGACATGAGGCCTTTACTGCGATGCGTTTAAGAGGTGCCCAGTCAACAGATATCGCTATTTTGGTTGTTGCCGCTGATGACGGTGTGATGCCTCAGACAATCGAGGCGATTAACCATGCCAAAGCTGCAGGTATCGAAATTATTGTGGCCATTAACAAAATTGATAAGCCAAGTGCGAATATTGATCGCGTTAAACAGGAGCTGACAGAGTATGAGCTGATTGCCGAGGACTGGGGCGGACAGACAATTATGGTTCCTGTATCCGCACATACAGGAGAAGGTATTGATGAACTTCTGGATATGATTCTTCTGGTTGCGGAAATGCGTGAATTAAAGGCTAATCCGAACAGAAAAGCCAGAGGCTTGATTATTGAAGCTCAGCTGGATAAAGGCCGCGGCCCTGTGGCAACAGTCCTTGTACAGAAGGGTACCCTTAACATCGGCGACTGTCTGGCTGTAGGTACGGCCTTCGGGCGGGTTCGTGCCATGATCGATGATAAGGGCAGACGCGTGAAAAAGGCCGGACCTTCCACACCGGTGGAAATTCTCGGCTTAAATGATGTGCCTCAGGCGGGCGAGGTGTTTATTTCCACGGAAACGGAAAAAGAGGCCCGTTCAATGGCTGAAACCTTTATTGCAAATAATCGTGAAAAAATGCTTGCAGATACAAAAGCTAAATTATCTCTGGATGGCCTGTTTGACCAGATTCAGGCCGGTCAGATTAAAGAATTAAATATTATTGTCAAGGCTGATGTTCAGGGATCTGTGGAGGCTGTGAAACAGAGTCTTGTGAAGCTTTCCAACGATGAAGTCGCTGTAAAGGTTATCCATGGCGGTGTCGGTGCCATTAATGAATCGGATGTTATTTTGGCATCTGCTTCCAATGCGATTATTATCGGCTTCAATGTTCGTCCGGATAATATGGCAAAAGCTGTTGCCGAACAGGAAAAGGTCGATCTGCGTCTGTATCGGGTGATCTATAATGCCATTGAGGATGTGGAGGCTGCTATGAAAGGGCTTTTGGATCCTGTATTTGCGGAAAAAGTTCTGGGTCATGCCGAAGTCCGTCAGACGTATAAGGTTTCCGGTGTGGGTACAATTATCGGTGCCTATGTGCTTGACGGAAAGGTTGTTCGTAACTGCAAGGCCCGTCTGATCCGTGACAATATTGTGATTCATGAAGGTGATCTGGCTTCCCTGAAACGTTTCAAAGATGATGTCAAGGAAGTTAATGCAGGCTATGAATGTGGTATGTCCTTTGAAAAATATAATGATATTAAGGAAGGCGACCAGATCGAGACATTTATTATGGAAGAGGTTCCTAGATAAGGAGGGATATCCATGAGAAAGAACAGTATTAAAAATACAAGAATCAACGGTGAAGTTCAAAGAGAGCTTTCCAGAATCATTTCCAGGGAAATCAAAGATCCTAGAATCAGCGCTATGACAAGTGTTGTTTCTGTTGATGTTACACCGGATCTGAAATACTGTAAGGTCTACATCAGTGTTCTGGGCGATCAGCAGGCTCAGAATGATACCATGGCCGGTTTAAAAAGTGCCATTGGATATATTCGCAAGGAGCTGGCAAGAAGTGTGAATCTGAGAAATACACCGGAGCTGACCTTTGTGATGGACCAGTCCATTGAGTATGGTGTGAATATGTCAAAGCTGATCAATGAGGTCAACCGGGACCTGCATGAAAGAGAAGATGCCGGGGTAGAACCTGAGGCCGATGATGACCCGGAAGAAGAGGAGGAGGCCGATGAATGATCAGTTCGGCAGCCTGCTGGGGGAAGCGAAGACAGTTGCCATTGCCGGACATACACGTCCGGATGGTGACTGCGTGGGTTCCTGTCTTGGGCTGTATAATTATCTGAGGGACAATTACCCTGCACTGGCGGTCGATGTGTATCTGGAACCGGTGGCAGATGTTTATGGCATACTTGAAAACTGCAATGTGATCTGCAGTACCTATGATTGTGAAAAACAGTATGATCTGTTTATATGTCTGGACTGTGGAGACAGAGCGCGTCTGGCCGGTGCTGGAAAGTATTTTGATACTGCCCGCCGTACGTTAAATATTGATCATCACATCAGCAATCAAGGCTATGGGGATGAGAATGTGGTATTTGCAGATGCCAGTTCCACCTGCGAAGTGCTGGCAGGCATGATGGATTTTGAAAAGCTGGGCAAAGGTACGGCAGAAGCCTTATATGTAGGTATGATCTGTGATACAGGATGTTTTAAACATTCCAATACAACGGAGAAAACCATGAATATTGCAGGACGCCTTATTTCTAAGGGAATTGCATTTTCAAAACTTACAGACGAGGTATTTTATCAGCGTACCTATATGCAGAACCAGCTGTTGGGCCGATGCCTTGTGGAGAGTTTTCTGGTGTTTAACGGCCGCTGTATCATTTCTGTTGTGGATCAGAAAACCTTGGCCTTTTACGGTGCAGATTCCAAAGATTTGGAAGGTGTTATTGATCAGATGCGGATTACAAAAGGTGTGGAAACAGCAGTACTTCTCACCGAGACCGGTGCGCTCAGGTATAAGGTCAGTATGCGTTCCAATGAATATACTGATGTAAATCGGGTTGCGGCTGTTTTTGGCGGCGGCGGCCATATCCGTGCGGCTGGCTGTACGGTTACAGGTACAAAGCATGATGTGATTACCAATCTTTTGGGACATATCTGGGAGCAGATGAAAGATCATGATTGACGGTGTAATTAATGTTTATAAAGAAAAGGGCTATACCTCTCATGATGTTGTTGCCAGGCTGAGAGGAATTCTGCACCAGAAGAAAATCGGCCATACGGGTACACTGGATCCGGATGCAGAGGGTGTTTTACCTGTTTGTCTGGGCAGCGGAACAAAGCTTTGCGATATGCTTACCGATAAGGATAAGGTTTATCGGGCTGTAATGCTGTTGGGGCAGGAGACGGATACTCAGGATACTTCCGGACGGGTGATAAAAAGCAGCCCGGTTCATGTGGATGAGGATCAGATTCGTCAGGCTGTTATGCGTTTTGTAGGCAGTTATGAACAGATACCGCCCATGTATTCTGCCCTGAAGGTCAACGGCCGCAAACTCTATGAGCTGGCAAGGGAAGGCCGTGAAGTTGAACGCAAGGCCAGAACAGTGGCCATTTATGATATTCAGATTCACAGTATTGAAATTCCATATGTAACAATGAGTATTTCCTGTTCAAAGGGAACCTACATACGGACCCTATGTGATGATATTGGCCGAACATTAGGCTGCGGCGGCTGTATGGCTCAACTGACCAGAGTTCAGGTGGGCATGTTTGAACTTTCATCTGCTTTGAAACTTTCTCAGATTGAGGCCAGGGTTCTGGACGGCAGTTTTGGTGAGTGTGTGATTGCTGTTGATCAGATGTTTCGGGAATATCCTGGTGTTGAAATGAAAACAGTTTCCGATAAACTGCTTCATAATGGCAATCCATTTGATACCGGAGATCTTGTTTTCTGTCCTGAAATCAGGGATGGCCAGTGGGTAAGGGTTTACGACAGCACTAAGGTATTTGGCGGAATTTACCAATATGATGAAAATCACCGGAAATTTAAAGTAGTTAAAATGTTTAGGAGCGTTTGAAACATGATTTTTATTTCAGGTACTAAAAATATACGTCTGGAAGACACAGCGGTGGCAGTAGGAAAGTTTGACGGGCTGCACAGAGGGCACCAGGCGCTGATTAAAAAGGTAAACAGCTACAAAAGCAGCGGGATGACATCCGTTATTCTGACCTTTGATTACCATCCGTCAAGTATGCTTAAAGGTCAGAGCCAGTCGCTGATTTATACATCTCAGGAGCGTCGTCTGATTGCCAGAAGAATGGGCGTGGATATTCTGGTGGAATATCCTTTTGATAAGGAAACCGCAGGAATGGACGCTGTGGATTTTATTAAGGATGTTTTAGTTGGTCAGCTGGGCGCAAGACACATTGTGGTTGGTGAGGACTTCCGTTTTGGCCGGGAACGGCGGGGCAATACGGATTTACTTCAGGGGATGAGCCTGCCTCTTGGCTATAATGCCCATATCTGTCCAAAGATCAGTACAATGCTGCCGGCGGGGTTTGAATCTCATGAGACTTTGTGGGAGGCTGAAATCAGCAGCACACTGACACGGGCAGCCATTCGCAAGGGTGAAATGGAGGTGGCTGCTGACCTTTTAGGCGCACCCTTTTCTTTGATCGGAACCGTGGTGCACGGAAGGGAAATCGGCAGAACCATCGGTATGCCGACGGCCAACCTTGAGCCGGATGATACGAAACTGCTTCCGCCAAACGGTGTTTATGCATCCATGGTAATTGCCAACTACAGAGCTTATCCTGCCGTGACAAATATTGGCTATAATCCAACGGTTGCTGATCATCAGAAGCGTCGGGCGGAAACGTATGTTTATGGTTTTGAAGGTAATCTCTATGGCCGTCAGATTGAAGTAAAACTTTATCATTTTGTTCGTCCGGAACAAAAATTTGATGGCCTGACGTCTTTGAAGACACAGATGTTTAAAGATCGGGATACATCTCTGAACTATCTTGTACAGCATGGAATTATAGATGGGGAAGTGCTGTGACCAACAGGTCATTGATGCGGGTAAAGGCAATGATATAGAGACAAATAAAGCTGTGAGTTCCTTTATAAGGTGATCTTATAAAGGCAGCCCACAGCTTTGTTTTTTTAGACGTATCACAAGACTGAAAAATTCATCGTTTAAGCACCCGTATAAAATTCATTATTGCAAAACATGTGTTCGTATGATACAATAATACTGATCGAACATATGTTTAATTGGACAGGTGATGAATGCTATGGATTTAAAAACGATGTCAGAGAAACTAAACCTCCAGGAAAAGCTGGGAATACTGGCCGATGCAGCCAAGTATGATGTGGCCTGTACATCTTCCGGAGTGGATCGGAAAAACGGACAGAAAGGGATTGGTAACACTGTGGCCGCAGGAATCTGCCACAGCTTTGCAGGGGACGGCCGCTGTATCTCTCTGTTAAAGATCCTATTATCAAAGGACTGTGTATTTGACTGCAAGTATTGCGTGAATCGGGTCAGTAACGATGTACCCAGGGCTACATTTACCCCGCGGGAGATTTGTGAGCTGACCATTGGCTTTTACAGACGTAATTATATCGAAGGCTTGTTTTTAAGTTCCGGAGTTTACAAAAATCCTAATTATACCATGGAACTGATCTATAAAACAGTGCAGATGCTTCGGGAGACGTACCATTTTTTCGGCTATATTCATGTGAAGGCTATTCCGGGCGCTGACTTGTCTTTAGTTGAAAAAACCGGTTATTATGCGGATCGTATGAGCTGTAACCTGGAGCTGCCTACGGCAGAAAGTCTGAAAAAGCTGGCGCCTCATAAAACCCGTAAAACTATATTGTGCCCCATGCGTCAGATTCAGACGCAGATCACGGTGAATCAAAATGAAATCATACAGTATCGTCATGCACCCCGTTTTGTACCTGCCGGTCAAAGCACTCAGATGATTATCGGGGCGACACCGGAGACGGATTATCAGATTATGAGTGTGGCCCAGTCACTTTATGACCGTTTTGCGTTGAAAAGAGTGTTTTATTCAGCCTATGTGGCCGTGAATGAGGATAAAGATCTTCCGGCTGTATCAGGGCCGCCGCCGCTGCTTCGGGAACATCGTCTTTATCAGGCGGACTGGCTTATGCGTTACTATGGCTTCAGAGCTTCGGAACTGTTGGACGAAAAACGTCCCAATTTTAATACTTTTCTGGACCCGAAGTGCGATTGGGCGGTTCGGCATCTGGAGCTTTTCCCGGTAGAGATTAACCGGGCGGATTATTATGAACTTTTAAGGGTACCGGGAATCGGCGTCAAATCTGCCCGGCGTATATGTCAGGCCAGGCGCTGTAAGTCTCTGGATTTTCAGGATCTGAAAAAAATAGGTGTTGTTCTGAAAAGAGCGTTGTATTTTATTACATGCAGGGGCCGTATGATGTATCCCATACGGTGGAATGAGGATGATATAACGGCCAATCTGCTGGATGCCGGGGAACGGCTTCCGGCATCGGTGCGGGAAGGTTCGGTGACTTACAGGCAGATCTCACTTTTCGATGATTATCATATCACATCATATTAAAATCAAGAGGTTAAAGTCAAAGGCTGTAACCTGCTGAGAAAGGAAAGGGTTATGAGTGATAAAGTTTATGAAAATTCCATGGGCGGATCTGAGACCGGGCGGTATGTGTTTTTGTGTGACGGCAGTTTGGAAGGAATTTTGTCGGCCGTTCATCGGGCATATTATTCTCGTTATGGGCATAAGAATATAAGTATACAGATTTGTGGAAATTACGAAGCTTCTTTATTTTGTGAATATATACAGGCAGAGACAGCGTATGAAAGGGCGGAGTTGGTAGCTGGGGCCATTCGGAAAAAGATTGGAATTCGGGCTTGGGATATGGTATTTAAGGCCGCACACTCGGAGGACGGTGACCGGGCCATGGCGATTTACCGGTTTCTCAATTACGGGTTTGTGATGGGCAGTCGGGTGTGTGGATATTTGTCGGATCCATATGTGCACCGGGTGTTTGAGCTGGCGCGGACTGTAGAGCGGGAATGCCATCGTCATTTGCAGTTTATCAGGTTTAAAGAGTTAGAAGGTGGTATTCTGGCAGCGGTGATTGAACCGAAAAGTCATATTCTTTATATGATCGGTGAACATTTCGCAGATCGTTTTCCCTGGGAAAATTGGGTGATCTATGATATGTCCCATAAAGATGCCTGTATACATCGGGCTGGAGGACCATGGGTTGTGGAAAAAGGGGTTGAGCTGCACCTGGACAGACTTGAAGATTTATCACGTACAGAACAGGATTTTGAAGATCTTTGGCGGACTTTTTTCAGGCATATCGAGATTGATGCCCGGAAAAATCCCAGATGCCAGATGAACATGATGCCAAAATATTTTTGGAAAGATATGACGGAGATGCAGCCGAATAAAAAGGATTTCCGCCTCTAAGCCAGCTGGAGGCTGGGCGGAAAACGACGGATGTCATGCGACGCATACCATAAAGCCACAGATTATGAACCGTAAAGCAGGATTGTATTTTAAGGAAAATTATGTTAGAATACCCTCAGCTGACAGGAAGTATGTCCATTTCAAATGATGGTATGGTACATGAAAGGAAGAATGAGAACGGATGGATATTATTTTGGCGTCTGCCTCGCCCCGGCGAAGGGAATTGCTGACTCAGGCAGGTATCCGGTTTGACGTCTGCCCCGGGATGGTGGAAGAGAAGATGACTGGTGATACCCCGGAGCTGATGGTTCAGTCTCTGGCCCGGCAGAAGGCAGAAGATGTATTTGATAATTATGAAAAATATTCCGGGAAAACGGCACCCAGGCATATGCTTGTTATCGGGGCGGATACGATTGTGGTTTATGAAGGAAAAAGATTAGGCAAACCGGCAGATCAGCAGCAGGCCTTAGAGATGTTGCGCATGCTTAACGGAAAAACACACAGCGTGTACACAGGGGTTTGTCTGGTCTATATGGATGGCCAGGAAAGAAAAACAGAAACCTTTTTTGAACGGACAGATGTTCAGATGTATCGATCTGATGAGTCCGTGCTGCGTTGGTATATTGCCACAGGAGAGCCGATGGACAAAGCGGGCGCATATGGCATCCAGGGACTTGGCGCCATCCTGGTTCGGGAAATTTCCGGGGACTATAATAATGTTGTTGGTCTGCCGCTGGCAAAGATCTGGCGTAGACTGGCAAAATTGGGAGAGAACCGTCCATGATTTTAAATAAAAACAGAGGAATGGGCGCCGGCAGATACACTCTGGAGCAGTTCGCCCAATTTTATTCCGGAATTGACCGTCAGGCACTGCTTCTTCTGGACCGTATGATCGTAGGCAAAAAGGCGGTGCCCTACAGAATCCGGAGCAGAGAATTTTCAATAGAGGTAACAGCGACTACAGCATTTACCTTAAATATTGTGTTTCATAACGTTTTGATTGAGGATGGCCGGCATCCCACGGAAATTTTGCTGGACCAGGTGTGGATTGAAAAAACGGACCATCATTACAGACTTAGATTTGTCAATGGATTGAAAAAAGAGGAAACGGGCAAGGAAAGCTCATTGAGTTTTGATTTTGTGGAAGCCCAGATTTATTTATGGAATTATAATTTTTATACATATAAGCTTACCCCGGAAACGGATAAATTGCCCTGGTGTCTGCTGGACGAGCCTATGGAGGCCCTTCTAGTCAAGGCCGAAAATCTTGGAAATGACGGACTTAATGAATATGAACGAAAGCTTTTGCCTGCGGCACAGTTTTTAAGTGTGATTTTTAAGCTTTATCTGGATCGGGAGACAAAGATTGCCTACGGAAAAACCAATGTTTATTATAATCGTGAATTACTGGCTGCCATGAAATTTTCAAAGATTCAGCGTCAGGCGGGGCTGGAATTGATGGAGCGCTTTGGCTGGATTACTCAAAAACAAAAATTTCTTCATTTTGACCAGGATCCCGACGGATTTTTTAAAAGCTTTATCTGGCAGATGACTGAAAAAGAGGGTAAGACCATGTTTAACTGGATGACCCTGAATTTTAAAGCTGCGACTTCCGAGTATCCGGGGTTAAAGCAGATGCTTCCGGTATATGCAGATAATCATCAGTTAATTCGCAGCTGTATGGATCGGGTTTTGTGTGCCCGGGGTTTTGAAGGAAACTATCCTCACTACCACAGGGAAAGAAAACCGTCTTTTATTGAGATTTCTCATGTGTATGAGCGCAAATATACCTATCTCAATGAAAAGAAAAAGCTGGAGCTGATCAGCTTTGTGGAAAGCATTGTGAACGGCTGTCTTGAAGTGACTGCAATTTGCGGAACCATACTGGGAAGAAAGAAAACAGACATTTATGATGCCTCTATGACAGCCGTGGACGGCTGTTTTACGGATCAGGGACGCCGGCGCTGTTCGGTATCTATGACGATGGCTGTTGAACCGGAGATGACAGAAGCTCAGGTCAGAGAATTGTCCGAGGAATTTGCCAAAGAACTGACCCGGGGAATATAAAATCTGATTTGGGAAAATTTAAAGAGTTTAAAAAGGATGAGAAGTTTTATCGCAGGGCGCTGTCAGTGAAGTCTGGCAGCGCCCTGCGATTTTTTTGCAGTATCAATTGGTTTTGCACCGGAGATTTATAAGTTATAAAGTGCTGTATATTTTTCTTTGAGATAATGAATATAATATTCCGGATTAAAGCTTTCACCGGTAAGATCCATGAGCACCTGATTTGTATTTTTTAATTTCCCAAAACGATGAACATTTTGACGCAGATATTCATTAATAGGATCAAAATTTCCTTCGCTCAGCAAGGCATCTAAATCCATCACTTTTTTCAGATGTACATAAATCTGAGCGGCAACGGCGGAGCCGATTGCATAGGACGGAAAATAGCCAAAACTTCCGTTAGCCCAGTGAATGTCCTGTAAAATGCCGTACCGGTCACTGTCAGGACGGATGCCCAGATATTCTTCGTATTTGTCATTCCAGATTTGGGGAAGACGATCAACGGCAATATCTTCAGAAAAAATCATTTTTTCTATTTCATAGCGCACCATGATGTGGAGGCAGTAGGTTAATTCATCGGCCTCTGTCCGGATCAGCCCTGGCTGGGATTTATTAATTCCTCTGATAAAATCTTCCAGGGAAATGTCTTCTAATTGAGTGGGATAGGTTTCTTTCAGGCGATCCCATAAAGGAAGCCAGAACTGGCGGCTGCGTCCCAGATTATTTTCAAAAAGCCGGGACTGGCTTTCATGCATCCCCATGGAAGCTCCACCGCCAACAGGAGAGCAGGTGTAGGCATCATCAATATGCATTTCATAAAGGGCATGTCCGCCTTCATGTATTGTAGAAAACATGGCGCTTTCCAGATTGTTTTCATGATAGGCAGTTGTAATACGGACATCTTTATTATGAAGGTTGGTGGTAAATGGATGGACACTTTCTTTGATAACACCTCTCTGAAAATCAAAACCAATATGCTCGGCCAGCATTTTATTAAAGGCACGCTGGCTTTCGATCGGATAGGAGCGGCTGTTAAAGTCTTTATTAATCGTATCATTCTTTTTGATAATCTGCTGAAGCAGGGGAACAATTTCACTGCGAAGGCGGGCAAAAAAATCATCCAGAATTTCCATGTTAAAGCCTTCCTCGTATTTGTTCAGCTGGATATCGTATAGGGCCTGATCCTGACGGCCGTCTGCCTGCATATAGGCGGCAAATTGTTTGGTATATTTGATGAGCTGTTCCAGTGTTGGTGCAAACTGAGAAAAATCGTTTTCACTGCGGGCTTTTGTCCAGATAGAAGGCGATTTGGCCAGCAGCTGACTATACTGAGTGTATTCCTCCTGAGGAATACTTGAAAGCTCGTCATAATCCTTTGAGAGCTCTTTAACGACGCCGGCTTCAAAATCCGTAAGATCAGATGCCTGCTTTAGCTCTTCAAGCAGTGAACGTACCTCATCATTGATCGTGGCCGTGTATGCCTCGCTGGCTAAAATGCTGATGGCTTTTGAGGTATTATCAATGGCTGCCTTGGGAGCTTCCGTTGAATTATCCCAGTCCAGTAAAATAAGGGCCGTCTGAAGGGCATATTGTTTATCCAGCCATTTTTGAAGCTGCTTAAATTTTTCGTTCATATGTTATACATCCTTTCATTAAAGTTCAATTGTATATGAATAGGTTACCCGAATTCGGCCATAGCGTCAACTAAAACCGGAAAATAAGTAAAATTTTGCCCTGGAATACAAAATTTCCTGCTAAAGGCGATAGAAAATGGTTGTCAAGTAGAAGTTTTTGCTTTTTCATATATAATTCTTACAAATATGCCAATACAGTCGGATGATATGGACCGAAAGTCAAAATTTTCAGTGAAATAGAGACAACTTGCAATAAAAACTTTGATGATAAAAAGAAATTGTTTGGTTAACATGTTAAAAAAAGTGTTCAATAGGCAAAGTAGACAAATTCAAAAAAAATTATTTGTTTAATTGGGATATGGCTAAAAAATAGTAAATAGTGTAGTATATACCTATCGAAACAGAAGAATCTACTTCATATTAAACCACAAGGGGGATATTTGATAATGGCAAGTTTATCATTGAAAAACATCTATAAGATTTATCCTAATGGCTTTAACGCAGTTAAAGATTTTAATCTTGACATTGAAGATAAAGAATTTATCATCTTCGTAGGACCATCAGGATGTGGTAAATCTACAACACTTCGTATGATCGCCGGACTTGAAGAAATCAGCAAAGGCGAACTTTACATCGACGGCAAATTAATGAACGATGTAGAACCAAAAGACAGAGATATTGCCATGGTATTCCAGAGTTACGCTCTGTACCCACATATGTCCATCTATGACAACATGGCATTTGGTCTTAAATTAAGAAAGACTCCAAAAGATGAAATTGACAAGCGTGTAAAAGAAGCTGCACGTATTCTTGATATTGAGCATCTGTTAGATAGAAAACCGAAGTTACTTTCCGGTGGTCAGAGACAGCGTGTGGCTATGGGACGTGCCATCGTTCGTGAACCTAAGGTATTCCTTATGGACGAACCTTTATCCAACCTTGATGCCAAACTGAGAGTTCAGATGCGTCTGGAAATTTCCAAATTACATCAGAGACTTCAGACAACAATCATCTATGTAACACATGACCAGACAGAGGCTATGACACTGGGTACAAGAATCGTTGTTATGAAAGACGGTGTGATCCAGCAGGTAGATTCTCCTCAGAATCTGTATGACAGACCAGGTAACTTATTCGTTGCAGGTTTCATCGGATCTCCTCAGATGAACTTTATCGATGCAACTGTTCAGAAGGAAGGCAACAACCTTTACCTTGTATTTGGTCCGAATAAGATCACAGTTACTCCGGAAAAAGCAGCTAAACTGAAGGATTACGTAGGCAAAGAAGTTACATTTGGTATCAGACCTGAAAATATTCATGAATCCACAGGCTTTGCTAATGCCAACGCTAATAATACAGTTGCTTCTACAGTAAGAGTATTCGAAATGTTAGGTGCTGAAGTATTCGTTTACGTAACAGTTGAAGGTATCGATGTTACTGTTCGTGAAGCTCCGGGTACAGTTGTTAAAGTTGGCGACAACATCAATATTTCCTTTGATGTTGAAAAGATTCATATCTTTGACAAAGAAACACAGGTTACAATTACAAACTAGAATTAATTGCTGGAATAAATTGTATGAAAACAAGGTTTTAGGGGAATACATGAAAATGTATTTCCCTTTTTCTTTTTCTTATGTTAAAATAAAACAAAAACTAGGAATGGAGTGGTAAGATGGCTTACAATCAGATGCTTCAAAGTACAATTGATGGCGTGAAGGCAATAACTCGGACAGATTTATGTGTGATGGACACGGAGGCGAACATTATTGCATCTACCACAAATGCTGTTGAAGAATATAAGGCCAGTGTGCTTACTTTTGTAGATTCTCCTGCAGAGATTCAGGTTGTGCAGGGTTACCAATATTTTAAGATTTTTGATGGCGGTCAGTTGGAATATATTATGTTGATCCGAGGGGACAATGATGATATTTATACGATTGGAAAGCTGGTGGCTTTCCAGATTCAGAATCTGATGTCAGCCTATAAGGAAAAATTCGATAAAGAAAACTTCATCAAAAATGTACTGCTGGATAATATGCTGCTGGTGGATGTTTATAATAAGGCAAAGAAGCTGCATATTGAGGCCGAAGCCAGAAGGGTTGTTTTTGTCATTGAAACGCCCAGAGAAAAAGACAGCAACGCCATGGAGATTGTAAAAAGCCTTTTTGCCGGAAAGACAAAAGATTTTATTACGGCTGTGGATGAAAAGAATATTATTCTTGTCAAAGAGCTGAGGGATGACGAGGAATATGAGGATCTTTCCGGAACCGCCAGAATGATTGTGGATATGCTGGGATCTGAAGCTATGGCAAATGCCTATGTGGCTTACGGTACTATTGTGGATAAGATTAAGGATGTATCCAAGTCTTATAAAGAAGCCAAAATGGCTTTGGATGTAGGTAAGATTTTCTATAGTGAAAAGAGTATTATTGCCTATAATCGACTGGGCATCGGACGTTTGATTTATCAGCTGCCAATTCCGCTATGCCGTATGTTTATTGAAGAGATTTTTCCGGATGTAACACCGGATCAGTTTGATGAGGAGACATTGCTGACGATTAACAAGTTTTTCGAAAACAGCCTGAATGTTTCCGAAACAGCCAGACAGCTGTATATTCACAGAAACACCCTTGTTTACAGACTGGATAAGGTGCATAAGGCTACAGGTCTGGATCTTCGTGTATTTGAGGATGCCATTACCTTTGAGATTGCCCTGATGGTTGTTAAATATATGAACTTTATGGAGAAAAAAGATTTTTAAGCAAATGTTCTGGTTTGCAAAATTGTAAATAAAATTTGTAATAAGCGAAACATTTAATTGAGAAAAAATGGGTTTTTTGGCGGAATTAAAAAAAAGTCCGACAAAAACCCATTTTTTCTTTTTCTATATGAAAGAGGATCTGAAAAACCTCTGTCAATATTATGTGAAGCAGGGATGATTTTATACATTAATTTGCGCTATACTTTAGAAAAATCAGACGGCTTTTGTCATTGTTGGCTCAGGTTGTATTAAAATATAAACAATTTATAAACAATTTGTACAGAGTTGTGTCTTGCAATCATTGTCAGTTGAGAGTAAAATTATAAAAGAATATATCTTTTTTAAAAGATAATTTAGAGGAGGATTCAAATGGCTAGTAATTCAAATGGATTTCTTGGGAAGCTTGGCCTCGTAAGAAGCCCGGGAGCGCCTGTACCTCACAGAAAACACACGACAAACATGGAAACGGTTGAAATGCCGGTTCCGGCCACTGTCAGCATTTGCATGCAGCAGCATATTGGTGCCCCATGTGTGCCGACGGTTAAAGTAGGCGATGATGTGTTCGTGGGCCAAATTGTAGGCGACAGTGACAAGCCGGTATCTGCACCGATTCATTCCAGTGTATCCGGTAAGGTGAAAAAAATTGACACCATGATGATGCCCAATGGTGCAAAAGCTCAGACAATTATCATTGAGACAGATGGACAGCAGACGGTTGATCCCCAGATCAAACCTCCGGTTGTTAACAATCATGAGGATTTGATTAAGGCTGTTCGTGCTTCTGGTCTTGTAGGTCTTGGAGGCGCAGGATTTCCGACACATATTAAGTTAAATCCTTCACCTCAGGCCAAGGAAGGTATTGATACATTAATTATTAATGCCGCAGAGTGTGAGCCCTATATTACCGCTGATGTTCGTGAAATTATTGAAAATTCCTGGGATATTATGTCGGGGATTTATGCGGTCAGTCAGCTTTTAGGCGTGCGCCAGGTACTGATCGGTATTGAGGACAATAAGCCTGAAGCCATTAAGATTATGGAAGATATTGCGGCAAAAGATGATAAGTGCGGTGATATCGTGAAGGTTAAGGTTTTACCGTCCCGTTATCCTCAGGGTGCAGAAAAAGTACTTATTGATCAGTGTACAGGACGTCAGGTGCCTCCTGGAAAACTTCCGGCGGATGTGGGCGTTGTGGTGATGAATGTTGCTTCTATTGCGACGCTGGCACGTTTCTTAAAAACCGGTATGCCCCTTGTGACAAAGCGTCTGACTGTGGATGGTTCAGCCATTAAGGAACCGAAAAATGTGAGAGTGCCCATCGGTGCTCTTGTGAAAGATGTGATCCAGTTCTGCGGCGGCTATAAGGAAGAACCGGCAAAACTGCTTTATGGCGGACCGATGATGGGTACAGCACTTTCCAGTGATGAAATGCCGATTATGAAACAGAATAATGCAATTCTTGCCTTTAATCGGGCGGAAGCTCAGTCCATGGAGCCAACGGCATGTATTCGCTGCGGCCGCTGTGTCAACGCCTGCCCTATGAATCTGATGCCCACAAAGCTGGAACAGGCCAGCATCCATAAAAATGTAGAAGATCTGAATAAATACAATGTGATGACATGTATGGAATGTGGCTGCTGTTCATTTGTATGTCCGGCAAACAGAAAACTTGTTCAGTCGATCCGTATCGGTAAAGTCGTTCTTAGAAATAGTGGAAAGTAGGTGCACAAATGGATCAGAAATTAATTGTTTCTTCATCGCCCCATATTGGTGCGAAGACGAAGACCAGAAATATTATGATTGATGTGATTATTGCTCTTATACCTGCTTTAATCGCATCAGTTGTCATCTTTGGACCAAGGGTAATTATTGTGACACTTGCAACGATTGCTGCATGTGTCCTTGCTGAATTTATCTGTCGTAAGGTGATGAAAAGAGAGAATACGATCGGAGACTGTTCTGCGATTGTTACTGGACTTTTACTGGCATTTAACCTGCCCAGCGGTATTCCCATCTGGATGGCCGTTCTTGGCGGTATTATTGCCATTGTTGTTGTAAAACAGATGTTTGGCGGCCTTGGACAGAATTTTGTTAATCCTGCTCTGGCAGCCCGTATTATTTTGATGACATCCTTCCCTACGGCAATGACCACATGGCCGGCACCTTTTTCATGGCAGTCCGCAGATGCCGTTACAGGCGCCACACCGCTGGCGCTGATTGCCGGAGGCAATGCAGACCAGGTTCCTGGATATCTGGAACTGTTTTTGGGAAACAGAGGCGGATGTCTTGGTGAAACCTGTATTCTTGCCCTGATTATCGGTGGTGTGTACCTTGTGGTCCGCAAAGTCATTTCCCCGATTATACCTCTTGTTTACATAGGTGTTGTTTTCGTGTTCTCGGCTATTTTAGGTCAGGATCCGGTGACACAGATTTTGACTGGCGGACTCTTTTTAGGTGCTATTTTTATGGCTACAGATTATGTGACAAGTCCGCTTACAAACAAAGGAAAAGTGATTTATGCCATTGGCTGCGGTATTCTTACGGTGATGATCCGTACATTTGCCTCACTTCCGGAGGGCGTATCCTTCTCCATTATTCTTATGAATATTTTAGTTCCTCATATCGAAAACCTGACAGTTCCAAAAGCTTTTGGTGTCAGAAAGGGGGATGCTAAATAATGAAAGCAAAAGCAATTATTGTGCCAACAGTTACACTTGTGGTGATTACCCTTGTAATTACAACGTTACTTGTATTGACCAATGGTGCTACCAAAGACCGTATTGCTCAGCTGCAGGTTGAAGCAGACAATGCATCCAGACAGGAAGTACTTCCGGATGCTGTAGACGGATTTAAGGATTCACAGATCATTAATGTGGATGGCGTGGATTATGAATATTATGAAGCTGCCAACGGCTGCGGTTATGTATTTACAACAGAGTATAAAGGTTATGGCGGACCTGTTGTTGTTATGACAGGTATTACCGCAGACGGAAAAGTTGCCGGTGTAAAAGTTACAGAACAGAATGAAACCCCTGGACTGGGACAAAAAGCGCTGAATGCTTCATTTACAGATCAGTATCTGAAAGAAATCCCAGAAGGCGGTTTTGAGGTGACTAAAAACGGTGCCTCAGCGGATAACCAGATTGACGCTATTGCAGGTGCTACAATTACGTCCAAAGCTGTGACCAATTCTGTGAATCAGGCAATGACCGTTTATGATGCAATTATGGGAGGTGCAAACTGATGGCTAAAAAGGAAAAGAGTCTGGGCCAGGTATTTACTGCCGGCCTTGTTAAGGAAAACCCGGTACTTCGTCTTGTACTGGGGACTTGTCCCACACTGGCCATTACGACAATGGCATCCAACGGTGTCGGCATGGGACTTGCGGCTACAGCAGTGCTCGTAGGCTCCAATGCGGTTATTTCTTTACTTAGAAAAGTAATTCCGGATAAAGTGCGTATTCCTGCATTTATTACCATTATTGCCGGATTTGTAACCATTATCCAGATGCTTGTGAAGGCCTATGCGCCGGCAATCGATAAGTCTCTGGGAATTTATCTGCCGCTGATCGTTGTAAACTGTATTATTCTCGGCCGTGCGGAGAGTTTTGCAAGTAAAAATAAGGTGCTGCCGTCAATTCTCGATGGTTTGGGCATGGGGATCGGCTTTACAATGACCCTTGTTGTGATGGGTGGAATTCGTGAAATTATTGGTAACGGAACAATTTTCGGTTTTGTATTAAACAGCGGTTCCATTATTCCGCCGATGCTGATTTTTATCCTTCCTCCAGGAGGCTTCTTCGTATTCGGTGTGCTTGTGGCTCTGGCCAATAAGCTGGCCGCGAAGAAAGGCAAAGAGCCGGCCAAACTTGGCTGTGCATCCTGCCCGGCTGCATCCAGCTGTGGTAAAGCAACAGAAGGAGGTTGTAAATAATGTCAGTGACTGGTTTAGTTTCCATTCTTTTGGCTGCAATTTTAACGAATAACTATATTTTATCCAGATTTCTGGGAATTTGCCCATTTCTGGGTGTATCTAAAAAGCTGGATACGGCAGTGGGCATGAGTGCAGCAGTTATTTTCGTAATGCTTATTGCCACAGCAGTAACCTGGCCTATTCAGACTTATCTTCTGACACCAAACGATCTGGGATATCTTCAGACGATTGTGTTTATTCTGATTATTGCGGCCCTGGTTCAGTTTGTTGAAATCGTGTTAAAGAAATATATGGTTGGCTTATATAACGCCCTGGGTGTTTATCTGCCACTGATTACGACAAACTGTGCTGTACTTGGTGTTACAATTTTAAATATCGATGAAGGTTATAACTTTGTTGAGTCAATGGTCAACAGCTTCGGAAGCGGCCTGGGCTTTATGCTGGCCATGGTACTTTTTGCAGGTGTCCGGGGAAGAATCGAGAACAGTGATATTCCCAAATCTCTGCAGGGGCTGCCGATTACATTGATTTCAGCGTCACTTGTTGCGGTATCCTTCCTTGGCTTCCAGGGATTGGTTGACGGCCTGTTCAGATAAGGAGGAAACAATATGATAGGAATTGTGATTGTTGTAATTATCGGCCTTATTGCAGGCATTGTTTTGTCCGTGGCATCTATCGTGTTTGCTGTTCCTGTGGATGAAAAACAGGAAGCTGTCCGCGCAGCACTTCCTGGAGCCAACTGTGGTGCCTGTGGTTTTTCCGGCTGTGATGGTTATGCAAAGGCACTGGCTGAGGGGACTGCCGAGATCGGCCTGTGTTCTCCTGGCGGACCGGATGTAGCCGAAGAATGTGCTGCAGTTCTTGGAAAAAGTGCCGGCTCTGTTGAAAAGAAAGTTGCTCTTATTCAGTGTGCCGGACATTGTGATAATGTCTCTACAAAAATGGAGTACCAGGGTGTTTCCACATGTCAGGCAGTCAGCCTGATGTATTCCGGTGACAGTGCCTGTGCTTTTGGATGTCTGGGATATGGGGACTGTGCGGCTGCCTGTCCTGAAAATGCCATCACAATCTGTAACGGATTGGCTACTGTCAATCCGGAGGCGTGTGTAGGCTGCGGCATCTGTGCCAAAACATGTCCTAAAAATGTGATTGCTATTGTTCCTGCTAAATTCGACCACCACGTTCTCTGTGTGAATAAAGACAAGGGTGCCGAAACACGTAAGGTCTGCAAGACCGGCTGTATTGGTTGTATGAAGTGTCAGAAGACCTGCGAGTTCGGCGCAATTACAGTTGTCAATAACAATGCAACCATTGACTACAGTAAATGCACAAACTGCGGTAAGTGTGCCCAGGTTTGTCCGGTTAAAGCAATCTGCTGATTGAAGTCATTGATGACTTAAAAGCAACGGCTGCGGAAAAACAGACGGCGCCTTGAGATCGTATATATATGCGGTCTCAAGGCGCTTTTTTTCATATCCTGGTTTTAGCGACCGAAAAAACAGGATGCGAAAAAAAGAAGTAAAAGACATATAAAACATTACGACCTGCAAATTAAATGGATAATTTCCTTATAATCTCGAAAACACTTGTATAAAATGACGGATAAAATCAGTGCTATTGCAAAAATAAGACATACTTGCCAATTGAAACCATGAAATATTTAGTGTATAATATTTTTAAAATGCGAAAGGATAGGAAGTGTATTATGAAGTCTTATAAATCCATGAGTAAAGACGAATTGCTTGTATTGAAAAATGAACTTGAGGCCGAGTATAAACATTATAAGGATCAGGGGCTGAAGCTGGATATGTCCAGAGGAAAACCCAGTGCCGAACAGCTGGATTTGTCCATGGGTATGCTGGATATTCTTTATAGCGGTGTGGATCTGAAATGCCGTGAGGGTGTAGACTGCCGTAATTATGGTGTGCTGGATGGAATCCAGGAGGCCAAGGAGCTTCTGGGAGCTATGTGCGAGGTCTCTGCAGATAAGATTATTATTTACGGTAATTCCAGCCTGAATGTGATGTATGACACGGTTGCCCGCGCGATGACTCATGGTATTATGGGACATACACCCTGGGGCAAACTGGATCGGGTGAAGTTTTTGTGTCCGGTGCCTGGCTATGACCGTCATTTTGCGATTACAGAGTATTTCGGAATTGAAATGATTAATGTGCCTATGACACCTGAAGGCCCGGATATGGATGTGGTGGAAAAACTGGTGTCAGAAGATGAGGCGATTAAGGGCATCTGGTGTGTACCCAAATATTCCAATCCCCAGGGAATTTCCTATTCAGATGAAACCGTGAAACGTTTTGCTGCCTTAAAACCTGCGGCAGAGGATTTTCGTCTGTTTTGGGATAATGCTTATTCTGTCCATCATTTATATGATGATGACCAGGATGTGGTGCTGGAAATTCTTGAGGCGTGTGAAAAAGCCGGAAATCCGGATATGGTTTATAAATTTACTTCAACATCTAAGATCAGTTTTCCTGGTTCGGGTATCGCAGCCATTGCCACATCACCGAACAATCTGGCAGACATTAAAAAACAGCTGATGATTCAGACCATCGGCCACGATAAAGTGAATCAGCTGCGCCATGTGCGATTCTTTAAGGATATTGACGGTATTCACGAACATATGAGAAAGCATGCAGCGATTATGCGTCCCAAATTTGAGGCTGTATTGAATATTTTGGATACAGAGCTGGGCGGCCTTGAAATCGGTTCCTGGACCAGACCAAAGGGTGGTTACTTTATTTCATTTGATGCTATGGACGGCTGTGCAAAGGCCATTGTGGCAAAAGCAAAGGCGGCCGGTGTGGTGATGACCGGTGCAGGTGCAACCTTCCCTTATGGCAAGGATCCTCATGACAGTAATATTCGTATTGCGCCGTCCTTCCCTACACTGGATGAACTGACACTGGCTGCCAAGCTGTTTACCGTTTGTGTTAAGCTTGTCAGCGTGGATAAGCTTCTGGAATCTTGATGGAGGACTTATGGAAAAGATAAAGATTCGCACAGCATCCATGGAAGATCTGGATGAGATTACGGATATAGAAGCCATATGCTTTCCACAGGCAGAGGCGGCAGGAAAGGAAAGCTTCAGGCAGCGGCTGGAACTTTTTGGGACATCGTTTAAGGTGGCTGTGGCAGAGGATGAGGCTCATATTTCCAATGAGAATGAAAGCAGGGAGGGCCGCCGTGACGGCGCAAGGCGGCTGATCGGATTTATAAACGGTTCTGTTTCTGATGCACAGGTTATATCTGATGAGATGTTTGAACAGATTACATATAACGACCGGGGCGATTACCAGATGGTATTCGGCCTGGATGTTCTGCCGGAGTACCGAAGACAGGGAATCGGAGAACTTTTGATGAATGCTCTGATTAAGCAGGCATGGGAGGATGGACGAAGAGGTCTTGTCCTAACCTGTAAGGAGGGGCTGATTCATTATTATGAACACTTTGGCTATGAAAATCAGGGCTTGTCCAAGTCCGTTCACGGCGGTGCCGTATGGTATGACATGATGCTTACCTTCTAAAATGTATGATATTTACTGTTTAAAAATGAAATCAATGTAAAAGACTATATAAAAACGAGACGGTTTACACGGATTCAGGCCTGTGCCTGGCACCGGTGCAAACCGCCTCGCTTTTTTTACTTTCCAATTTTCCGAGACAGATCTTTGTATTTTTCTATTTCTTCGTTGTCAGCCTTATACTGTCCGTATCGGCTTTTTTCATAGATTTGTGTAAATTGCTTTGCTGCATCGGAATCGGGAATGTCCAGGTCAGCGGTCAGCTGAGAGGGGGTAAGGGTTGGAGAAATCTCCTTTTTTTTGTAGTGTGAACGGATTTTTTTGTAAAAGATCCGGCGGATTTTATCTTCCGGCATAGATGACCGGAAAAATGTCAATTTCTTTTTGACAGAAGGTGCCTCCAGCTTTTCTACAATATCATGACACTGACCGTTTTCCTGTATCCAGCGTTTGGGGGCTTTGGCATCATTGAAACGCCGGTACAGCCGATATATAAGAAATAGGACCAGAATCACGGCGCCTGCTCCGATCAGGATTTGCAGTGTGGTCATAATGATGGTGTTCAGCATTTCCATAAATGGAGATACCTGGGCAGCTTCTGTGGGAAACATGTCTCCAGAGGGTACCGGCGGCTGTTCTGTGGCCTGTATGGTTTCCGCGATGTCCGCACCATTGGATGAGGCAAGGGAAAAAAGAAAGCGGATGACAGTCAGCAAGGCGTTTTTTAGCCAGCTTAAAAGCTTATCAAGACCGATATTTGTAAAAAGTATCATAGCACCAACGGATATGACCATATAAATGGTCATTAGGCTGTTGCCGGATTTAAATATGGCTTTAACCGGCATATTGGCGATATCTTTGTTGCTTTTAAGATATTCTGTCAGATTATGAAGATACATGGATACAATTTTTAAAAGCAGGAAAATACAGGCACTGACGATCAGCAGTGTACACAGAAATTCATGTTCCAACTGCAGGGATATAACCCACAAAATGAAGTAAATCCCACAGGTGTAAACGGATACCTCCAAAAAATCTGCGGTTGGTGACTGGTGCAGTCTTTTAAAAAAGAAAAATATAAATACAGCTGCCGTGTAAATCACTAAAATAAGAGCAAGCTGTAGATTTGGGGCAATCAGCCAGCATAAAATGGCCTGGATCAGATGATAACCTGCGAAAAAAATCACATTTTTCAGATGCCGGGCTCCAAATGCACTTCCTATAAAAGGAAGAATTAAAACCAGTGCGGCCATACAAAGCCGATGATCTGGTATAAAGCTATACATGGCTGTACATAAAATGCCGTAAAATAATCCGAAGCAGCATATAATTTCCAGCAAAAATGCAGCTTTTTGTATGCGTTCAATCAATATGGGTCACCTCCCAGTATAAGACCTGATGCATGACATCCTGATGCAGCTTTAGATCATGTTCCATTGAGCGATGATAGGTGTAGATTAACTGGCTGCCGTGATTGGATTTTAGTATATCCTTTAAGATCTCGGTAAAATCGCTGTGGCAGTAATTGGATATTACTAACGCATAGGGTGAGCGGTTGTTTTGCTGCAGATCCTGCTCAAGTAGACCATTTAGATGCTCAACCGGCAGTTCCAGGGATATCCTAGACAGATTTTGTAAAATAATCGTTTGATGGCTGGTACCGGTACCTGCAGGAATTGACAGGGGCTGTTTGGTGATTAGGTCGCAGCCGTTGGTTTTTAAAGAGACAGGGATACCTTTGGCAATCAGCATGTCCGAGAGCGTGGCTGCCAGACGTATATTTTCCTCCATAATATCATAGTGGTTTTCGTAACCATTATTTTCAAGATTCAGATAAATACACACTTCCTGTGATGCAGTATCTTCATAGGTGTTGACCATAAGCTCCCCGGTGCGGGCAAAGGCTTTCCAATTAACGGCCCGCATGGGATCAAAAGGCTGGTATTCCCGGATGCTTCTAAATTCGAAAGGATCTTCATAAAAATGGCGATTGGCAAGAATCATTCCATAAAGCTGATTAAAAGGAATAAGAAGCTTTCGAATATCCACATATTTGGGATATACATAAAGCTGGGTAAAAATTTTCCGTGTTTCATGATATTTTTGGCTGAATAAAATATCCGAGCAGGATACAGTCAGCTGATCGATGGTATAATAGCTTCGGCTTTTACAACAAAATGGCAGAGTACGGGTAATACGCTCACGGCCCTTAAAGGAAAAAATATCGCTGCGGTAATAAAGATCTGTGACAGCACTGTTTTCGTTTTGCAGAAAGTCCAGTTTCCTTGATGTCTGAAATTTAACGGTCAGATTGGGAAGAGGAAGCCGTTTATTATTGGTCAGTACTTCTACAAGATTGGCCTGCTCGCCTTCCACACAGGTTTCTTTGGAGTAGAACAGACGAATATCTAAATTTCTGCTCCAGTATTTCCGGTAAACCGCAGCCTGCAATATATAAAGAAGAAACAATGCCAGTGCGGCAAACAATATATTCATACATTCTGCTCCATTCTATTTTTTCCATTCTTCGGTGGGCACAGGGACGGTAGCCAAAAGCTCTGAAATAAGATCAGCGGCAGCGCTGGCAGCCGTGGACATGGAATGGGTGAGAATCAAACGGTGGCTCATTACAGGGACAGCCAGGTGACGGACATCCTCTGGAACTACATAATCACGGCCGCATAAAGCCGCATAGGCCTGGGCGGCGTGCATTAAGGCAAGGGAGCCTCTGGGGCTGACGCCCAGTGCGATTTTTGAATGTCCTCTTGTACCGGCAACAAGATTAAGAATATATGCCCGAATGGATGGATGGACAAAGACTGTGCGGACGGTTTTCCGAATTTCCTGAAGCTGGGCAGTGGAAATGACCGGGGTAACATCGGCAAGGGGCGTATGGTTCATGAAGTTTTCCAAAATAGAAAGTTCGTCATTAAAGTCAGGCAGTCCCATGGATAATTTTAACAGGAAACGGTCTAATTGAGCCTCAGGCAGGGGAAAGGTACCGGCGGTTTCGATGGGATTTTGAGTAGCGATGACAAAAAAGGGAGAAGGGAGTGCTCTTGTTTCGCCGTCCACAGTGACTTGAACCTCCTCCATGGCTTCTAACAGACTGGATTGGGTTCTTGGTGTGGCCCGGTTAATTTCATCGGCTAAAAGAATGTTGGTAAATACCGGTCCGGGACGAAATGTAAAGGTATTTTCCCGACGGTCATAAAAATTAATACCTGTAACGTCTGAGGGCAGCAGATCCGGGGTGAACTGAATACGGGAAAATCGACCGTCGATACAGCGGGCCAGTGTTTTGGCCAGGGTTGTTTTTCCTGTACCGGGGACATCTTCCAGCAAAATATGTCCGCCGGCGTAGATCGCTGTAAGTATGTAGTTGATGTTTTCTGATTTTCCGACAATGACTTTGGAAATATTATCGGTAATATTGCGGCTGATGGTTTGAATGTCCTGAATATTCAATGTAAATCCCTCCAATTTTTGTATTTGGTTCATTATAGCATAGTTTTTAAAACAGGAAAAGTCTGGATGGCAGGTTGCTTTCAACGGAATTTCAGGTAATCCTTTGTGAAAAATGCAGAAATGAAATACGGTAAAGTGATAAAAGGATAAATAATGCTGAAAAAAGGAAAATTGCAGAAAAAAGGTTGATTTTTGGATTAATGTCTGGTATATTTCTAACCAACGACAAATGTTCATCTGATGCGGACATACATATGTATATGAATGGCGGACATATTGACAGATGAATAAAGGATCACATCAGTGACAAATGTATGAAAATAACAGCAGTGCTGCGTTGTATAGAAAGGGCAGCCGCTGCAGACAGGAGTAAACATTATGGAAAAGAAATTAAGAGTAGGTATTCTCGGCGGCACAGGAATGGTTGGACAGAGATTCATTTCCCTTCTTGAGAATCATCCCTGGTATGAGGTTACAGCAATTGCAGCTAGTCCACGTTCAGCTGGACTGACATATGAGCAGGCTGTAGGAAATCGTTGGAAGATGGCAAAACCTATGCCGGAAGCCGTTAAAAACATTGTAGTAATTGCTGTAACCTCATACCAGGGATGATTCTCAAGAAGGGAAATGAATCTCCACATCAGTGACAAATGTATGAAAATAACAGCAGTGCTGCGTTGTATAGAAAGGGCAGCCGCTGCAGACAGGAGTAAACATTATGGAAAAGAAATTAAGAGTAGGTATTCTCGGCGGCACAGGAATGGTTGGACAGAGATTCATTTCCCTTCTTGAGAATCATCCCTGGTATGAGGTTACAGCAATTGCAGCTAGTCCACGTTCAGCTGGACTGACATATGAGCAGGCTGTAGGAAATCGTTGGAAGATGGCAAAACCTATGCCGGAAGCCGTTAAAAACATTGTAGTAATGAATGTGAATGAGGTTGAGAAGGTTGCTGCGGGTGTGGATTTTGTATTCAGTGCTGTAGATATGTCCAAGGATGAAATTAAAGCCATTGAAGAAGCCTACGCCAAAACCGAGACACCGGTCGTTTCTAATAACAGTGCCCATCGGTGGACACCGGACGTGCCTATGGTTGTGCCTGAAATTAATCCGGAACACTTTGAAGTGATTAAAGATCAGAAAAAACGCCTGGGGACTCAGAGAGGCTTTGTTGCCGTAAAACCGAACTGCTCTATTCAAAGTTATGCCCCAGTGCTTACAGCTTGGAAGGAATTTGAACCTACAGAAGTTGTTGCGACAACCTATCAGGCAATTTCCGGAGCCGGAAAAACATTTAAGGACTGGCCGGAAATGGTGGAAAATATTATTCCTTTTATCGGTGGAGAAGAAGAAAAGAGTGAGCAGGAGCCATTAAGACTTTGGGGTAAAGTGGAAAACGGTCAGATTGTTAAGGCAGAGTGTCCGGTGATCACCACACAGTGTATCCGTGTTCCGGTTCTGGATGGCCATACCGCTGCCGTGTTTGTCAGATTTGGGAAAAAGCCGACCAAAGAACAGCTTATCGAAAAACTGAAAAGCTTCAAGGGCCTGCCTCAGGAACTGAAACTGCCCAGTGCACCAAAACAGTTTATCCAGTATCTGGAGGAAGATAACCGCCCTCAGGTAAAACTGGATGTGAATTATGAAAACGGTATGGGTATCTCTGTTGGCCGTTTAAGACCGGACACGGTTTATGATTATAAATTTGTTGGTCTTTCTCACAATACGGTGAGAGGGGCAGCCGGCGGTGCGATCCTTTGTGCTGAACTTTTGACAGCTCAGGGATATATTCAGGCAAAATAAGGTCTGATTTTAAATTTTTTTGTAGACAACCTTGCTTTTTAGGTATATAATATAAAAGCACTTTGTCAGGAAGTTGCATTCTCATACTGGAGGAGTACCCAAGTGGCTGAAGGGTCTGGCTTCGAACACCAGTAGGTCGGTAGCACCGGCGCAAGGGTTCAAATCCCTTCTCCTCCGCCAAAAATAACGCCCACATACGGCAGTGTCGTATGTGGGCTTTTTGTGATATAAAACGTCTAAAATTTTTGTTTATGTGTCATTATCAATAGATGCTCAGCGCAAGCTGCGTTCTTGTTCTAGATCAGCTTCTGTGATTTCTCGGTCTTTATAGTAATATTTCATATCCTGCTCATTAATTTCCCGGATAACACGGCATGGATTTCCCGCAGCGATGACATTGGCAGGGATATCTTTGGTCACAACACTGCCGGCACCGATGACTGTATTTGCGCCGATGGTGACCCCTGGACATATCGTAACGTTAGCGCCGATCCAGCAATTGTCTTTAATAGTGACTGGCAGGGCATACATATATTCTCTCATTTGGGGATTCACAGGATGTCCGACAGTGGCGATCGTTACAGCAGGACCGAACATGACTTTATCTCCAATAATAATCTGGCCGTCATCCACAAAATTACAGTTGAAATTAAGATAGCAACCTTTGCCCAGAGTAATATTGGTGCCATAGCAGAAGTAAAACGGCGGCTCGATCCAGGCCGCAGTTTCTTTGCCGAAGATTTCATTTGCGAGTTTCATACGCCCTTCAAAATCATCTGTTTCAAGATCATTAAAGGCTTTCATAAGCTTCTTAGCTCTTTTGCGGTCTTCGGGGAGGCCTTCACAGTAATCTGTAAATAATTTTCCGTCCCGAATACGTTCTCTCATTGTCATTGATATGCAGTCCTTTCTTTTGGTAAGATGATTTTATTTATAAAAATAATTATATATGATTTGATTAATTATTTCTACCTAAATTGTGGATAAAGGTATAACCATATTCTATCACAGAAACTCTTAGACATTATGATGGCGTTGTATCTGAGCATACTTGGAAAACAGATTCTGTTGTGGAAATTGTACATGAAATATGATAAAATAAAGATGGGTTACAGCACTATATCCCTGCTTTTGCGGGTGCTGATGCATATCCCGGCAATTTTGGGAGGATTGCCCCTGTGAATCAGGAAGATGAAAATGAAGGATAAATTGAGAAGATAAAGGAATTGATGCAAATGACAGAATTAGAGAAGGTACTTAATGCCAGATGTTCAAATGATGAAGACTTTATGGAGTATAATCAGACCAGAGCTGAATTTGAAGAGTTAATGATGATGTATACCGGAGCAATCCGGGAAGTGACAACCAAGCTTGAGGTCCTGAACACAGAGTTTCAGATTAAGAGTCGGAGAAATCCTATTCGTTATATTAAAAATCGGATTAAACGGCCGGCCAGTATACTGGAAAAGATGCATCGCAGAGGCTATCCGGTGACCCTTGAGTCCTTGAAGGAAAATATGCATGACATTGCCGGTGTCCGGGTGGTCTGTGCCTATGGGTCGGACATTTATGCGATTGCCGAGATGCTTATGAAACAGGACGATGTGATGGTACTTATGGTTAAGGATTATATTCAGAATCCAAAGCCAAACGGATACAGAAGTCTTCATCTTGTAATTGAAATTCCTGTATTTTTTTCGGATCGAAAACAGTTTATGAAGGTTGAAGTGCAAATTCGAACAATGGCTATGGACTTTTGGGCCAGTCTGGAGCACCAGCTGCGGTACAAAACCGATGGAAATGCCACAGAAGAAATTTCGAATGAGCTGCGGGCGTGTGCAGAGATTATTCATGATACGGATACACGCATGGAACAGATCTATAAAAAGATGCAGACCACAGTATAGTTTTATGCCGGATGATTTATTGGAGATACAGTCTGAAACTGGTTGACAAAGCCAAAACCGATGATATAATTAAAATGCCGAAAAGACCGCCGGAAGGCGGCCTTTTCAGGCTGAATAGGACAAGGATGATACCTTTTTATACAATAGACTGAACTTGTATGGAAAGGATTTTTTTTAGAGGAGGAGAATTTAATTCCATGAAGATTACATTAAAAGACGGATCTTTTAAAGAATATGATCACAGTATGTCTGTCTATAATATTGCCAGAGATATTTCAGAAGGTCTGGCCAGAGTGGCCTGCGCCGGTGAGCTGGATGGCAGTGTGGTGGATCTTCGTACAGAGGTTGATCATGACTGTACATTGAGCATCCTTACATTTGATGATGAGGCAGGACGGGCTGCGCTGCGTCATACGGCTTCCCATGTGCTTGCGCAGGCTGTGAAACGTCTTTATCCTCATGCAAAATGTACCATTGGCCCATCCATAGAAAATGGTTTTTACTATGATTTTGACATGGAATCCCTGACCAGAGAGGATTTGGATAAAATCGAAAAAGAAATGAAAAAAATCATTAAGGAAAATCCTGCCATTGAGCGTTTTGAACTGCCCCGTGCACAGGCCATTCGTTTGATGGAAGAAAAAGGTGAACCGTATAAGGTTGAGCTGATCCATGATCTGGCCGAGGATTCGGTGATTTCTTTTTATACTCAGGGGGATTTTACAGATCTGTGTGCAGGACCCCATCTCATGAATATGAAGAATATTAAGGCATTTAAACTGATTTCTTCCTCAGGCGCTTACTGGAGAGGTAATGAAAAGAATAAGATGCTTACCCGTATTTATGGAACAGCTTTTACAAAAAGTGCAGATCTGGATGCCTATCTTGCGCATCTGGAGGATATTAAAAAACGTGACCATAATAAGCTGGGCCGCGAGATGGAGCTGTTTACAACTGTTGACGTGATCGGACAGGGGCTTCCGCTTTTGATGCCTAAGGGTGTGACTATGATTCAGACACTTCAGCGCTGGATTGAGGATGAAGAAGAAAAAAGAGGCTATGTGCGCACAAAGACGCCATTGATGGCAAAGAGTGACCTGTATAAGATTTCCGGTCATTGGGATCATTATAAGGAAGGTATGTTTGTTCTTGGTGATGAAGAAAAGGATAAGGAAGTATTTGCGCTGCGTCCCATGACCTGCCCGTTCCAATATTATGTGTATAAGGCATCCCAGCACAGCTATAAGGAGCTGCCTTTACGGTACGGTGAAACATCCACATTATTCAGAAATGAAGATTCAGGTGAAATGCACGGTCTGACAAGAGTTCGTCAGTTTACCATTTCTGAAGGACATCTGATCGTAAGACCGGACCAGATGGTCAAGGAATTTAAAGATTGTATTGCACTTGCCCAGTATTGTCTGAAAACATTGGGTGTGGAGGAAGATGTCACTTATCATATTTCCAAATGGGATCCGGATAACCGCGAAAAGTATATTGGTGATCCTCAGGTATGGGAAGAAACAGAGCAGCATATCCGGGATATTATGACAGAATTGGAGATTCCTTTTGTGGAAGATGTGGGAGAAGCGGCTTTCTATGGACCAAAGGTGGATATTAATGCTAAAAATGTTTACGGCAAGGAAGATACCATGATTACAATTCAATGGGATGCCCTGCTGGCCGAACAGTTTGATATGTATTATATTGACCAGAATGGTGAAAAACAGCGCCCGTATATTATCCACAGAACAAGTATGGGCTGCTATGAGCGAACACTGGCATGGCTGATTGAAAAATATGCCGGTCTATTCCCTACATGGCTGTGTCCGGAACAGGTACGTGTGCTTCCGATTTCGGATAAATATCTGGATTATGCTCAGAGTGTGCTTGCCAGACTGAAAGACAATGGTATCCGTGCAACAATGGATGATCGTTCCGAAAAAATCGGTTATAAGATTCGTGATGCCAGACTTAACAAAGTGCCCTATATGCTTGTGGTTGGTGCCAATGAACAGGAACAGGGGCTTGTATCTGTCAGAAGCCGTTATAATGGGGATGAAGGTCAAAAGGATCTTCACGTATTTATTGATGATATTTGCCGGGAAATCCGTACAAAGGAAATTCGCAAAATTAATGTGGAAGCCGGAAAGTAATAATAACGTCATATTAAAAACAGCTTGACAAGTACACAAAATGGTGCTATGCTATAAAAGCTGTATAGGTTTGCAGCCTAAAACAAAGCAGAGTACTCACTCTCACCTCAGCATCCAGTGATGATGACTCGGGTGTATATTTAAGACGTTAACACTGAACGAGTG
>QFCH01000515.1_pt1 | contig 43543 bp, 41 predicted proteins | sample 5346071 | NCBI WGS metagenome assembly QFCH01 (sample SAMN09062255, study PRJNA434731) | Human gut metagenome, whole genome shotgun sequencing project. | isolation source: stool timepoint B chromium assembly | host: Homo sapiens | collected 2015
ACGAGGAAGACCCTGTGTGATATCCCCACCGGCAACACCACCGGTATGGAATGTACGCATTGTAAGCTGTGTACCCGGCTCACCGATGGACTGGGCAGCAATAATACCAACTGCCTCACCAACCTGAACAGGCTCTCCTGTTGCCATGTTGGCACCATAACATTTTGCACATACACCAATATGCGATTTACATGTTAAGATTGTACGGATTTTTACTTCTGTAATTGGTCCGCCATCTTTGCTTACACCGTATTTCATAACTGCTTCCGCACGTTTCGGTGTAACCATGTGATTTGCTTTCACGATCACGTTACCGTCTTTGTCGCAAATTGTCTCGCACACATAACGTCCTGTGATACGTTCCTGCAAGCTCTCGATTTCTTCGTTTCCATCCATAAATGCTTTTACATACATACCTGGGATTTCTGCTCCTTCCGGAACACAATCGATTTCACGGATGATCAAATCCTGGGATACGTCAACAAGACGTCTTGTTAAGTATCCTGAATCGGCTGTACGAAGCGCTGTATCGGAAAGTCCTTTACGAGCACCGTGTGCAGACATGAAGTATTCGAGTACGTCAAGACCTTCACGGAAGTTTGACTTGATAGGGAGCTCAATTGTACGTCCTGTTGTATCAGCCATCAAACCACGCATACCTGCAAGCTGTTTGATCTGTTTGTCAGAACCACGGGCTCCGGAGTCAGCCATCATGAAGATGTTGTTGTATTTATCCAGACCGTCTAACAGTGCTTTTGTTAAAGCATCATCAGTATTCTTCCATGTTTCTACAACTTCTTTGTAACGCTCTTCTTCTGTAATAAGACCACGTTTGAAGTTCTTTGTAATTCTATCCACAGTATCCTGTGCCTGCTGGATCATTTCAGGTTTCTGTGGCGGCACAGTCATCTCGGAAATGGATACTGTCATCGCAGCTCTTGTAGAATATTTATATCCTGTTGCTTTGATCTTATCCAAAACTTCTGCTGTTACTGTTGCACCATGTGTATTGATTACTTTTTCAAGAATCTGCTTGTTCTGTTTCTTTCCTACAAGGAAGTCAACTTCAAGAAGAAGTTCATTTCCCGGAATGCTTCTGTCAACAAATCCAAGATCCTGTGGAATGATTTCGTTGAATAAGAAACGTCCCAGTGTAGATTCTACGTTTCCGCTTAATGTTCTTCCATCCGGAAGTGTTTTTGTTACGCGGACAGTAATTCTTGAGTGAAGTGTAATAACTTCATTTTCATATGCTAAGATTGCTTCGTTTAAGTTCTTGAAGAACTTACCTTCTCCTTTTACTCCAGGTCTTTCCTGTGTTAAGTAATAAATACCGAGTACCATATCCTGTGAAGGAACGGCTACCGGTCCACCATCTGAAGGTTTCAGAAGGTTGTTTGGAGAAAGAAGTAAGAAACGGCACTCTGCCTGAGCTTCTACGGATAATGGAAGATGAACCGCCATCTGGTCACCGTCGAAGTCAGCGTTGAACGCTGTACATACAAGCGGATGAAGCTTGATTGCCTTACCTTCTACAAGAATCGGTTCAAATGCCTGAATACCAAGTCTATGCAGAGTAGGAGCTCGGTTTAACATAACCGGATGCTCTTTAATCACATCTTCAAGTACATCCCAAACTTCTGTCTGAAGTCTTTCTACCATTTTCTTCGCATTTTTAATATTGTGTGCTGTACCGTTTGCTACAAGCTCTTTCATAACAAATGGTTTGAACAGCTCAATTGCCATCTCTTTCGGCAGACCGCACTGGTAAATCTTAAGTTCCGGTCCTACGACGATAACGGAACGTCCAGAGTAGTCAACACGTTTACCAAGTAAGTTCTGACGGAAACGTCCGGACTTACCTTTTAACATATCAGATAAAGACTTGAGCGGACGGTTACCCGGTCCTGTTACCGGACGGCCACGGCGTCCATTGTCGATCAATGCATCGACAGCTTCCTGGAGCATTCTCTTCTCGTTACGAACGATAATATCCGGAGCTCCTAACTCAAGAAGTCTTCTCAGACGGTTGTTTCTGTTAATGATTCTTCTATATAAATCATTTAAGTCAGATGTGGCAAAACGTCCACCGTCTAACTGTACCATCGGACGTAAATCCGGTGGAAGTACCGGAATTGCATTTAAAATCATCCACTCCGGTTTGTTTCCTGAACCACGGAACGCTTCCACAACTTCAAGACGTTTCACGATTCTCGCACGTTTCTGTCCTGTTGCTCCCTTTAATCCGTTCTGTAATTCATCATATTCTTTGTCAAGATCAATAGCCTGCAGAAGTTCCTGAATTGCTTCAGCTCCCATTCCAACACGGAATGCACTTCCGTAAGTCTCTCTCGCTTCCTGGTATTCCTGCTCTGAAAGTACTTGTTTGTACTGCAGATTCGTCTCACCTTTATCAAGAACAATGTAAGATGCAAAGTATAAAACTTTCTCCAATGTTCTAGGTGAAATATCAAGGATCAGACCCATACGGCTCGGAATTCCTTTAAAATACCAGATGTGTGATACCGGAGCTGCAAGGGCAATATGCCCCATTCGCTCACGACGTACACTCGCTTTTGTTACCTCTACACCACAACGGTCACAGACAACCCCTTTATAACGGATTTTCTTATATTTTCCACAATGACATTCCCAGTCCTTGCTTGGTCCGAAAATTCTTTCGCAGAAAAGGCCGTCTCTTTCCGGTTTCAAAGTTCTATAGTTGATAGTCTCAGGTTTTGTAACTTCACCCCTTGACCATTCTGAAATCTTTTCAGGTGATGCCAAACCAATTTTAATCGCATCAAAAGTCATTGGCTGGTATGTTGCTTCGTTATTTGTTGCTGACATTTAGGCACTCCCTTCTATTCTTCATCAAGAATTTCATCAAAATCGGCATCTTCAGGTTCCTCTTCAATATCTACAAGTTCTTCACCTTCAAATTCCTGTCGGCTGAATCCATGCTGTCCATAGTCTTCATCATCGTTGTAACGTCTGTCACCTTCAATGATAGAACGCAAGTCTGTCTCGCCATAATCAACAGTTTCCATGATCTCTACTTCTGTGTTATCTTCTTTCAATACTCTGACATCAAGACCAAGTGACTGTAACTCCTTCAAAAGTACCTTGAATGACTCAGGAATTCCCGGCTCAGGAATATTTTCACCCTTAATAATTGCCTCGTATGTCTTCACACGACCAACAACATCATCAGATTTTACAGTTAAGATTTCCTGAAGTGTGTATGATGCACCGTAAGCTTCCAGTGCCCAAACCTCCATCTCACCGAATCTCTGTCCACCGAACTGTGCCTTACCACCCAATGGCTGTTGTGTTACCAATGAGTAAGGACCTGTAGAACGAGCATGGATCTTGTCGTCTACCAGATGGTGAAGTTTCAGGTAGTGCATGTGACCGATTGTAACAGGGCTGTCGAAATATTCTCCTGTTCTACCGTCACGAAGACGTACCTTACCATCGCGGGAAATCGGAACACCCTTCCACAACTTTCTGTGTTCTCTGTTCTCAGATAAGTATTCCAATACCTCCGGAAGTAATTCTTCTTTATGTTTCTTTTCAAACTCATCCCACTCAAGATTTACATAATCATTTGCAAGATCAAGAGTGTCCATGATATCAACCTCGTTTGCTCCGTCAAATACAGGTGTTGCAATGTTGAATCCTAACGCTTTTGCAGCAAGACTCAAATGGATCTCAAGCACCTGTCCAATGTTCATACGTGATGGCACACCGAGCGGATTCAATACGATGTCAAGTGGACGTCCGTTTGGTAAGAACGGCATATCTTCTACTGGAAGTACACGGGAAACAACACCCTTGTTACCGTGACGTCCGGCCATCTTATCTCCTACGGAAATCTTTCTCTTCTGCGCAATGTAAATACGCACAGACTGATTCACACCCGGAGAAAGCTCGTCGCCATTCTCTCTTGTAAATACTTTCGCATCCACAACAATACCATATTCTCCGTGAGGTACTTTCAAAGAAGTATCTCTTACTTCTCTTGCTTTCTCACCGAAAATTGCACGTAAAAGTCTCTCTTCTGCTGTCAGTTCTGTCTCTCCCTTTGGAGTTACTTTTCCGACTAAGATATCCCCTGCACGAACTTCTGCACCGATACGGATGATACCTCTCTCGTCGAGATCCTTAAGTGCGTCATCACCAACACCCGGAATATCTCTTGTGATTTCTTCCGGTCCTAACTTCGTATCACGTGCTTCTGCTTCATATTCTTCAATATGGATGGATGTATAAACATCATCCTGTACTAATCTTTCGCTTAATAATACAGCATCCTCGTAATTGTAACCTTCCCATGTCATGAAACCGATCAGTGGGTTCTTACCAAGAGCCATCTCTCCGTTAGATGTGGATGGTCCGTCAGCGATTACCTGTCCTGCTTCCACTTTCTCGCCTTTGACAACGATTGGTCTCTGGTTGTAGCAGTTGCTCTGGTTACTTCTAAGGAATTTTGTAAGCTTATATATCTTTCTTGTTCCATCTTCATGTTTGATCGTAATCTCTTTTGAAGTAGAACGTTCAATCACACCAGCACGTTCAGCCACAATACATACACCCGAATCCACGGCTGCTTTTGTCTCCATACCTGTTCCGACAACCGGTGCCTCCGTCAACATAAGAGGTACTGCCTGACGCTGCATGTTGGATCCCATAAGCGCACGAGTCGGGTCATCGTTCTCAAGGAACGGAATGAGTGCTGTAGCTACAGAGAATACCATTTTCGGAGAAACGTCCATGTAATCAAACATTGTTTTCTCGTATTCCTGTGTCTCTTCACGGTAACGACCCGCCACATTCTTATGCACAAAGTGTCCTTCTGCATCTAACGGTTCGTTAGCCTGTGCTACGTGATAATTATCTTCTTCGTCTGCTGTCATGTAAACAACTTCTTCTGTTACGACCGGATTCTTTGGATCCGTCTTGTCAATCTTACGATAAGGCGCTTCCACAAAACCGTACTCGTTAATTCTTGCGTAACATGCAAGAGAGTTAATAAGACCGATGTTCGGACCTTCCGGAGTCTCAACCGGACACATTCTTCCGTAGTGGGAATAGTGAACGTCTCGAACCTCGAATCCGGCTCTGTCTCGTGAAAGACCACCAGGTCCAAGGGCTGACAAACGTCTCTTATGTGTCAACTCTCCAAGCGGGTTGTTCTGATCCATGAACTGTGAAAGCTGTGAAGAACCGAAGAATTCCTTCACTGCTGCAGTTACCGGTTTGATATTGATCAGTGACTGTGGAGAAATTCCATCTAAATCCTGAGTTGTCATTCTCTCACGCACGACTCTTTCCAGTCTGGAAAGACCAATTCTATACTGATTCTGCAATAACTCACCAACCGCACGGATACGTCTGTTTCCTAAGTGGTCGATATCGTCATCATTTCCAAGTCCATACTCTAAGTGAATATTGTAGTTGATAGAAGCCAAAATATCCTCTTTTGTGATATGCTTTGGAATCAGGTCATGAATGTTCTTTCTAATCTGTTCTTTTAATTCGTCAATGTCACCTGCAGTTTCTTCTAAAAGTTGTGCAAGTACCGGATAATATACTAATTCTGTTACCCCTAACTCTTTCGCGTCCACATCCACAACACTTTCCAAATCTACCATCATGCTGGAAAGTACTTTAATGTTACGCTCTTCACCTTTCACCCATACAAACGGAACTGCCGCATTCTGTACCTTGTCAGCCAATTCTCTTGTAAATGTTGTTCCTTCCTCAACAAGAACTTCTCCTGTAACAGGGCTCACAACATCTTCTGCAGCCATCTGTCCTGTGATACGGTTTTTAAGGGCCAATTTTTTATTAAATTTATAACGACCTACTTTTGCAAGATCATAACGTCTCGGGTCAAAGAACATACTCATAATGAGGCTCTCTGCACTGTCCACTGCCAACGGCTCTCCCGGACGGATTTTCTTATATAATTCAAGAAGACCTTCCTGATAGCTTTCTGCTGTATCTTTGCCAAAGCTTGCAAGAATCTTCGGTTCCTCGCCGAATAACTCCACAATCTCTGCATTTGTACCATATCCAAGTGCACGGATAAGCACTGTGATCGGCACCTTTCTTGTTCTATCTACACGTACATAGAAAACGTCATTGGAGTCAGTCTCATATTCCAACCATGCACCACGGTTCGGGATTACAGTAGAAGAATATAATTCTTTTCCGATCTTATCATGAGCGATTGCATAGTAGATACCAGGAGAACGAACAAGCTGACTTACGATAACACGTTCTGCTCCGTTGATCACGAATGTACCTGTTGCCGTCATAAGCGGAAGGTCACCCATGAAAATCTCATGCTCATTGATCTCATCTGTTTCTTTATTATAAAGTCTCACTTTCACTTTCAGCGGTGCCGCATATGTAGCATCGCGTTCTTTACATTCCTCGATGGTATATTTCACATCATCTTCGCATAATGTAAAATCTACAAACTCCAGACTTAAATGACCGCTGTAATCAGCGATTGGGGAAATATCATCAAATACTTCTTTTAATCCTGCATCAAGAAACCATTGGTAAGAGTCTTTCTGCACTTCGATTAAATTCGGCATTTCGAGTACTTCTTTTTGTCTGGAATAACTCATACGAGAACTTTTTCCATTTGTGATGGGACGAATTCTGTTTTTCTCCATTGACGTTCACTCCTTGTATATTTATTTGGCCTTCGGGTTAATTTCCTCTAATATACAATGAAAACCAAGGAAAAACTGTGATTTTTCTTCGTTTTCATTACATTATGTGGGCATGATTCTCCACAATAGCGCATTTTTAACTGTATCACAAGAAAATTGACTTGTCAAGAAGTTTTTTCAAAAGTTATATAATATTCCGTATCCCTTCACATATCCTACGCGCTACATGTGGATTATTCATGGTATACAGATGAATTCCATCAATATCGCTCACCAGAAGATCAATGATCTGACTCAATGCATACGACATTCCCGCATCAAAGAGCGCCGCTTTATTGTTTTCATATTTATCAATGATTTTCTGGAAGCGGGTCGGAAAGGTTGCACCGCACATGGTAATCATTCTTTTGATTTGTGCTGCATTGATCACCGGCATGATTCCCGGAATTACCGGAACATCAATTTCTGCAATACGGCAGTTTTCCACAAAACGGAAAAAATGATCATTGTCAAAAAACAACTGGGACAGCAACGCTTCCGCGCCTGCATTTACTTTCTCTTTTAAATATTTCATCTCATCGATCCGGTTATTTGATTCCGGATGGCATTCCGGATAACAGGCACCAAGGAAACAAAAATCACTCTTTGGTTTTAAATAGGAAATCAAATCGGATGCATGGCGGAAATCTTCTTTCTCCGTCACATCCGGTCTTCTGTCTCCACGAAGCGCAAGCACATTTTCAATTCCTTCTGCCGCAAGTACTTTGGAAAACTCGTCAATTTCTTCCTTATTATAATGAAGACAAGTCAAATGCACCACCGGCTCCACATGGTATTCATGCTTAATCTTCTTAGCAAGTTCAATGGTTCGGTTATTATTTGAACTTCCGCCCGCACCAAATGTCACACTGATGAAATCCGGCTTCAACTCACATAAAACCTCCAATGTAGCATCTATATTTTTCAATTCACTGTCTTTTTTCGGAGGGAAAATCTCAAACGAGAGACTTTTCTCCTTTTTCTCATATATTTTTGAAATCTTCATTTTTCATACCATCCTTCTTATTTCCAAACCTCTTCGGCAATCTCTTTCACAAGTGCAAGTTTCGCCCATTGCTCTTCTTCCGTCAACTTATTTCCAATTTCACAGGAAGCAAAACCACACTGTGGGCTCAGATATAATCGCTCAAGCGGAATATATTTTGCAGCTTCGTATATCCTTTTCTTCACTTCTTCCTTATCTTCCAGTTTCGGTGTCTTTGTCGTGATCAGTCCCAAAACTACCTTCTTCTCTCCTGTCACTTTTGCAAGAGGTGCAAATTTTCCGGAACGTTCATCATCATATTCCAGATAATAAGCGTCCACATTTTCCTCTCCAAACAAAAGATCTGCCACCGAATCATATGCGCCGGAGCTAAAATATGTAGAATGGTAATTGCCCCGACAGACATGAGTTGTAACCGTCAAATCCTCCGGCGCATTTTGTACCACTTGATTATTTAATTCCAACAGAAGTCGTTTATATGTTTCCAGCTTCTCCCCGCTTCTTCCGGTCAGGGCAACTGCCAGCTCCGGGTTTACCATGCCGCCCCATACACAATCGTCAAACTGCAGATTCCGGCAGCCTGCCTCATAAATTTCCTCTATAAATTTTCCGTAGTTTTCCATCACATCCACTGCAAATTTTTCCTCACTCCCATAAATTCCAAGCGTTTTGTTAAGAAGTTCCGCTCCCGTAAAATAAGCAAAAAACTGTCCCGGTGAAGGAATTGTCTGTTTCGCAACGGTATTCTCGTCCTCCAAAGCTTTTACAAATTTATAATGTTCTACAAACGGATGATTTTTCACCGAGATTCGATCTACCATATAAGTATCATCAATCATTGCCGCTTCTGCATTGAAAGTTGTATTTCCGTTTACCGTCTTCTTATGTTCAATTCCTTCAAATCCCCACATAAAATCCAAATGCCATGCAGACCTTCTAAACTCTCCATCCGTAATCACATGATACCCGGCTTCTTTTTGTTTTGCTACCAACTCACGGATGCATACATCTTCAACCTCTTTCAGTTCCTTCTCTCCAATGTTTCCTGCCTGAAAATCTGCCCTTGCTTTCTTCAATTTCTCCGGGCGTAAAAAACTTCCCACATAATCATATCGAAAAGGCGTCTTTAATTTATTCATCTTACTTCCCTCCAATTTTAAACCAAATATGGATTTATTATATAGGAAGAAACTCCTTTTTCCCAATACATAAAAAGTATGTTTGTTATAGTTTAAAACTATATCAAACATACTTTAAAAAATAACTTTACCGCTCTTTCATATATTTGGCTAATGCCTCCAAATAACTATTCCCCAATCTGCTCAGTTTCCCTCTTCGATGGACAATGTAGCCAATCCGCATATTACTTTCCTCCGCAAGAGGTACCGCAATGATATCTTCTCCATTTAGTTTCTTATCGATCACTCCGCTACACACTGTATAGCCATTCAGCCCGATCAAAAGATTAAACAATGTCGCTCTATCGCGTACTCGTATATTTTTCTTTCTTTCCAATGCCGAAAAAATTTCTTCCGAAAAATAAAAAGAATTGTGTTCCCCCTGTTCAAAAGACAGATAAGGATAAGGCGCAAGTTCTTCATTCTTAATCAGTTCCCGGTTGGCAAGGGGATGTTTTCTGCTGATAAATACGTGAGGTTTTGCTACAAACAAGGGATGAAATTCCAAGTCATGGGATTTCAGAATCTTCTGAATCACCGTTTCATTAAAGTCATTTTGAAATAAAATTCCAATTTCACTTCTCATGCGCGCCACGTCCTCAATGATCTCATAGGTCTGCGTCTCACGCAGGCTGAAGTCATATTCTTCCTGCCCATATTCTTTTACCAAGTCCACAAACGCATTGACCGCAAAGGAATAATGTTGTGTAGACACGCAAAATGATTTCTTTCCTCCATCACTCCCCTTATATTTATCTTCAAGAATTGCTGCCTGTTCCAGAACCTGCCTGGCATATCCAAGGAAATCTTCTCCTTCTTTCGAAAGGCTGATTCCTTTATTTGTCCGGTTAAAAATCTGAATGTTCATTTCTTTCTCTAGTTCACGGATTGCATTTGTAAGACTCGGTTGAGAGATGTATAGTTTGTCAGCCGCCTCTGTAACGGTACCGGCCTCTGCCACTGTAATTACATATTTCAATTGTTGTAATGTCATCTTTATCCCCGCCTTTTTCTACTTCTTCGTCTTTGCAAATTCACCGCCCAGATCAAACGCATGATTCATAGGGCCGCTTCCTTTTCCCAGATCCAACATAGCCCCCAAAGCTTGGGAAATATAGTCTTTTGCCCGCCCGACGGACTCTTCCAGAGAATACCCTTTCGCCAGATTTGCCGCAATCGCCGAAGATAACGTGCATCCCGTTCCGTGGGTATTGGAGTTTGAAATCCTTTTCCCATAAAACCACCGAATTTCTCCGTTTACACAAAGCAGATCATTGGCATCATTGATGCTATGTCCTCCTTTCAAAAGAACCGCACAACCATAAGCCTCACAAAGCATCTTCGCAGCCTGACACATCTGTGATTCATTGCCAATCTTCATCCCCGACAATACTTCAGCTTCCGGAATATTCGGCGTAATCACGCAAGCCAGCGGAAGTAACTGCAGCTTTAACGTTGTAACGGCATCCGTTTCCAGTAAAACCGATCCACTTGTGGCAACCATAACCGGATCTACCACAATATTTTCTGCATTGTACTTTTTCAACTGTTCCGCTATCTTTTCGATAAGGGGCGCAGAAGAAACCATTCCAATCTTCACCGCATCCGGACGTATGTCCTCAAAAATCATATCCAACTGTTGTTCCAGAAATTTCGGAGTAACTTCCATAATTCCGGTCACTCCCGTTGTATTTTGAGCTGTCAACGCTGTAATCGCACTCATCCCGTAAACGCCGTTCATTGTCATTGTTTTTAGATCCGCCTGAATTCCGGCGCCTCCGCTGCAATCACTTCCTGCAATAGTCAATGCCGTTTTCATCTTCATGTTCTTTCTCCTTTCCTACTCCGCTGCTGTCTGAAGTACAAATTGCCAAAATCTGTCTTTTTGCGAATAATCTTCCAGATAAACATCTGCCATCTCCTGTACCTGGATTTCATTTTTTTCATACGAATCATAAATACCGGTCACTCGGAATCCATCCTTTTTCGCAGTCCGAATGGCATATGCCGCATCTTCAAAAATCATGGTATTCTCCTTGTTTGTCCCTAATCGGTTCATTGCCTCCCGATAAATAACAGGTTCATCCTTCCCGTATCCTATCTCAGTACAAGTTAAGATATCCACAAAATAATGCTCCATACCACAGCGCTTTAAAGCTGCCTTGATCAAATATTTATCTGTCGCTGTCGCAATGCATATTTTCATCTTTCTTTCTCGCATCTCTTCCAGAAGTGCAATAACTCCGTCCTTCGGCTGAACACTGTCAAAATAAAATTTCTCAATAATACGATTGAATCCATCCATGATTTCCGAAGCAGAAAGGGACAACTCATATTCTTTCTGGCAATAGCACGCAGCCTGGTAAAGACTCATATCTTTTACAATATCCTGAACTCCCGGTTTCGGTTCTCTTCCTACCGACTTCAAATAGTCGGTTCCTATCGTCTCCCACAAGTACATCGAATCGAAGAGCGTTCCATCAAAGTCAAAAATAATCCCCTGCATTATAGGCACACCATCCTTTTCGTTTCTTCCAATAATTCTGCTGTTGCCTTTCCCGGATTTTCTGCGCCAAAAATAGCAGATATCACAGCAACTCCATCCACACCGCTCCCCGAAAGCTTCATCACATTTTCCTTGGAAATGCCTCCGATCGCAACTGTCGGCACATTTACTGCAGCGCAGATTTCTTTTAATGTTTCAAATGGCATAACATCCACATCCGCCTTTGTAGAAGTTGTAAATACTGCGCCCAATCCCAAATAATCCGCTCCGTTTTCTACAGCTTCCAAAGCTTCTTCCACTGTATGTGCAGAAACACCGATGATCATATCCTCGCCTACTCGTTTTCTCACATCAGAAGCCTTCATATCTTCCTGTCCTACATGAATACCATCTGCATGGCAGGCAATGGCAATCTCCACATTATCATTAATGATCAGCGGAACATGATACCGTTTACATAAAGCCGCCATTTCTTTCGCTTCTTCCAGAAATGTTTCATCTCCCAGTTCTTTTTCCCGGATCTGTATACAGGTCGCGCCATTTTGAAGCGTTGCTTCCACTTGTTCATAGAGGCTCATTTTCCCTACCCATGCCCGGTCTGTTACCGCATAAAGCAACATTGTATTTTTATCGCACTTCATATTTTGCTCCTTTTTCCAATTTTTCAGCAGTCAGATTACAAACCGCATCTATAATATAGTTTCGATAACTTGCATTTCCATCTTCTTCAGACATACGCTTTCTTGCATTTTCCCCGCATAACCCCATAGCGCAAACTGCCGCCGCTGCTGCGGTCAGCGGATGCTCCGGATTGGCAGTCACATAAGCCGCAGTCATGGCGGAAAGTTGGCATCCTGTTCCTGTAATGCCACTCATGGCCTTATGTCCGTTGCGAATGCAGAATGATTTATTTGCATCAGCAACAATATCGATTTCTCCGGTGATCGCAATTATAGCCCCCGTCTTATGTGCAAATTCCTTCGCAAAAACAACCGCCTGCTCCAGATTCTCTTCCGTAACCCGGTCTGCAACATCCGCATCCACACCCCGTGTATTTCCACTGCCTGAAGCTAATGTTTTCATCTCCGAAATATTTCCACGGATCACCGTAAATTTTATTTCTTCCAATAATTTCAATGCCGTCTCCGTTCGCAATGCCGATGCACCTGCTCCCACCGGATCCAAAACGACCGGATGTGCTAAGGCATTTGCCTTTTTACCCGCTGCAAGCATGGCTGGTATCGTCCTCTTATTCAGCGTTCCGATATTAATATTCAAGCCCCCGCATATAGTTGTGATTTCTTCCACTTCATCCACGTCATCCGCCATGATCGGACTGCCTCCACAGGCCAACAGAATATTCGCGCAATCATTGACAGTGACATAATTCGTAATATTGTGAATCAAAGGACTCTTTGCCTTCACATTGTCAAGCATTTCTCCAAACATTTCCCACTCTCTCCTTATTGTTTATTCAGAAAACTTTGCGCATAAGCCAAAGTACCTGTTTTCTTCAACGCGTAAATCAAAACTCCGGATAAAATTGCACCGCCAACCGTAGAAATCAAAAACGGAACGATATATGCATAAAACGCAAGATTTCCTGCGCTCTGCCCCATCAAAAGCACCGCCACCGGATAAGCGGCAAGGCCTCCCAAAATCGAGGTCCCAAACACTTCCGCCAACAGTGTGGGCATAATTTCTCTGTATTTCCAATATACCACTCCACACAAAAACGCACCGAACATACTTCCCGGAAACGCCATCAAACTACCTAGCCCCAATAAGTTGCGAAGCAAACTTGCCGTAAATGCTACTGCCAGTCCGTATCCTGGTCCAAGTAAAACTGCGCAAATAATATTTACCATATGCTGTACAGGCGCACATTTACTCCCAAAGATCGGAACTGCAAACAGACTCCCCACTACTGCAATCGCACATAAAATTCCTGTGATCGTAAGTTTTTGAATATTCATCCTCTTCATACAACCTTTTCTCCTTCCGTCTTTTTACAGAATTGATTATATTGCCCATACAAGAACTTTCCCATATCATAAAAAAATCGAAGATACCTGACAGGATATCTCCGAAAAGTTTTCATTCTTCCCTACGTTGGCATTATCCAAATCAGGTTCCCGGGTCGAAGGGCACACCTTCCTCTCAGCCTTTCTGTAAGCTCCCCTACATCTCATATAACCAAATACTTCTGTTCGTTTTTCAGTATAGCATTATCATTTTTCCATTTCAAGGGAATTTTTCTGTCGGCAAATTCTTCGGTTTATCTCAATAGGAGGAGCTTATTTTTTCGCAAGTAAATCTCTTGCGGCAGCACATTTTCTTTCAGATTCCATTGATACTTTGAGATTTTCCAATCAATCCGCTCGGTTCCTGTTTTGGAAGCGAAAAAGCTGATCGTATACTCAAACATATCTTCTGTAATCTTCGGATCCAATACCGGAAAAACCAAAAAAGCTCCCTCCGGTTTCTCGAGTTCAAATTCATGGGCACGTATTCCGGCTGCACACACTCCTTTGTCTTCCTTCACTTCCGGCATCTGAATATCCACACCCCATTTCGGAATCCGGCATTTTCCATTGACTCTCTCAAGTTCGGCAATATTCTTACACCCTGTAAGTTTTGCCGCCTCTATCTTCTCGGGATGATCGAACAAATCTTTTGTCGGCTTCTGCACAACAAGACTTCCATCTGCCATTACCAGCGCTTCTTCACTAAACCGATAAATTTCGTCTCTACTGTGAGACACAAGAATCACCGTTCCCGAGTAATCTTTCAGAAATTCCATGCATTCTCTTTGCATCTTATCTTTCAGATACACATCCAACGCAGAAAAAGGTTCATCCAGAAGAATCATATCCGGCTCATAAATCATAATCCTGGCAAGGGCTGTTCTTTGTTTCTGTCCTCCTGAAAGTTCCCCCGGAAGACGATGTTCCAATCCTTCCAACCGGAAACGTTTGATCATCTCCTTCACTTTTCCTTTCTTTTCTTCTTTTCCACACTTTAACCCGATTCCGATATTTTTTTCCACAGTCATTGTTGGAAACAGTGCATAATCCTGAAATAAATACCCGATTCTTCTTTCCTGGGGAGATAAATTTTTCTTTTCTTTGGAGTCGAACATCACCCTCCCATTTATAACAATTTTCCCTTGATTCGGTGTTTCAATCCCCGCAATGCTTTTTAAAGTCAGACTTTTTCCACATCCCGAACCTCCAAGAATCCCAATACGTCTGCTATGACTTTGGAATTGCACATCCAGTTGAAAGGCTCCGAAGTTTTTCTGTATTTTTACGTCGACTGCCATACTACCACCGCCTGATATTCTTCATATTTTTTTCAAGAATCAAATTCATAAGAACCACTATCCCAAAAGCAATCAGCATAACGATCGCAACCCACACTCCTGCAGTTGCATAATCTCCGTCCTGAATCACCATTGCGATTTTCTGGGAAATGGTGCCCGTTTTCCCGGGAATATTTCCCGCAAGCATGGAAGTGGCTCCATATTCGCCTAATGCACGGGCAAATGTAAGAATTGTGCCTGCTGCCACTCCAGGACCCGCAGACGGTATCACCACATTCCAGAAAATACAAAATTCAGACATTCCCAAAGTACGTGCCGCATAGATAAGGTTCACATCCACCTGTTCAAACGCAGCCCGTGCGTTCCGGTACATCAGAGGAAAAGCGATCACCGTTGCTGCGACTACACACCCCGCCCAGGATTGAATGATCTTGATATCAAATTCTTCCATGATAAAGCTGCCGATGGGTCTTCGTGTACTGAAAATAAGCAGAAGAAAGAAGCCGGCTACCGTCGGAGGAAGTACCATAGGAAGTGTGAGTATTCCATCCAGTACGGCTTTCACTGCCGGTTTGGCTTTCACTGTTTTTCTTGCCGCATAAATGCCAAGAAAAAAGGAAAAGATCGTAGCTACAATTCCTGTTTTCAAAGAAATCCAAAGAGGACTATAATCCAAGTTTGCCAATACCGTTTTTATTTCTTCCATCTCTACTCCACATCTGTATCAAAATAATAACTTTCAAATACCTCTTTTGCTTCATCTGAAATAATAAACTTTCTAAAATCTTCTGCCGCTTCTGTCTGTGCTTCGTCTGCTTCCTTATTCACCACACGGCATACCGGGTAAATCACATTGCCTGTCAGGTCATAACTTACTTTTTCCAAAATTTTCACCTGATCTTCATATCCGTAAGTATCGGAATAATAGGTAGTCCCAACTTCGCAGGCACCTTGCGTTACCGCCATCAATACTTTGCTCACATTGTCCTGCTCACTGATTTCCACACCTCCAAGCGCTTCCGATATCTGTTCTGTTGTTATCTTGGAATTATCCGTTGTCTTCTCTAGAATCCCCAGATTTACAAGCGCTTCTCTCGTATATTTCCCAACCGGAACACTTCCACCTGCAAGCGCGATACTCTTGGCATCTTTCAGATTCGAAAGACCTGTTACTTTCGTGCCACTATCCTTCAATGTAAGCACTACCACCTGATTATTCACCACATTTGCTCTCGTTCCAGCCACAACAAGTCCGTCTGCCTCCAGCATATCCATCTGCTTCTGTGCTGCAGAGAAAAACAGGTCACATTCATATCCTTCCTGGATCTGTGTCAAAAGTGTCCCGGAACTATCTGCATTAAAAGTAATTTTCACATTCGGATGCTCTTTCTCATACTTTTGTGCCAGGTCTTCCATCACAGTATTTAAACTTGCCGCAATAAATACCTGTATTTCCGTTTCTTGTTTTGCTTCTTTTTCATTTGCAGACTTTTTCTCGTTCTCTTTTTCTGTATTACCGCAAGCTGCCAGTCCCAACATCATCCCTGCTGCTAGTAAAACTGCTGTTATCCTCTTAAATTTCACTATGTATTCCTCCTATAATTTCTACTAAAATTACCGAATCACCGGTCCGGATATGTCCTCCGCGTACCACTTCCGCAAATACACCTTCCCGTGGCATGATACAATCTCCCATCTTTTGAAAAATCTGACAGTGATTGTGGCATTCTTTCCCAATCTGCGTCATCCGAAGTATTGCCTCATCCCCCACATGAAAAATCGAACCTACCGGAAGATTTTTGAAGTCATACCCTTCCACGATCAGATTTTCTCCAAAGGCACCATTTCCCACATCTGCACCTTTGTTCCTGAATTCTTCGATTTTTTCATAAGAAAGAAGACTTACCTGTCTATGCCATTTCCCTGCATGGGCATCTCCTTCGATTCCCCAATCCGCAACTAAGTCTGCCTCCCCAACCTCGGTTTTCTGAATCCCCCGAATATCGCTGATGCAGATTCCTTTAATCACTCCCATGTTATCCTCCTATCTGTGCCATCTTCTTTCTCTCCGTTATTCCTTGTTCTTCTTCAAAACAATGTGCTTTCGGTTTCCTCAAAATGGCTTGTTCTAATATTTTTCTAACCGTTGTTCTTTCTCCATTTGCGCGAAGCGCCTCTTTAACAGACAAGCACTCACTATAGCAAAGACACGGCTTTATTTCTCCGGCTGCTGTCATTCGGATTCGATTGCAATTTCCGCAAAATTTCCCATGAATTGCACTGATAAATCCCACACTTCCACAAAATCCCGGAATTTTATAATAGACAGCCGGACCATTCCCATGTCGGTTCAGATCCGGTTCTAAAGTCCCATATAACCGTTCTAAGTTCCCTCGGATCTCTTCATTGGAAATCGAGGCAATTCCACTTCCGTTGCCAATCGGCATCATCTCTATGAAACGAACTGCAATTGCTTTTTCTTTTGCAATCTCCACCATATCTTTCCATGCCGCAGCATTAAGACCGGGTTTTAGTACCGTATTAATCTTTGTCGGGATTCCCAGATCATAGGCTTTTTCCAATCCTGTAAGCACATCCTCCATCCGGTCAAATCCGGTAATTTTACGAAAACATTCCCGGTCCAGTGTATCAAGGCTTACATTGATTCCATCAACCTCTGCTCTCTTTAATTCTTCCACATATTTCGAAAGCTCCACCCCGTTCGTTGTAAGCGTCACCTTTGCAATTTTGGGCACCGATTTGATCATTTTCACAAGATCTGCGCATCCCTTTCTTACAAGCGGTTCTCCTCCTGTCAATTTTATGTTCCGAATCCCTAACTTTGCCGCTTCTTCACAGACAGTCTGTATCTCTTCAAATGTCAAAATCTCTTCCATCGGTATCCAATCAATCCCTTCCGGCATACAATAGGTACATCGCAGATTACATCGGTCCGTAATAGAGATTCTCATATAGTCAATTTCCCGTTCGTATGAATCTTTCAACTCCAATTCCTCTCTAATCTTCTTCTCTTTCAAATGTTCCGGATTTCCCGCCTGTTTTTCTGCAAAGTCTGATTCCCGTGATTTCCATGGATTTATCCACCGCCTTGCACATATCATAAATGGTCAAAAGCGCCACATTCACTCCGGTCAGCGCTTCCATCTCGACTCCGGTTTTCCCCAATGTCTTTGCAACACAGGAAACTTCAATGGCATACTCTTCTTCCAGATACCCAAAGTCAATCTCCACTTTGGTGAGATTTAAAATATGGCAAAGAGGAATCAAATCCGAAGTTTTCTTTGCCCCCATAATTCCCGCGATTCTCGCCACCGAAAGCACATCTCCTTTTTTCATGCCTCCGTTTTGTACCAAAACAAAGCATTCTTTGCTCATACGGATTTTCCCTTTCGCAAGCGCTTCCCTCGTGGTATTCTCTTTTTCGCTTATATCTACCATGACCGCATCGCCATTTGTATTAAAATGTGTAAAATCACTCATGTCCTATACTCCTTTTCCAAATCCGCAATTCGGGAATGTACACACCGGACAATTCAGACAAAGTCCACCTTCTCCCAATCTTTCAAATGCTTCCTTCGATAACTTTTCTCCTGCCAGGATCCTTGGAAGAACAAGATCAAAGATTGTTCGCTTTGCATACATAACACATCCAGGAAGCCCTAAAAGCGGAATCTCTCCATCTACATAGGCAAGCATAAACATCGCCCCCGGGAGTACGGGCGCACCATATGTTACCACTTCTGCCCCCGTGTTCTTAATCGCAAGCGGCGTCCGGTCATCCGGATCTACACTCATCCCACCGGTACAGATGATCATATCCATTCCCGCATCCAGCATATTTTGTATAATTGCCGTAATCTGTTCATGTCGGTCATCGGATAATTCGTGCATGTGGATTGCCACACCACATTCTGCAAGTTTCTCCCGGATCACCGGTGTAAATGCATCCGGAATCCGTCCTTTATATACTTCACTTCCCGTTGTCACAAGTCCCACTTTCTTTTTCTTATAAGGCAGAATATGGAAAATGGAATCTCCCTTGGCTGTCTCTTTCGCCTTTTCCATCTTCTCTTTCTCAATCACAAGGGGAATAACCCTTGTTCCCGCAATCTTGTCTCCCTTTTTCACCGGAAAATCCCCATGTCTTGAAGCAATCATCATCTCCCCAAGACTATTGATTCTGCGAAGTTTCTCCCGGTCTATCTTTAAAACTCCGTCACAATCTGCAATCAGCTCGATTTTTCCTTCTTTTACATCAGATCCATGCATCCCGTTCCCTTTACAGATCCGGTACAATATTTCGGCCGCATCGTTCTCATGCAGCATAGTTTCATTATTTTCCCACACATAAATGTGTTCTTTTCCCACACTCAAAAGTACCGGAATATCTTCTTCCCGGATCACATGTCCTTTTCGGAACACAGCATCTTTCACAACTCCCGGTATGATCTGGGTAATATCGTGACAGAGAATCTGTCCCACTGCATCTTCTGTCTTATAAAGTTTCATTCCACTTACCTCCATGCTGAATTTATTATATAATATAAATAAATATTTTTCAATTTTATTGTATATTTTTACATTATAATGGCTGATACCGTTATATTTTCATTTACATATCGTCATTTCCACTGTATACTCTTAACTATAAAAATAAAGGAAATCATTTATCATGAAAACAGGTGCTATCATACTTGCCGCTTCCAAAAGCAAGAATACCGTCTTCTCTCCACTCGTAGAATTAGACGGTATCACTGTAATCAAGCGAATTATCATCACATTAAAAAGATCCGGCATTTCTCCCATCACCGTAATTACAGGAGAACAAGGCAATGCCGTGGAAAAGGAAATTTCCAAACTTCAGGTTATATCTCTGCGCAGTCAAAATTACCGGGAAACTTATATGTTTGACCATGTCTGCACAGGTCTTCGTTACATGGAAGATCTTTGTGACCGGATATTTATACTTCCCGCCAAATTTCCATCGCTTCTTTCCGATACAATGGAGAAAATGATGTCAGAATGTAGTCTTTGTGTGCGCCCTTCCTTTCAGGGGTGCAGTGGTCACCCTATTCTTCTTGACAGGAGAATTTTCTCCGATATTCTGTCCTACTCCGGCGACAAAGGACTCCGCGGCGCTCTTTTACAGCCCAAAATTAGATCTCACACTACATTTGTTCCAGTAGCTGACTCAGGTATCATCCTGACCGCTGAAGATGTAAAGAAAAATATATATCCTTCTGATGCAGAAGAATCTTTCCCGATCTATCCCTCATGCGAACTGGTTCTGAATCGCGAGGAGGTATTTTTCAATCAGGAAACCGCCCGTTTTCTTACATTGATCGCACATACCGGTTCCATGCAGTCTGCCTGTCGGCAGATGCAGATATCTTACAGCAAAGGATTAAAGATGATTAAGCATTTAGAAACACATTTATCCTTCCCCATATTGTCCACCCATTCCGGTGGTGCATCGGGAGGTTCTTCTTCCTTAACACCAAAGGCAACCGCCTTTCTCAAAAAATATACAGAAGTACAAGAAAGGCTTGCAAAGTACACAATAAAGCTATATAAAGAATACTTTTCTTAAGGGAGGTTTATATGAAAAACGACAAAGAATTATTCAAAACAGCCATGCATCTCATGGAAGAGAAAACCAATTTCGTGTTTGCAGCCATTACGGAGAGTTCCGGCTCTGCACCAAGAAAAGCCGGAGCCAATATGATCATACTCCCGGATGGAACAACTTATGGTACTGTAGGCGGCGGAAATATAGAATATACAGCTTCCAAAGATGCTCTCCAGGCGATTGAAAACCAGCAATCTTTTACAAAGGACTATGATTTAAGCAACCGTAAAGCTGCCGAGCTAGGCATGATATGCGGCGGTCGTGTCACAATCCTTTTCCGATATATTTCTTATGAAGATCGGTCTTTTTATGATTATTGTCTGGAAGAAACAAACAGACAAGGAACTACGGTCTACATTTTTGGCGGAGGCCATGTGGCACAGGAGCTCGTACCCGTACTGAACCATCTGAATTTCACCTGCATTGTTTTTGACGATCGGCCGGAATTTGCCAATCCGGATATATTCCCGGAAGCAGAAAAATGTATCGTTGGCAGTTTTGAATGTCTAAATGACTATATAGAAATCGGGCCGCAAGATTTTGTCTGCATTATGACCCGTGGACACCAATTCGACTATCTTGTGGAAAAACAGATATTAAAGACACCCGCAAGTTACATCGGCGTGATGGGAAGCCGGAGTAAAACAAAGATCATCCGTGAAAAATTACTGGCCGACGGTTTTCGCGAAGAAGAAGTCGGCCGTTTAAAATCGCCAATCGGGTTAGATATCAAGGCGGAAACTCCCGCTGAAATCGCCATCAGTATTGCCGGAGAGCTGATTCAAAAATCTTATCTATAAAAAAGATTGCACAACTGTGCAATTTGCGCGCGCGAGCGGTTACGAAGTAATAAACTCCTTGCCGCGAGCTGCGCATCCCCACACGAAGTGTTTTGTTATGATATAGAATTCCGAAGGAATTTCCTATATCATAACAAAAAGGAGATCGCTGTTATGATATTTGTTCACTCAGCTTTCTCCTTTTTCCACTACTTCCAGTATTCTTCTATATATTTTTCTGCTTCTCCCTGCTCCAATTCAAACGCCTTTTTAATGCGTTCTAATGTTTCTTCTCTTGGAGCACGAAATTCCATACAGGTTTTGATGACACCTTTTATCTCTCCAATTCTTTTTCCATCTTCCATTCCAATCTTCTTTCCTGCCTCATGCCCTTCGTTCCATGATTCTTCTTTTAAATATTCTCGATACTCATTTTCATCCCATTCTTCTAAAATCATTTCCACGACCTCGTTTCTATTTTTCCGAAGTATATCAGACAGAATCTCATTCCGTATACAATCATCTACCGCCCGTTCTACTGCCTCTTCCCTTTCCATATCTTTCGCCATATAATTTCGAACCGTTGCGATAAACTGCGCATATTCCTTCAGGATCCTGCACCGCTCCATTAATTCTGTATTCTTTCCAAGATTGATATTCAAAACCAATGCGGTACATTCCAATGCCGGAGTTTTCCCTTTTCCATTTCCGCCAAAAATATCGCTCAATTTTAATTCCTGTCTCTCCGGCATTTCCTTTGTTCCATTATAAAATACGATATACTGTGGAAATGGAATATAAACCGCTGATTCTGTATACAGTTTCTGCTTGATTGGTTCAACATACTCCCGATAGACCGCTGCAAAATAAAACAAGCCTCGCAATGGAAGGTTTGGACTAAAAGTACTTTGATGCTCATAGAGATTCATGATATCCCCAATAATGAATGAAAGATCATTTTTCATCCCCATATATACCACATCATCCATCGTCGTAATTTCCAACTCCTCCGGATCCGTATAGTTACTTCCATTTACCGCATTATATAGTTCCAGCAGTTCTTTTTTCTCCTTGAAAATAAGACGGAATAGTCTATCTTTATACTTCGTATTCAATTTATAAAATGTCATATAGTTTCCTCCTTCATTGTAACAAAATATAAGTTTACAGACAACCAAAAGAACAAACTATCCCCATAGTCATCACCAACTTTCAAATTAAATTCCAAATCTGATTTTAAATGTGACGATCGTCACGGATTTTACATAGAAATAATATTTTTAGAAATTCAATCTCGATTTGTAAAGCACATTATAGCACAAGCAGATATCCTATGCAACAAAAAGCGTTGCAAAACAGCTAAATTCAGCCATCTTACAACGCTCTTTACACACTATAAAGTCCAGTTCTTAAAACAGATTATTTTAAGTTAACTTCTGCACCTTCAGCTTCTAATTTAGCTTTGATTTCTTCAGCTTCTGCTTTAGAAACAGCTTCTTTCACTACCTTAGGAGCTCCGTCTACAACTTCTTTTGCTTCTTTTAATCCAAGTCCTGTGATTTCACGAACAACTTTGATTACTTTAACTTTAGAAGCACCTGCAGAAACTAATTCTACGTCGAACTCATCTTTCTCTTCTGCTGCTGCAGCTCCGTCTCCAGCTGCTGCTGCAACTACTACACCTGCTGCTGCAGATACACCAAATTCTTCTTCACATGCTTTTACTAATTCGTTTAACTCTAATACAGATAATTCTTTGATAGCTTCAATAAATTCAGCTGTTGTTAATTTTGCCATTATGATTTCCTCCATTTAATAATTTCTTTTTCTTATAAATTACTCTGCTGCAGGAGCTTCTTCCACTGCTCCCTCGCCGCTCTGCTCTGCGATCTGGTTAAGAACACGAGCAAGATTTGTAATAGGTGACTGGATACTTCCAAGTAATTTGGAAAGTAATTCTTCTCTTGAAGGTACTTTAGATAACTCAACGATTCCGTTTGCATCATATACATTTCCTTCAACTACACCTGCTTTTACTTCAAGAGCCTTTGCTTCTTTTGCAAATTTGCAAATAATTCTTGCCGGAGCTGTTGCGTCATCTTTAGAAATAGCGATAGCGCTTGGTCCTTCTAAATACTCATCAAGACCTGCAAACTCAGTTCCTTCAAAAGCTCTTCTCATCATTGTGTTTTTACAAACTTTGTAGATAACGCCTGCTTCTCTTAATTCTTTACGCATTGCTGTATCCTGAGCTACTGTTAATCCACGGTAGTCAACTAATACAACTGCCTGAGCGTCTTTCACGTCCTCTGCAATAGCCTGTACTACTGGTTGTTTTAATTCAACTTTTGCCACGAATGGTGCACCTCCTTATAGATTTTATATTGGCACCGCCGATAAAAAAACCTCTGTGTCAAAGACATAGAGGTTCTAAAATTCATCATAAGAATTCATATCTCCTCGGTAGGCGTCTATAACTTATGCCTTACGGCACCTACTGTCTTCGGCAGTTACTATATGATAATAGCATAATTCTATATGACTGTCAAGTTTATTTTTTTCTTCCAATTCGATAATCCATCTTCATAAAATTTGCAATACTTCTTGTTGCAATATCTACAATATTGAATCCAAATGCAATTGCAAGACATGTTACTACCAGCACAATCGTCTCATTTATCGCCATAGCTCGATCCTGACTTGCAAATCCATACATCATATAGAAGAGGTTCGGTCCCGGGATCAGTGGAAATACCGAAGCTGTCAGGAATATGGTGGAAGGCGCTTTATTCACTCTCGACATTACAAATGCGTAGAAGGCCACGAAGATTGCCGCAATCAAAGTTGCCAGGAAATTACTCGGTGTGATTTCAAACACGATCACATAGATTCCCCATGTAATAAACGCACCGATCCCCGAATACATAACCTGTCTCCCCCGAATTTTAAACACAAAGGCAAACCCTACGCAGGCAATTGTACAGGAGACAAGCTGTACCCAGACACTATTATTCAGTACATACCCTTCGGCCGAAATTCCATCCAGTAAAAACATGGCAAGCGCCGTTCCACAGGCAATGCCCGCCGCTCCAAGTATGGAATTCATGATATTGATAGCTCCCGAAATGTAATCTTTCTGCAAAATCTCTCGGATTCCGTTGGTTGTACTAAGTCCGCTGATCAAAAGCATAACAATTCCGATCATAATCCGCTCAGGATGACTTCCAAGTCCTAAGCGCACAACTCCAATAATAATGACTTCTGACAAGAATGAAAGAATCAGATTATATGCCATCAGATTCGGTTCCCGTTCACTGAGCCACCCTCCTACAATCGCAATCATCAGCGATACAATAACCGCAACAACTGCATCTTCAAAATTGCATCCAAAGAACACTGCAAATCCTGTTCCACCCATGACAGATGCGATATATTTTGTAAACCATCTCTGCGGAGGCCGGCTCAACACTTCTTCATACTTTTTACGAAGCTCGTTCTCATCCGGTGTGTGTTGGCACACATATCTGCATAGATTATTCAAGTAATCCAAACGGTCAAAATGCATGTCAAAAGATTCAATCTGCCTGATCTGTGTAATAATCTCCCCATCCGGAGTCTCCACTGTAATCTGGATATTGCTCGGTATAACAAATACATCATATCTCACAAATCCATATGCTTTGCACATTCTATAAAGACTATCCTCCAGCCTGAAATTCTCTGCCCCACTTTTTAACATGGATTCTCCGATATCAAGAATCCCCTGCACAATCCTTTTATAATTCATATCGCACCCCTCATCCTCTTGTGTTATCTGATGTAATCTTACCATTGTTTTAGCAAAAGTCAATACAGAAACATGCTTTTATTTATTTTCCCTCTTTCTCTCAATGTGAATATTCATTACAAGGGCAAAGGCAATCGTTCCATATGCAACGAAAGTTCTAAAATACTCGCCAAGAGAGACATTGTTGAACGCATTCTGACCTGCAAGTGGAGAAAGTACGAAAAGCGTATGTAATAAAATCACTCCGAAGAACGCATTTCTTACATTCGCCTTCTTGATACTTGCACCTCCGGCAAGAAGAGCCGCGCAGGCAAATTTCTCAGTATCCAGATGCTCTGTATACACATTCAGTGAACCGATATTCTGTAAATATACAAACTGTCCAAGCGCCGCGATTACTGTAGACAAAATGATGACTGTCATTCTTGTCCGGTCTACATCAATTCCGATATTCGCCGCTTTTTCGCTGCTCATTCCAACCGCACGAACCTTTTGTCCAAATCGAGTATTCATCACATAGAATATAAATGCACCGGTAAGCGCGATAATCACAAGGAGTACAACAGAAATTTTTGCATTACCAATTGTAAAAACTCCTAGATTGTCAAACACTTCTTTGAATGTTTTTAAATCCAGCATATTCTTTACTCCGACTCCTGTTCCAAGCACTAGCTTTTCATTCTTCACCGGAATCACCGTTCCGAATCCTGCCACGAAAATCAACTGGTAAATATAGTTAGCAAGAAATCCAATTACGATGGAAGTCACCATTTCTCTTCCTTTGACGATATTCATGAGTTTCCCGACAACAGCTCCGATAAGCGCCGCTGCAATCAAAGCAAATACAAGTACAAACACCGCACCTTTTCCACCTGTCATATTCATGTTCAAAACAAAGATAAAAGATGCCTGCGTTAGCATCGTGCCTAACACTACTGCAAAGTTTAATCCCATCCCCGCTGTAATCGGAAGAATCAAGGCAAGAACAAGAATCACGTTTCGGATAAATCGAAGCGCAACCTGCTCCGTAAGGAATGTCAGACTAATTCCCGACAAAAAGAAACAGATGATACTACATATGATAAATGTAGACGGTACAACCATCTCTTCTTTCCATTTTAACTTTTTCAAGATCCCTTCCTCCTTCCTTGCTTCAAAAACGCATATAGAATAATACCGTTTGTAATAATCATACGGACAATTTCTGACATCTGCGGAATTAAAATGGTGTTTGCAATCGGCGCCGACAGAAGGTAAATCGTCTGATATAAATACGTACCAAGCACCGCATGGAAAATGCCGGCTCGTTTTCCAATACATCCACCAATTAAAATAGCAGAAACTGCCGGGAAGCTATGAGAAAGCGGTGCATTGTAAAGCTCCACAAATCCATATGTCTGCGCATAGACACAAATTCCGGCCGCGCCAATGATGGTAGATAATATAATTGCAGTTGTACGAATCTTGTTAATCTTAATTCCAGATAATTGGCAGAACTTTTCGTTTTCTCCGACCGCCAACATTACCGTACCATATTTCGTTTTGAAAAATCCGTAAATCAAAAAACAAATGATGGCATAGAAACCTAAAAGTCCAAGCGAAATCGTCACTCCTCCGATTTCAATAACACCAATTTCATTTAGAACATTTCCAAAGTATTTTTCCAAACTGATTTTGGGGCGAAGCCCTGTCCCTCCAACCGGATACAACATCTCCCTATTTGTAAATGGGATAACCGTCCATACAAAGTTCATAATCGGGATAAAAGAATATCCGATAAAAATCGCCGCAATATCTTCTTTCCCTTTTACTTTGTTCAGAATCCATGCGTAAATCGCTCCAAGAATTACTGCCGGTACTACAGAAATTGCGATGGCCGCAAGTAATCCTGTCAATCCGGTCAGCCTCATCTGAATTGCCATACACATGCCAAGAAGCCCCGCAACAATTCCTATTGGAAGTCCAAAGTTCATGCCGACTCCCGCATTAATCATTGGAATCATAGCCAAAACAAGCACACCGTTCATTACAAACTTGGTAAATGAATCGCTAATCAAATCCGAAATATTCAATCCCAGACCTCCCGCTATTATGAACAGGAACAGCAGAAATGCGGTAATAATCATTTGTGGAAGCTTGACTCTATTCTTCATCCTACACCTCCTCACCTGTATATGCCAAAGCAAATTTCTCTTCCTTCGCCTGCGGCGAAAGAATCCCAGATATTTTCCCTTCACAGAACACGACAATCCGGTCACTGATACGCTTCAATTCTTCCAATTCACTGGACGCTACCACTAGTGTCGTGCCTCGTTCTTCATTCATCCTTACAAGCGTATCCAGTATTTTCTCTTTCGCTCCAATGTCAACCCCTCGTGTTGGTTCCATAATAAATAAAATATCCGGTTCCGCAGCTATCGCTCTAGCGATACATACTTTCTGCTGATTTCCTCCGCTTAGTTCTCTCGTATATTGGGATAAGTTCTCACACTTGATTTCCAACCGTTGTATCTGTTCCTTAACATAGGTATCCATAGCCTTGTGGTCTCGTACTGCCAATTTCCCAAATAACTTTTTCTGGAATCGGTTCTTCCCATAAAATCCGGAGAATATGATATTTTCCTTAATCGAGTGTTCCAAAAGAAGCCCCATATTCTTTCTGTCATCCGGCAAAAGAAAAATTCCTTTCTGAATAACTTCTCTTGTCTTACTCACATCCAGTTCCTCTTCTTTGTATATAACCTTTCCTGAGACCGGATACATTCCCATGACACCATATCCAACCGACAGCTTTCCATGGCCAGACAGACTAGTCAAACCAAGAATCTCCCCTTTTTTCACATTCAGATTGATTCCGCGCAACATTTCTCCCGGCATATCTACCGAAAAATTCTGAAATTCCAAAATCGTCTCTTTCTCCGACTTTCGCGGAGTTCTCTCTACTGTCTGCACATCATATCCAATCATATCTGACGCCAGTTTTTGAATCGCCAGTTCTTCTTTCTCATAAGTGGAGATTACATCTCCGTCTCGTATCACCGTCACGCGATCACATACTTCGCAAATCTCATGGAGTCGATGCGTGCAGAAGAGTATTGAAGTTCCTTCTTTTGCCAAATCCTTCATCACCTTCAAAAGCTTGTTCGCATCTTCTTCATTTAGCACCGCTGTCGGTTCGTCTAAAATTAAAAACTTCAAGTCCTTCTTATTCACTTCTCTCGCAATCTCGACAAACTGCTTTGCATTGACTGAAATATTTTTGACAAGATATGAACTGTCAATTTGAAATCCGAGCTGCGCTAATGTCTTCTTGGCATCTTCTTCATCTTTCTTCTTCTCAATATAAGAAAGCTCAGCGCCAAGAGCCTTTCTTATCACCGGTGAAGTATACTCTCTTGTCAGTTTAATATTCTCTGCCACCGACATATCTGGAATCAACATAAACTCCTGATGAATCATTCCGATCCCCAACTTTGCCGCTTCTTTTGGAGAACGAATTTTCATGTGTTTCCCTTCAAACAAGACATCTCCCTGATAGCCGCCCGTTTCTTCTATGACAGAATTTCCAAACAAAATGTTCATCAGTGTACTTTTGCCCGAACCGTTCGCTCCTACGATTCCATGGATCTCTCCTCTTTTTACAGATAAGTCAACATGATTCAATACCCGGTTGTGCCCAAAATATTTTGTAAGATTTTTCACCTGTAATACGTATTCTTCCATTTCACTCCTCCTTCCGTCATAAAAAGCGGAGAATTGTTACATCCTCCGCTTCTATCTTAGTAATAAATAGATTCCATAATAAACATGTAGTAGTTTTCGTAATCTCCATACTGCTGGAAATCTACTTCCAAACCGAATTTATCCTGTGCAAGTTTTCCGAGCGCTTCACCATTCTTCGGGTCAAAATCCGGATTATTAATCATCTCCATTGCCATTTCCACACCGTATTTTGGTAAGAACATTGTTGTAGAAATCGGCCATCCTGATAACTTACCTTTCATGCCCTGTGCATCTACTTTTTCTGCAATCATTTCATTGATCAAATCAAAGTCTGCGGCATCTTCTTCTGCAATCTCAAGTCCTAAAACTGTTGGGTAAGCCTGCGTTGGTGTTGGACAGCACTGCTCTGCTACCATGAATTTCAACTCTAAAGCTTTTTCAAGAATTACATCATACATCGGACAGTTTGTTCCGAAAATATTGGTATCCGCACCATATTTTTCAATCTGTCTCGGAATATCTTCTTGAAGAAACTGCTGCATCGCTTCCGGTCCGTTTCCTGTCTGTGGGTCCGGTGTAACGATTTCTACGAATTCCATTCCAAGTTTTTCACATGTCTCTTTCATCTTGTCTCTTCTTGCCGAAATTGTCGGTTTTGCAAGATGAGTTGGGAAAGAATAATGGATAAATGTCTTAGCTCCCATCTCATGCGCTTTTGTAGGGATTGTCTCACCTCTTCTGATTGCGTCCATATCAAGGTTCATATCAATATATTCTGACATCATATCCGGCTCATCATAAATTGCAGATGATACAGTAATGATATCCGGGTTTTTCTCTTTAATCTGCTGGAAAGCCGGAATCAATCCGGACTGTCCGGAAGATACAACAACTGCTTTCATAAGCGGGTCGTCTGCTGCTGATACAATTGTACTGATACACCCTTCGATTTCTGTATCAAATTTCTCCGGCAACACAAGGTGTTTTACAATATCCGGATACTGTTCTACGAGCTGCTCACCTGCTCGGTATTCGTCTTCACTTACAGATAATGTAGGTGTTACGATTGCAATGTGGTACTCATCTTTTTTGTCTTCATTCGATTCTGCTTTCTTCGACTCTTCCTTTTTCTCTGTGCTTCCGCATCCTGCAAATACAGATGTTGCGAATACAGCAAGAGCCATGATTACTGCTAATTTCTTCTTCATATTTTCCTCCTGATTTCCTCTTGATAATACCTCTACCCTTGATGTGTGGATATCATTTCTATAGTACTTATCTCATCTCCGAAAGTCAAATAGATATTTTCAATATACTTATAGGCAAATACTATAAATATTTTTCTCTTCATCAATTCAATCGGATTCCAAAGGAATTTCTTACAATCTTATTGCATAAAAAACTGTGTACAGTCCTTAAACCATACACAGTTTCCTCATTTATTATTATGATATGCGAATAATTAAGCTAATTTAGCCGGGTTAATCTTAACACCAGGTCCCATTGTAGATGTTAAAGTAACACTTCTTAAGTACTGTCCTTTAACAGCTGCCGGTTTAGCTTTGTTGATTGCATCGATAAGCGTCTGGAAGTTGTCCGCTAACTGCTCCTCTGTGAAAGAAGCTTTTCCAATTGGCACATGGATAATATTTGTTTTATCTAATCTGTACTCAATCTTACCAGCTTTGATATCAGCGATAGCTTTTGTTACGTCCATTGTAACTGTTCCAGCCTTCGGGTTTGGCATTAATCCTTTTGGTCCAAGTACACGTCCGAGACGTCCAACAACACCCATCATATCCGGTGTAGCAACAACAACGTCAAATTCGAACCATCCTTCGTTCTGGATCTTCGGAATTAATTCCTCTGCTCCTACGTAATCTGCTCCTGCTGCCTGAGCTTCTTCAGCTTTAGCACCTTTCGCAAATACTAAGATACGAACCTTTTTACCTGTTCCGTGTGGTAATACAACAGCACCACGGATCTGCTGATCTGCGTGACGTCCGTCACAGCCTGTTCTGATGTGAGCCTCGATTGTCTCATCGAATTTTGCTACTGCAGTTTTCTTAACTAATTCGATAGCTTCTGCTTTATCATAAAGGTTTCCTTTATCAATTGATTTCGCAGCTTCTACGTATTTCTTTCCTCTTTTCATTTCAATAACCTCCTAGTGGTAATATCGGGAGCGAGCCCTCCCACGTTAAATGTTTCCAATGACTACTCTGCTACTTTAACACCCATACTTCTGCATGTTCCTTCGATCATGCTCATAGCTGCTTCAATGCTTGCAGCATTTAAGTCAGGCATTTTCATTTCAGCGATTTCTTTTACCTGCTCTTTTGTGATTGTAGCAACTTTGTTCTTGTTCGGAACACCTGAACCAGATTTAATCTTGCAAGCCTTTTTGATAAGAACTGCTGCTGGTGGTGTCTTTGTAACGAAGCTGAAGCTTCTGTCACTGTAAACTGTGATTACAACAGGAATGATTAAGTCACCCTGATCTGCTGTTCTTGCGTTGAACTGTTTTGTAAATTCAACGATATTTACACCATGCTGACCAAGTGCCGGACCAACTGGTGGTGCCGGAGTTGCTTTTCCAGCAGGAATCTGTAATTTAATATAACCTTGTACTTTTTTTGCCATTTTCGTGTACCTCCTTGTGGTATTTGCGGGGATTTCCCTCCCACTTATTCTTGTTACATTTTCTTAACTTCTTTGAAACTAATTTCAACTGGCGTTTCACGGCCAAACAGCTCAACATTGATTGTCAGACTCTGTTTCTGTGTATTCATAGCCTGAATCACTCCTACCGTTCCTTCCCATGCTCCGGCTGTTACAGAAACTGTATCGCCTTCTGCAAAGTCAACAACAAGTTCTTCTTTCTGAATACCGAGCGGAGCCATCTCGTCTTCCGTAAGCGGAACCGGTTTAGATCCCGGTCCTACGAATCCGGTAACACCTCTTGTATTTCTTACGACATACCAGGTATCATCATTCATAATCATGTGAATAAGAACGTATCCCGGAAACATTTTCTTTGCAACTGCTTTCTGAACTCCGTTCTTAAGCTCCACTACTTCCTGCATAGGAACTCTGACTTCTAAGATCTGGTCCTCTAAGTGTCTGTTTTCAATTGTCTTATCAATATTGGCTTTTACTTTGTTCTCATACCCTGAATAAGTATGAACTACGTACCATTTTGCCTCTGACATAAAACTCACCTTTCATAAATATCATTTCACAGTTGTTACTTAACCAATAAATCAATACCGTATTTCACGATCACATCAATCACTGATATTAAAGCTGCCAAAAATACTGAAGCTGCAACAACGGCTGATGTTTCTTTTGCAAGTGTTTTTTTGTCCGGCCAGATGATCTTCTTAAATTCTGCTTTAAGACCTGTAAACCAGCTCTTTTTCTGAGCTTTCTCTTTACTGGATTTTTCGCCCATTCTGTCACGTCCTTTCACTTCAAACGATTATTTCGTTTCTTTGTGTAATGTGTGAGCTTTACAGAACTTACAATATTTCTTTGTTTCCATACGATCTGGATGATTCTTTTTCTCCTTTGTCGTATTGTAGTTACGCTGTTTACATTCTGTACATGCCAATGTTATCTTTGTGCGCACAACTTCCACCTCGCTTCTTATAAACTTGTTTCTTAGTTACCGGTAGTTTGCGAGACTACCTAATTTTAGGCACAAAAAAAAGACCTACTTCCATTCGCCCATATATCTTACCACATTCAAATAAGGTTCGTCAAGCACTAATATTACGGACAATTCCGAATATGACAAGCGCGCATGCGTAGATTCCGGCCAGCCATTCATTCCAGACCGGTGTCTTTCGATTTTTGTATGATAAGACGATAAGATATATAATCTCTGCCAATAGTAACGGCCATGTCAGAAACAGAAACGGATTGGCCTGATATGCCGTCACAAAATCAAGCTCTGCCATATTCCATATCATTGTTGTAATTCCGCATCCAGGACATTTCCACCCCGTAATCTTGCGGAATATGCAGGGAATAGCCATTCCGCCCGCTTTCAGCCAGATATAATATGCTGTCCCTGCACCTAAAATTCCCACCCAGGTTTTTGTCGTTTTCTGCATATTTTAGATTGCCTTATTGATTGTATCCTGCATCAAACAATAGCTGACGATGGAAAGCCCGAAAAGACCCAAGATCAAGTACAGTATTCCGGAACTTGAATTCATTCCTTTGATACGGTCGCATCTTTCTCCCATCTTATACAGCCAGTAAAATAAATAAATTCCACATGTAACAATTCCCAATAAGAATACTACCACACCGGAAGTTGCCTGCGTCTCTCCCGAGAGGTAATTTACTTCGTCATTCAACTTAATCATCCAATAGATTCCGTAAATGCCGCAAGTAATAATGGTAAAAATAATTGCCAATGGTATACTTCTTCTTACTATCATAATATTCCCCCTTTTCTCTTGTAAATGAATTTATATCATTGTACACGAAAATCACAATCTTGTATATACATTTTTTCGTAAATGTACTACAGTAATGAATAGAAAGTTTTTTCTTACTATAAATAATGAAAGGGTGCATTTGTATGAAAGTACATCAAACAGATTTTTCCAAAGGAACTGTAAGCAGAAATATTATCTCTGTTGCCATTCCAATGACCGCAGCTCAAGTACTGAATCTTCTTTATAATATAGTGGACCGTATTTATATTGGTATGATACCCGGAACCGGACAGACCGCCCTTGGGGGATTAGGCTTATGCTTTCCTATCATCATGCTGATTACCGCTTTCACCAATTTATTCGGTGGCGCGTCTCCCCTTTGCGGAATCGCACTTGGCAAAAAGGACGAAAAAGAAGCATCCCTTGTCATGGGAAACGCCCTCTCTCTCCTTCTCATATCCGGCACACTCCTAATGGTTGTGGGCCTGATCTTCCACAAACCGATCCTCTACCTGTTCGGTGCAAGCGATTCGACTTACCCGTACGCTTCACAATATATTACCATTTACCTTTTAGGCACACTGGCTGTCATGACCGCTTTAGGCATGAATCCTTATATCAATAGTCAGGGATTTGCAAGAGTCGGAATGTTGACCGTCGTTCTCGGCGCCTGTACAAATATTATTTTAGATCCGGTATTTATCTTTCTGTTCCACTTGGGAGTTCGCGGTGCAGCCATTGCAACAGTCATCTCGCAAACCTTTTCTGCCATCTGGGTGTTGAAATTCCTTACCGGTAAACAGGCTGTTTTAAAATTAAAACTTTCCACCATGAAATTGAGTCTCCCTCGCGTTTTGAGCATCAGTGCTCTTGGCTTTTCTTCCTTTATTATGTCTTTTACAAACAGTCTTGTTCAAGTTGTATGTAACAAAACACTGCAGCAATTCGGAGGAGATCTTTATATCAGCATTATGACTATCTTGAACTCTGTCCGCGCAATCGCCCAAACTCCGGTAGGCGGACTTTCCAATGGAGCCTCCCCGGTTTTGAGTTTCAATTATGGCCGCAAAAATTATAAAGCCGTAAAGCAGGGAATCTGGTTCACCACAGCTATTGGTGTCACTTACACCTTTTTGATATGGGGAATCATCTTTTTCTTCCCGGAGTTATTTATTCGCATTTTCAGCCGGGACTCCGCGCTGATCGCCAAAGCGGTTCCAGCCATACATATATATTTCTTCGGCTTTTTTATGATGGCTTTGCAGTTTTCCGGTCAATGCGCGTTCACCTCTCTCGGGAAAGCCAAAAATGCAATTTTCTTCTCTATACTGCGTAAAGTGATCATTGTCATTCCACTGACTTTACTTCTTCCTCAAATGGGCAGCCTCGGTGTAACAGGTGTATTCCTTGCGGAACCAATCTCCAATGTCATCGGTGGAATTGCCTGCTTTGGGACTATGTTGTTTACCGTTATGAGAGAACTTACCAGAAAAGAAAAAGAACATGCGCTCTGATTTCATGCAGAGTGTATGCTCTCTTTCATCTTTTCACTTTATAACATCTCGAGAAATGCTGTGATTCTTGTATTTAACTGTCCGATATCTGCCTGAGAATAGTCTGTCTCCACCGCAATATATGGAATTCCTTTCCCATTCACATGTCTTCGGATTGCCAGAGACTCTACATTATATGTATGGCACGCCTGCAGTGTCATCTCAACCACTCCGTCTACCTTGTATTCTTCCAACAACCGGTCCATGAGCTCAAACCGGTTCTTGTCCGGTGTCATAACAGAGCATCCAATGTTCAGATAACGTCTTGCAATTGCCTCGTAAATATCTTCTGCGCTTTCATCCACCATTTTATCAACGGACTTGGCGCCTCCGCAGTTCTCATACGCAACAACAACTCCGCCATTATCTTCTACTGCCCGGATCACTTTCTCTGTCGCCCCTCCGATCGGGCATCCCGTAATCAGAATACGCGGTTTCTTTCCTACATTTTTCCCTTCTGCATATTCACGTTGGATTTTCCCTGCAATCCCTTCCACCTGAGCCGAGATCAATGCCCTGTCATGTTTAAATGTACTTCCATACAATACCTTAAATAAATCGTATCCCATAATCGGTGCAGGATCATACTGCATCAGTTCATAAAGTTTTTTCAGCGCTTTTCTCACTTCATTTTCCGTTTTGCATGCTTCGCGAATCGATTCCTCTGTAATTGTTACATCGAACTTTTTCTCTAAATACTCTTTAAAGCGAATGACTTCTCCCTTCCAAAGCCGCAATGCTTCTTCTCTCTGCGTGTTTGGAAGTTCCATTACAAATACATCTTTAAATTCGGACATATATTCATACATTTTCTTTTTGCCGTCGCATGTTGTCTCTCCGACTACTACATCAGAGAAATAAAAGAACGGACATTTATCCGTCTTCGCAAATCCATAACTTGATTTGATCAGCGGGCACAAATTCTTCGGAAGTTCTTTCTCTGCATCCGGAATCGTCTCATCTGATGTAGAGCAAAGGCTAACAGTTGCCGCTCCCATGGCCATTGCTATTTCTTTTGGAAAATATGTACAGTAAGAACCCACAACCGGAATTCCTTGATCTTTGACTTCTTTTATTGCTAAAAATGATTTCTTCCGCTGCTCTGCAAATTCTTCAAATACTTCAGGCAGATCTTTAATAATTTCCACTTCATTCTCCTCCTTGGTTCTGATATTTTTCTCTTGTATCAGCATATCACAATCCCCGGAAGTCTCCTAATTGAAAATCATAATAAAAAGGAAGGAGTTATAGAATCTATCTATCCCCTTCCTTCACAAGTAATCTTTTATATGTGGCATCCATGCCGATTGCACCAAGCGGCGCCGTAATCAAAATTGCAAGCACTGCAACCGAAAGAACCATTTCCCCACATGGAAGTCCAAGTGACAGTGGTACCGATCCGATTGCTGCCTGTACTGTCGCCTTCGGCAAATAAGCGATCACACAGAAAAGTCTTTCTTTGAGATTCAGCTCTGTTCCGATCATACAGACCCCAACTCCAACTGCCCGGAAGCAAAGTGCAAGCAATATCATCCCAACTGCTGCCAGACCAGCTTCTCCCATGTAACTGATATCAACGGCTGCTCCAACAAGCACAAACAGAATCACTTCTGCGGCAATCCAAAGTTTCCCGAACTTCTCAGACAATCTTTTGGAAACAAAAGCAACACTTTTCATTTTCAACACACATGCCATGGCAACTACAGCCAAAAGTCCGGACACGGACACAATGCCTTCAAGCCAAGTCTCCACCGCTACAAGTACGAAAGAAACACCTAATACAATGATAACTTTCGTGCTGTTTCTTACACAATGCTTATGTGCATATGCCGTTTCAAAAAACAAACTCAAAAAATATCCCGTCACCGCTCCCATAAGAACTCCAAGGCCAATGGAAACCGGAATATTTATAAAGTCCGTAACTTTTGCCGTCCCTCCCTGCGCCATACTGACAAATGTCGTAAAAAGCACGATCACAAAAATATCATCGCAAGACGCTCCGGCCAAGATCATCTGGGGAATACTTTTCTTTGTTCCGTATTTGGAATCCATAAGCTGCATCATCCGCGGCACAACAACCGCAGGCGAAACAGCTCCCAGTACCGCTCCCATGACCATCGCTTCAATTCGTGTTATCCCCAGAATCGACGGTGCAAACAGAAAAAACGCAAGAATTTCAAAGCTGGCCGGAAGACAAGACATGAGAACAGCCGGTCTTCCAACCTTTTTCAAATCTCCTAGGTCCAACGAAAGTCCCGCTTTCAAAAGGATGATGATCAGCGCCATTTTCCGAAGCTCCGCAGAAATTGCTAAGATGGATGGATCCAACAAATCCAGAACATATGGCCCCAGTACGATTCCTGTTATCAGCATTCCTATAATGCGCGGAAGTTTTATTTGCCGGCAGATCGCTGCCATTGAAAGTCCCACAAGAAATATAAGTGCAAGTGATGTTAACATCTTCTTTCTCCTTATCCCATTTACTGGTTCTGTACAATATATTTCTCAATGGCATATGCAACACCATCTTTTTCATTTGTTTCTGTCACATCATCTGCGATTTCCTTTACATGTTCCAAGGCATTTCCCATGGCAATTCCGAGTCCCACCGTCTCGATCATCTCAATATCATTTTCACTGTCACCAATAGCCATCACCTGTTCCATGGGAATTTGTAAACGCTCTGCCAGAAACGTAAGTCCTAAAGCCTTACTCACCCCGGCTTTTGTAAACTCCAAATTGGCAAATCCTCCGTCTACCAACTGGATATTGGGATCGTTCTTCAGATATTCTCTTACTTCTTCCCGATTCAGATATCCTCCTGCCAAAGACTTTTGAAAATTCAATGTCACCTTCTGAATCCGAACATTTTCTTTCTTAATATATTCTACAAGATCTTCTATTCCATTTCGGTTCTCCCGAAGCGCTTCTCTTACATACTCCGGTATATCCAAATTCTCCACATACGGGAAACATGAAATCGGAGTATAATTTACACCATCAAAAAATATGCTGATATACACTTCTTTTTCTAAGAGATATTCCAAAATCGGGATTATTTTCTCCTGATCCAGACACTCTTCGCAAAGACACGCTCTATCCTTCGTGGAGTACACAGCGCTCCCATTGGTTGTAACCGCATATTCTATCGGTACCTCGGTTAACTGCTCCCACGGCATGCCATCATAGTCTCTTCCTGATGCCAGAACCACATGCACACCCTTTTCCTGTGCACGGCAAATCGCCTGCACAGAGGCAGGCGTGACTTTTCCTTCCGTATTAAATAAAGTTCCATCCAGATCCAATGCCAGCAAGCGGATCTTCTCTTGTCTGTTATCCATAATATACATACGCTCCATACGGTTTTAATGTCATCTGTTTATGAAATGTCTCCGGTGCATCTTCATAATTGGAAATCAATAATCTGCCGCCACCATCCTGCATCTCATCCGCCTGATATGTAATCTCTTCTTCTGTAAAGTTTGCAATTACCATCAGCGTCTCTTTTTCAGATTTCCTCAAATAAGTATACACTTTTTCATTCTCTGCGTCCAGCAGTTCATAAACACCATCCGTAATGACCGGTATTTCATGGCGGAGACGAATCAGTTTCTGATAGTAATAGAAAACAGAATCCGGATCCTCCAAACATGCCTTGGCATTAATCTCTTTATAGTTTTCATTCACAGCAATCCATGGCGTCCCTTCCGTAAATCCCGCATTTTCCGAAGCATCCCACTGCATAGGCGTTCTTGCATTGTCTCTGGATTTGAGACGAAGAAGCTCCAATGTGTCTTTTGCTGTAAATCCTTTTCTTTCTGTAAAGTCACGGAAAATATCAAGTGCTTCAATATCCCGGTAGTCTTCTATTTTATCAAAGAATGCATTGGTCATTCCCAATTCTTCCCCTTCAAAAATATAAGGCGTACCCTGCATCATGTGAAGGACAGTTCCTAACATTTTCGCAGATCTTACACGATATTCCGGACTCTCATTTCCAAATCTCGTAACAGCCCTTGCCTGATCATGGTTGCTCCAGTATAAACTGTTCCATCCGTTGCATGCCTGCATCTTCTCCTGCCATTCTGTCATAACCTTTTTCAGATCTGTCAGTTTCACCCGATCCTTGGCATATTTCCCATTCTCATTATAGTCCAGATGCATATGATCAAAATGAAATACCATGTTCAGCTCATTCCTTGCCGCCGCCGTATATGGAACCGCCTCGTCAGCGCTTGTGTGCGGCGCCTCTCCTACGGTCATAATGTCATACTTGCTGAGCACTTCCCGATTCATCTCCTGCAGAAACTCATGTACTCTCGGTCCGTTGGCACAGCCTGCATAATAACTTCCGTACGCTTTATTCTGGATCACAGGGCCATCCGGATACGCAGGATCTTTCGAAATCAAAGTGATGACGTCCATCCGGAATCCATCAATTCCTTTCTCAAGCCAAAAGCGTAAAATCTCATAAACTTCTTCCCTTACTTTCGGATTCTCCCAATTCAGATCCGGCTGTCCTTTCGCAAACAGATGCAGATAATACTGTCCTACTTCTTCTACATATTCCCAAGTAGATCCACCGAAACTAGATCCCCAGTTATTCGGCACTTCATCTTTCCAGATGTAATAATCATGGTATGGATTGTCTTTGCTTTTTTTGGCTTCCTGAAACCAGACATGCTGGTCTGACGTATGATTTACAACCAAATCCAGAATAATTTTTATTCCATATGTATGCGCCTCTTCCAGCATACGGTCGAAATCTTCCATTGTTCCCAATGCAGGGTCGATTTCGCGGTAATCGGAAATGTCATATCCATTATCCACCTGAGGAGACTGATAAATCGGATTCAGCCAAATTACATCTATTCCCAACTTGTTAAGATATGGAATCTTTGTTGTCAACCCGTTCAGATCTCCGATCCCATCTCCGTTAGAATCACAGAAACTTTTTGGATATACCTGATATACAACACTTTTTTTCCACCATTCCTTCTCTTTATTCATCTTCATCATCCCCATCGTCTAGCATATCATTTACATACTTCATCTCATTTTTTGCTTCTTCCACAATCTCCCGCATACGCTCCACGCTGATATAATCGTCCTGTGGTTCCATTGCAATCTGAAATGCCAGCGGAAGGTTCATCCCGCTGATAATATGTGTGTGCGGGCGGTTCCGGTATTTGAAAAATTGCTGGTTCACACTTCCTGAAGTGAGATCAGTTAAAACGACAATTTCATCTTCCGGATCAAAGCCATCCATTAGTCCTTTGATCGTTTCCTCTACCGGACTGTTATCCACATAAGCGGATAACGCAACCGTCTTTTGTCCACCGCCTGATACAAATTCCAAAGTCTGTTTGAGTCCTTCTGCCATTTTATGATGCGAAGCCGTCACTAAGATCCTTTCCATACTTCAATTCCTCCCTACACTGTCAAAATCCCAAAGAAAGAACATACCAGTGAAATTACAATAATGAGTAAGATCAACTTGGTCGGTGTCCATTTTTTATTGCCAAGAAGCTTATAGACAAGCATTGTTAACAGTACCGGAAGTAATGCCGGCATGATCTTATCTAACACATCTGTCTGTAAATTCAATTTGACTTCTCCGACTTTAAATTGGAGAGCCGTTGTCATTTTCACAGAAGTGGCAATGAGAGCGCCTACTACGCTCAATCCCATAATCGAAGCTGCCTCCGTAAATACGGACAATTTCTTGCCAAGATTCGTGATCAGCTTCGTACCGGAAGTATAACCCACCTGAAACATTTTCGACTTCACAAACCAAAATGCAATATTACAAATCAACCATATGATAGCACCTAATGGATTCCCCTGCTGCGCCATATATCCGGAAATGGATCCGATAATTGTCGGCCAAAGTACCCACACCAATGTATCGCCAACACCTGCAAACGGTCCCATCAAACTTGTTTTCAATGACTGTACTGTTTCTTTCGCTTCAATTCCATCTTTCTCTTCAATTGCCAGCGTTGCTCCAAGAATCACGCTTGACATAACAGTTGTGGAATTAAAATAGTTGAAATGGTTATTGAGTGCTTCCTTGTATTCTTCATCGTTTTTATAAATCTTACGCAATACCGGTGCCATCGCCCATGCAATGGCTGGTCCCATCTGAGACTCATAGTTGAAAATATTGCACGCCATGAAGTTATATCTGGCTGCCGTTCTTTTCAGATCTCGTTTTGTTACTTTATATCTTCCGTTTTCTACTGTATTTTCTTCTACTATATTCTTTTCGTTACTCATCGAAATCATCCCCCATTTCCTCTGTGGCAATATTAGCAGCAACAGCTACAGCAGCCGGTGCTTCTGCTTTTCGAATCTCTGTTGTAAAATACCAGAACGCTGCCGCAAATCCGATAATAGCAATTCCAAGTACCGGTACTTGCAAATAAGCAGACAACACAAATCCAACCAAAATAAATGGTAAGAATTTTTTCACAGGCATATACCGCATTAACATTCCGATACCGACTACCGGAAGCATTCCTGCCGCAATAGAAAGTCCATTTGTCACCCATTTCGGGATAAACTCCAGAATGAAATTCACAACATCTGCACCAAAGCAAACTACGATGACCGTTGGGATCATTGTCTGCAGAGAGCAAATAATAGGTCCAAGCCATGCTTCCCGGTTCATTTTTCCCCATTCGCCTTCATTATTGTGCGTCTGCATTCTGTGTGCCACAAAGTTATTGATAATACGAACAACTACCTCAAGCTGGATTGCAAGAAGTCCTACCGGAAGTCCTACTGCCAACGCCGCATCTGTTCCGGTACCTGTCCGAACTGCAATAAATGTTCCGATAATTGTTGCCAGACCATAGTTCGGTGCAGATGCACCTCCCAGTGCTGCAACTCCGAGAGACATAAGCTGAAATGTACCGCCGATCACAAGACCTGTATTCATATCTCCCATAATGAGTCCGGAAATCATTCCTACGATTACTGAGAACCAGGATAATACCACCGGACCGTTTTGGTCGATGGTCATATATCCGGCTAAAATTGTAATTAATATATTCTGAATCACTGCCATAGCCTTTTATCCATTCCTTTCTTCTTATGTTCTTTATTGATATTCCTCTTCCGCATCTGTCGGAATATACTGGATTACTACAGGAACTCCCATTCCTTTGATCGTTTCAAGATCTGCTTTTTCTTTCTCATTTAATGCAATAAATTTTGTTACAGGCTCTCTTCCATTTTCATTGAAAATGATACCCAGATCTACTTTAGGAATCTCTACGCCACCTTCCATCAACTTAATCAATGTTTCCGGCTCTTTCACTAAAATCAAAACTCTCTGCCCGTCATACTTTCCGGCTTTGAAATTTGTGACCGCCGTCTCTGTGCTGATGACCGAAACTCCCGTTCCTGCCGGTTTTGCCATTCGCATACTTGCTTTGATATCTTCATTGTTGCAAAGCACGTCATCTACCACCATAAATCTCTTCACCTGAAGCGCCGGCGCCCACTGATTTACCACCAACCCATGAATCAGTCTTTGATCAACTCTTGCTAATACTACCATCTTTTTTTCCTCCTTTGTTTGTGTTTTGGTATCGTTACCAATTTTTCTCTTTTAAAAACCAGCACATTGTACTGGTATATCACTTTGTTATGCTGACTGCCGGATTACCAATTCTAGATCCAGCTCCTTTCTTCTCGGCTCTACATTGTCTTCCGTTAACTGACGAACCATTTCTTTTGCTGCATAAGTTCCTTCTTTTTGAATCGGCTGCCGGATTGTTGTCAACGGAATCTGAAGAATCGAGGCTAACGGCTGATCATCTACTCCCATAATGGCAATGTCTTCTGGAACTCGAACTCCATTTGCCAAAGCTTCCATCATCATTCCTGCTGCCACTTCATCGCTTCCCGCAATAACTGCCTCCGGACGTTCACTCATCTGAAGAATCTGGTGCATGGTCCTTCTTCCGTCTTCCAGATTCCCCACTCCCGAGAACAGCCATTTCGGATTTGCCACAACCCCTCTTCCGTTTAGTCCTTCTAAATACCCACTGTAGCGGTCGCTGTCGATATTCATTCCTTGTGATTGCAGTATAACCGAATGACTTCCTGTACAGTAAGCAATCTTACGGTGTCCCTTGTCCAACAAGTATTCGGATGCTTTGCGGAATCCTTCATACTGTCGACTGTAAACCATGGAAATATCACAATCTTCGTTATATTCATTACAGACAACTATCTTTCCATATTGTCCATAAGATTTCAGTTTCTTCCAATCATTCTCTATGGCACAAAGAATAATTCCGTCCGCATGATGCATACGCACCAGCTCCATAGCCTCTTCTTCTCTGTCTTTCTCCCCATAAGTCTGTGTAATCAATGTTCGGTAATTATACGTTCTGCAAGTTCTTTCAATCGAATCCACCAGGCATGCAAAGAAGCTGTTCATGATTGTAGGTACTGCTACCGCAATATTCCCGGAACCAGAACCCCTCATCTGTCTTGCTGCCTGCAACGGACTGTATCCAAGCGCATCCATCGCTTCCTGCACTCTTCTTTTCTTCTCTTCCGATACGTGAGGTTTATTATTGATCACCCTCGAAACGGTGGATACAGACAATCCCGATAGTCTTGCAACATCTGATATCGTTGCCAATTTCTCATCTCCTTGTTTTTCCTTTGTAATTACACAATATACTCGTTTTTTCGTTTTGTCAAAGCAATTTTTGGTATCGTTATCATTTTCGTGCAAAGGCACAAAATCAAACCTGGTATTTTGGTAGTTTTTTACAGTATATAGGATTCCGAAGGAATTTCCTATGTAGAGTAGGTTAGAGGGCTTCTGCCC
>QFCH01000024.1_pt1 | contig 43079 bp, 39 predicted proteins | sample 5346071 | NCBI WGS metagenome assembly QFCH01 (sample SAMN09062255, study PRJNA434731) | Human gut metagenome, whole genome shotgun sequencing project. | isolation source: stool timepoint B chromium assembly | host: Homo sapiens | collected 2015
ATGATGCCAATGACTGCCTGGTGAAGGAACACCACACCATACCTGGCGGAAGCAGGGAGGTCATAAGGGCTTACGATAAGGACAGCCGGGAGACCTCTGTCACCTGCGGCAGTGCGAAAGTAGAGAAAGCATTTGATGAACTGGGCCGTCTGTCATCCATCAAGAGAAACGGCGGCAAACATGTGACGGAATTCACTTATGGGGCAGCGCCTGACGGCGGTGCGACAGGCCGTGTGGCAAGTATCAAAAACGGCAGTGAGACCATCACTTATGGGTATGATGCCCGTGGTTATGTCACATCGGAGACCAGAGGCGGAAAGACCCACCGTTACCAGTATGATGCCAAGGGACAGTTAGTCCGTGAAGATGACCCTGTACAGGGAAAGACCTTCCTTTACAGCTATGATACCGGCGGTGCCATGGCGGAGATCAGGGCGTATGCGCTGACAGATGCCAAAGACCTGACAGGGCTTCATTATGAGAAGAAGACCTTCGGCAGGGGCGGTGCATGGACAGACCAGATGCTGACAGTGGACGGACAGGTGTATACCTATGATGCTGTAGGCAATCTGCTGGCAGACGGAAAGCGGACCTACATATGGAAGATGGGAAGCCAGCTGGCAAAAGTGACAGGTGATGGGCTGGAAGCAGCTTATACTTATGATGCATCCGGTATCCGTACATCAAAGACCGTGAACGGAGTGAAGACAGAATATCTGACAGCAGGCAGCAGGATACTGGCCGAAAAGAAAAACGGTACATGGCAGCAGTATCTGTATGATGGGGACGGACAGCTGACAGCCATGACTTATAAAGGCAAGGATTACTACTTTATCAGGGATAATCTGAGAGCCATCACCGGTCTCGTTGACAGTGAAGGAAAGGCCGTGGTAAACTACCGTTATAACAGCTGGGGCAAACTTCTTGGCATTACAGGCAGCATGGCAGGAAGCCTTGGTAAGGACAATCCATACCGTTATAAGGGCTACTATTATGATGAAGAGACAGGCATGTACTACCTGAAGAGCCGTTATTATGATCCTGAGATCTGCCGTTTTATCAGCGCGGATGATGTAACGGTGATGATCGATTCACCGATGTCCCTGACAGATAAGAATTTGTATGCTTATTGCGATAATGACCCTGTCAATAAGAAAGATGAGGAAGGAGAATTACCTCAGTTTGTACTAATGGGACTTATTGGTGCAGCGGCAAATGTGGGAATGTCATTTATCACAGCAAAGTTTTTAGGACAAGATTATGGATGGAAAAATTTAGTTGTCGATGCAATATCGGGAGCATTGAGTGCAATGCCAGGTACAAGTGGTCGGATAAGCGTAATAGCAGATTTTGGATGGGCGGTATATTCAAGTGTAAGAGCTGGAAATTCAGTAGAAGAGTCACTCTTATACGCGGGTGCATTAGCATGGTTACGTACACCTGATTTGAGTGGATTAAAAAGTCCTAAAACTGTACAACAATTGCTTAAACAATTAAGAAGGAATGTTGTCTATGAAGTTGGTTTTTCATTTTCAAGAACAGGAATAAGTGCTGCTGTCACGGGATCAGGAAATACAAGTAATCCCAAGAACACAACAAAGCAAAAAGGCAATGTTTCAAATGTTCAAATCTGGGTGAGTACTTTACCGGGACTTGGTCCAAGTTCTACTATGATTTATGATTATGAAAAAAATGGAAAAAAATATACGGAACGAGTAGATATATATGATAGAAGATATGCGTAAGTCTTTAATGATCGTAAAAGTTGTAGGAGAGAGGTTAAAGAATAAGGAATACTGTCTAGATGAAGGGACTAGCCCTAAGATTTGCTGAGGAGAATAAATTAAACGAAAAAGTGGCATATTCTGTCAAAAAGCCTCCTGTGTTAAAACGAGAATAGTATCACAAACTAGTTTCAAAGCATAGGAGGCGGAGCTAATGGAACAATAAAAATTTATCCATACGTGATGGAAATGACAGTACAAACATGTGGAAATGATAGTTGGGGAATATGTGTAGACCACGTATATTTAAGTGTGGCAATACCACTACTAAAGCTGAGTATATTAAAATTTATGATGTATTTAAAAGGAAAAATTGATATGATTATCAAACCAAACGAAACGGAAGTAAAAGGAATAATAATTGTAGGGATAATAACAGTTACCGCATTGTGGTTAATGATGATTCCAGGAGATAAAGTGGAGTCATCATATAAAATATTATTGGCTATTATAGACATTGCATTAGGCTTTGCTTTTTTGGTAAAAGCAATACATAGTGGTGGAACGGTTTCACTTAATGAAGAAGGATGTTGTATTTCCTGGTGTAAAAATATAATTAAAAGAGAATATACATGGGAGCAGCTGCAAACGAAACGTATTGTGTATATGAAAAAAGAGTATGAGCTATATGACAGAAAGTCAAGAAAAGGTGTGGTTTTTTCTCCGTCTATTATTAAGAAAAATTCGAGTTGGAATAATCCGTTTACAGAACATATCGGTTATTCTGGGGGGATTGGGCAAGGAGATCTCCTTATAGAAGAATTAATTCATTTTTTTAGACCGTTAAATATAATATATATTTTTTTTGATGAGGAAGACAAAGAAAATGATGAAAAAGACATTTATTATTTAACGGTAAACGAAAAAAATTTTATGGAGAAGATGGCGGAATGGCATGTTGAATTGGAGGATAACAGACCAGAGGAGATTCCGCCTTGGAAGGAGAAAATCTAAAATGTTTTTATTCCCCGTTTCTTAGCGGGGTACATATTTACGGAGTTAAAAATAAACCTAAAATAAATTCAAGGCTGAAATCGAGAAGCCATTTGATAAACTGGGTCGTTTGTCATCTATTAAGAGAAATGGCAGCAAGTGCATAACAGCCTATACTTATGATGCATCCGGCATCCGAACATCTAAGATAGTGAACGACGTGAAAACGGAATACCTGACAGCAGGCGGCAGTATCCTGGCAGAGAAGAAGAACGGCGTATGGCAGCATTACCTGTATGACGGCAGCGGCCAGCTGATGGCCATCCGATATAAGGGCGCGGATTACTATTATATCCGGGATGGTCTGATGTGCATCACAGGACTGGTTGACGCCAATGGCGGGGCTGTAGTAAACTACAGGTATGACAGCTGGGGTAAACTGATCAGCATCACAGGCAGCATGGCAGATACACTTGGTAAGGATAATCCTTACAGATATAAGGGCTACTACTATGATGATGAGACAGGGATGTATTATCTGAAGAGTCGTTATTATCAGCCGGAGATTTGCAGGTTTATCAGTGCAGATGATGAAGATGTGTTGATAGATACTCATGCGAATCTGTCTAATAAAAATTTGTATTTATATTGTGATAATAATCCGATTATAAAGGTTGATGAAGGGAAGATAGTGGCAGGGAATGTTCTTGCTACTGGTAGTATTGATTTAGTAGTTAATACAGGATACACAGGTATGTCTTCTGCGATAAGTACAGCTGCATCATCTAGCCATAAAAGTACTATTTCTTCAAGGAATAGAAATAGTAAAAAGAATAATTATATGAGAAATATGAGGCCAAGAAAAGTATTTGACAAGTGGATACGAAAAGGAGGACATATTTATCATGTTTGGAAATATTTATATCATGGAAAATTATATACTAGATGGGAAAAGTTACGATAAAATATAAAGATTGAGGTACATGTTGTGGATGAGAAAAAAGACAGCTTGGTTGTAAAACCTTATAAAGATGATGTAGTTTCAAGTATAGCAATAGGGATTTTGTGTATACTAATGGGAATTATATTTCCTGATGACGGTATGTACATGTTTTGGTTTTCAATTGCACTTGTGATATTTCGTGCGTGCTCGGTGGCTAATGAAATATTGATATTGAGTAAGGATGGAGTGATTGTAAAAAGGGGGAAGAGAATAAAAAATTATGGCTGGAATGATTTTAATACTAAACGTGTTAATCATTATAATGGATATCGCAATTATAAAAAGGCAGTTATTTTATCGAGATTTAAGTATATACAGGGACAAGGTATATCGCCGGGGATTTATCAATTTATTAATCCGTATTTGCTACTTGCGATACCCGTTGGAAAAAAGTCCATTAAACCTGAAGCGGATGGAAGTTTTATTGGCCGGGTAGACGAAGCTGTCTTGGCAGAAAAATTAAGAGAATGGAATGTAGAAACATCAGGAGATGAATTGAAAACACCACCTTGGAGAGAGAATCTTTAATATAAATTAAAAGCAGGGATGACAAAAGAGACAATAGACTCTGTGACCAATGAAAGAGACAGCAGAGAGTGATTGATTCGAAGCTGTCGCTTGATAGTTATTGAAAAGGGGTAGATACGCTAAGAACAAATCAGTAAGTTTTCAACAGTACTTGGCTGGAGGGATGGTTTAGTGCAAAGCCGAAGAAGAGTGATGCAGATGGTTGTTGGATCTAGGAAAAAGTAGACGAAAGAATTTTCAGACAGAAGATGACCGAGTGGCATGTTGAAATGGAAGATAATAAACTCTTATGGAGGAAAGTATGAGAATACAATACCATTATTGTTTGGAAAATAAGTGGGGACTCGAAAAATTTTTAAATACAAATGAGATTTCATATGAAAAAACAGATGAATGGTTAGAAGGGGATTCATTACTTATATTTGATTTATATGAAGATGAAAAAGTCTATACAAAATTCAAGATACATTTTCCTTATGTGGCAATGTTGGATGCGGATAAAAGTGTGGTGTACTCTAAAGAGGATATTCAGAATGCAGAGTGGTTGACTGTTCGTAGTAAGGGAACAAAAGTTCAATGGATATATAATGAAAAAGCATTTAACCAACAGTGCCCATATAAGAGAATTTTTATAAAGGACATATATTATAGACATTTGCAGCAGATGGATATACTTGAAGCAACGAAACGAGTTCATTGGGGAAGACGACAATATTTCTCTGGTCCAGCTACAGGGGATACATTTCTTTTTTGTTCGGAAAGAGCAAAAAGTTTATTGAATAAGAAGTGGGCAGGATTAAGTTTTTACCCAGTAAAGAAGTATAGGACACAAAAGATGATTGATGATCTGTACCAGTTATACTTTTCGGAAGTTTTGTCGGTAAACGCAATCTGTGGCGGTAAGAAAATAATTTGTAGGGGATGTGGTCGTGAACTTGTTTATATCTCCAGTATGGTGCAAATGTTGCATATTGACCGTCAGCACCTAAAAGATACACAAATGGTATATACAACGGGAGAAGTGTTGACTATGGATAGTATTCACAATGAAACATTTTCACTTTATGTTGTCCCACAAGAGTTTTATCAGTTTTGTGAAAGATATGAAATGAATAGAGGAATGGTTTATGAGCCGATTTAAAAATTTATCCATGCCTGATGGAAATGTCAGTACAAATATGTGGAAATAATAGCTAGGGTAGTATGTGTAGACCATGTATATTTAAGTGTGGCAATACCATAAAAGAATGAAATGGAGAGTGAAGATGGGGTGTTGAGGTGAGCAAAGGTGTGAAGCTTTCACGATTTGTAGAATTAAAGAAAAATCAATTATAAATAAAATAAGACGGTTATCTTTTTCGTCATGTGATGAATCAGGTAACCTTTTTTTTCGTTATTTTATTTATTGCGTGCGGCTTTTCTTGTCTTACGCTTTTTTCAAGAGATGATGTTGGAACCATTGGCAGCAATGACCGGCCAGAGAAAGTTTTTTCTTTTCTTTCATATTTAGAGTCAAAAATGTTATAATAACGGTAAATTTTGCGGGAAATAGAACGAATTTTCTTATATTTACAAATAATGGAAAGTCAAAATGGCTGAGAGCTTATTGCAGATAATTTTCTAACCGGAGGAACATGGTGGAATGAGAAGGACAGAAAAAGATATTTTAGGCACAAAAGAATTATCGGAGGAGACTCTTTATGGTATCAATACGGCCAGAGCCTTGGAGAATTTTGCACTGGGACAGAAAAAGATGAATAGAGAACTTGTCCGGGCGATTGTCATTGTAAAAAAAGCAGCAGCGGGCACTTATCTGAAATTGAAGATAGGAAATGAAGATGTGGAAAGTGCGATTATCAATGCCTGTGACCATATATTGAATCATGAATGTGACATCGAAGCCTGTTTCCCATTGCAGGCTCTGCAGGGCGGAGCGGGGACATCGGCCAATATGAATGTGAATGAAGTGCTGGCAAATCTGGCGCTTCTGGAGATGGGACGCAAACCGGGAGAATATGACGTAATCCATCCTTTGTATGATGTGAATCGCGGACAGTCTACCAACGATGTTTATCCAACGGCACTTAGGATTGCTGCGATCCGGCAGCTGAGGCTGCTGTCTGATGCATGTGCAAAACTGCAGACAGCTTTTCAGGAAAAGGAAAATCTGTGGCAGGATGTGGAAAAACTGGGACGCACGGAGCTGATGGATGCGGTTCCGGTAACGCTGGGGGAAGAATTCGGGGCCTATGCCCAGGCTCTGGCCAGAGACCGGTGGCGGCTGTATAAAGTAGAAGAGCGACTGAGACAGGTCAACATCGGTGGGACGGCGGTGGGGCTTTCTACCAATGCGGACAGAAAGTATCGTTTTGGGGTAATTGAGGAATTGCGGCGTCTGACGGGTTATGGGCTGGCTGCGGCAGAATATCCGATGGATATTACACAGAATAATGATGTGTTTGTGGAGGTTTCGGGTTTGATTAAAGCATTGGCTGTGAATCTGATGAAGATTGCCAATGATCTGAGGCTGATGAATTCGGGACCGAATGGCGGTCTGGGAGAAGTCGTATTGCCGAAGGTACAGCAGGGCAGCACTATTATGCCGGGAAAAGTGAATCCGGTAATGGCAGAGATGACGATGCAGTGTGCTATTAAAGTCATTGCCAATGATACAGCTATTACGATGGCGGCGGCTCATGGAGAATTTGAACTTAATGCCTTTATGCCGCTGATCGCAGATAGTCTGCTGGAGAGTCTGGAGCTGATGACATCATCCGTTCAGCTATTCAGAGAAAAGTGTATCGAACCATTACAGGTGAACGAAATGAATTGTCGGAAGTATCTGGAAGCTTCCAGCGCGTTTGCGGCTTCCTATGTACCGGCTCTCGGTTACGATCAGGTGAGCAGGATTATACGGGACTGCTCACCTGAAGAGGCTGTAAAAGAATTAAAGAAATGTCTGGAACAGAAGGAATAGGAATCAGAATGCATACAATACAGATAATAACATTGGAGGAAGCACAGGAGCGATTGCTGGCACATGTCCATCCCGTGATGCCGGAGAAAGTCGGGTTGCTTGAGAGCATTGACAGGATTCTGGCAGAGGATGTCTATGCCGCTGTCAGCCAGCCGCCTTTTGAACGGTCTGCCATGGATGGCTATGCCGTACGGAGCAGTGATCTGAAGACGGCAGACCGCTGTCATCCGGTCTGTCTGAAGGTGATTGACCGAGTCTGTGCTGGAGAGGTGACAGACAAAAAGGTACAAGAAGGAGAAGCTATCCGGATCATGACCGGAGCGATGATACCGGAAGGGGCGGATTGTGTTGTTAAACAGGAAGATACGGATTATGGCGAAGGTGAAGTGAAGATTTATTTATCATTGGAAAAACATATCAATTGCTGTCCGGTGGGAGAAGATTTTCACAGAGGAGACTGCCTTGGACGGAAGGGTGAAAAAATAGACGCTTATATGATGGCGTCTATGGCTTCCGGTGGCATTGAAAAAGTGACAGCCAGAAGAAAAATACGGGCAGCAATCATTACAACAGGTGAAGAACTTATGATGCCTGGTCAGCCTTTACTTCCTGGGAAAATCTATAATTCCAATCTGGCCTATCTGACGGGAAGACTCAAGCAGCTGGACTGTGATGTCACAGAAGGGTGTTTTGTCGGGGATGATACAGAAGCGATTGTTTCGGCAGTTAGGCGAAGTGCGGCACATGCAGATGTGATCCTGACAACAGGCGGAGTGTCCGTTGGTGTCAAAGATCTGCTCCCGGAAGTTATAGAAAAACTGGGAGCAGACCTTCTTTTTCATGGTATTGATCTGAAGCCGGGAATGCCGACCATGGCATCCCTTTATAATGGAAAAACGATTATTTCATTATCAGGGAATCCATTCTCTGCATCTGCGGTATTTGAGCTGTTGATGCAGCCGCTGATCCGAAAAATGACAGGCAGCAGTCATCCGGTGATGGTAAGAAAAGAAGCAGTTCTGGCTCATGATTATCCCGGAAACATTGGCAGCCGAAGAGTATTAAAAGCCTATGACGACGGCTATGCAGTGCATATCACCAAAGGACAGCATAACGCCCAGATGCGGCAGGGAATAGGAACTAACTGCTTCGTTGACATGCCGTCCGGCACCGGCCCGTTAAAAGCCGGGGATAAAGTCCATATCTGGAGATTATAAAAAAGATGGGGCTGTCGGGAAATAGACAGCCCCATCTTTTTAGGCGTTGAGGATGTTCATGAATTCTTCGCCGGTGATGGTCTCGCGTTCATAGAGGAAGTGAGCCAGTTCATCCAGTTTCGAACGATTTTCAATGAGAATCTGAATGGCTTTCTGATGCTGCTGTTTTACAAGTTCAACGACTTTGTGGTCAATCTCAGCCTGAGTCTCAGCAGAACATGCAAGAGAAGCATCACCGCCGAGGTACTGGTTTGTGACAGTCTCAAGAGCAACCATATCGAAATCCTCGTTCATACCATAGCGGGTGATCATGGCACGGGCAAGGCGGGTTGCCTGTTCGATATCATTGGAAGCACCGGTTGTAACGGAGCCGAAGATGACTTCCTCTGCGGCACGGCCGCCTGTGAAAGTAGCAATCTTGTTCTCGATTTCTTCTTTGCTCATCAGATAATGATTGCCTTCATCCACCTGCATAGTGTAACCAAGGGCTCCGGAAGTTCTTGGGATAATAGTGATCTTCTGAACAGGTGCGGAATCGGTCTGCTTGGCAGCAACGAGCGCATGTCCGATCTCATGATAGGAAACAATCAGCTTCTCCTTATTCGTGAGAATAGCATTCTTCTTCTGATATCCGGCAATGACAGTTTCAATACTTTCTTCAAGGTCCGCCTGAGTTGCAAAACGTCTGTTGTCACGGACGGCACGAAGTGCGGCTTCATTGACAATGTTCGCAAGCTCGGCACCGGAAGCACCGGAAGCCATGCGGGCAATCTTATTAAAATCGATATCGTCAGAAAGACGAATTTTCTTGGCATGAACCTTCAGAATCTCTTCACGGCCCTTTAAATCCGGCAGTTCGACAGGTACACGTCTGTCAAAACGTCCCGGACGGGTAAGGGCAGGGTCCAGGGATTCAGGTCTGTTAGTAGCGGCCAGAATAATAACACCGGTATTCCCTTCAAAACCATCCATCTCGGTCAACAGCTGATTCAGAGTCTGTTCACGTTCGTCGTTGCCGCCGATCTGGCCATCACGTTTCTTGCCGATGGCATCAATTTCATCGATGAAAACGATACAAGGCGCTTTCTCTTTGGCTTGTTTGAAAAGGTCGCGGACCTTGGAAGCACCCATGCCGACGAACATCTCAACAAATTCTGAACCGGACATGGAGAAAAATGGTACATTGGATTCGCCGGCAACAGCCTTGGCAAGCATTGTCTTACCTGTTCCGGGAGGGCCTACAAGGAGAATACCCTTCGGCATGGAAGCACCGATCTCTTTGTATTTGTTCGGGTTGTGGAGATAATCAACGATTTCAGTCAGATTCTCCTTTGCTTCATCTTCACCGGCAACATCGGAGAATTTGATGCCTTCGGTAGACTTTACGTAGATCTTGGCATTGCTCTTGCCCATACCAAACATCATGGAGTCCTTGCCGCCGCCCATCTTGTTCATGAGCTTCTTGGACATATACTGGCCCAGGGCAAAGAAAATGACCAATGGAAGAATCCATGTGAGCAGGAAACTTACCAGCGGTGACATCTGTTCAATGATCTCACTGGAGAATTCTGCACCGGATTCGTAGAGTCGTTCTGTACGGTTCGGATCATCCATCAGACCTGTCTTGTAAATCTGGGATCCATCCTTGTTGGTGAAAACAATCTGGTTGCTTTCAATCTCAACCTTACCGATATCCTTCTTCTCTGTCATGCTGATAAAAGTGCCATAGTCAACTTCCTTGACACTGTGCTGTTGGATCATTGGCACGATCAATGTATTAAGAAGGATGAGGATAAGCAGAACGATTGTATAATAGTAAAACCAGTTCTTTTTTGGGGTTTTGACTTCATTCATAATATTCGGCCTCCTTATAATGTATGTTTCTGATAATTTTAAATTATAGCATTCTTTGCAAAAATATACCATGCACAATCTCTTATAAATCTGTTTAATAATTAAAAATATGAAAAACTGAAGATAATATTTTTATTAAATCTTTGGTTGACGGGAGAAACAATACCATGCATACTAGTGGTAAGGGTTGTAGAAAATAATGGGGGAATGATATGCGATTAATGTTATCTTATCTCAAGCGCTATAAAGGGCTTGTTTTTTTAAACTTTATTTCGGTTTTCGGATTTGCTCTGACAGAGTTGGGAATTCCGACAATTATTTCCAAGATGGTGGATGGCGGTGTGGCCAGCGGGGACAGAGAATATCTCATGAAAATGGGCGAATTGATCGCCGTTATCTCAATTGTAGGTATTCTCGGTACTGTAGTGCTTGGTTATTGCGGTGCCAGAATATCCACGGCGGTGACTTGTGATATAAGAAATGATCTGTTTGAGAAGGTTCAGAGTTTTTCTCATCGGGAGATGAATCAGCTGGGGGTGTCTTCGCTGATTACAAGGACAAGCAATGATGCACTGCAGATCATGAACTTCATGAACATTATTCTGAGAACAGCCATGCTGACGCCGGTGATGATCGTTATCAGCTTTACATTGATCATTATGTCATCCGTACGTTTATCTCTGGTTATTGCAGCGACGGTACCTTTTATTATTCTCGGCGTTGTGCTTGTGGCAAAAATTTCAGGGCCCATCAGTGAACGTCAGCAGACCGCACTGGACGGGCTGAACCGTATTTTCAGGGAGAATCTCACCGGTATCAGGGTCATCCGTTCTTTTAACAATGATGCCCGTGAAACGGAGCGTTTTGGTGAACAGAACCAGGAATTCACCAATCAGTCCAGGAAGTTATTTACACTGATGAGTTCTACGGAGCCGTTATTTTTTCTGTTAATGAATATTGCGGCAATTTCGATCTATTTTATTGCAAGCCAGATGATCAATCAGAGTACGCTGCAGGTGGGACAGCTGATGGCGTTTATGGAATATCTTTTTCATGCCATGTTTTCTGTTATGCTGTTCTGCCTCGTATTTATGATGTATCCCCGTGCCAATATTTCTGCCAAACGTATCGAAGTGGTGATGAATATGACACCGGATATTCAGGATGAGATTTCTGAGGAAAAGACGGTTTCTGATATCGGAGAGCATATAGAAGAAGTTGTGTTTGATCACGTGGATTTCTGCTATCCGGACGGTGAAGAAGCTGTCCTGAAAGATATTTCGTTTACGGCAAAAGCAGGGGAAACGCTGGCGATCATCGGCAGTACCGGATCCGGCAAGAGTACGTTGATACAGCTGATCCCGAGATTTTATGATGTGACCGGCGGTCGTGTGCTGATCAATGGTGTGGATGTCAGGCAGATGAATAGTCATGAACTGCGGGAACATATCGGTTTTGTTGCACAAAAAGCCAATCTGTTCAGCGGAACTATTGAAGAAAATATTCGTTTCGGACGAGAAGATGCGACAGATGAAGAAGTGCGGCACGCAGCGGAAATTGCTCAGGCCATGGATTTTATCATGGATAAACCAAATGGTTTTCAGGAAAAAATTGTTGAGGGAGCGGGCAACCTGTCCGGCGGGCAGAAACAGCGTCTGTCCATTACCAGAGCACTTGTGAGAAAGCCGGATATTTATATCTATGACGATTCTTTTTCGGCACTGGATATGAAGACGGATGCGTTGCTCCGTCAGGCATTAAAGAGTGAAGTGAAAAATGCTGTGGTCATCATTGTGGCACAGCGTGTATCTACGATCATGGATGCGGATCAGATTCTTGTGCTGGATGAAGGCCGGCTGGCGGCCATGGGACGTCATAAGGAATTATTAAAAGAATGTCCGTTATATTATGAAATTGCAGCATCCCAGCTGAGTGAGGAGGAACTGCAGAATGTCCGTTAATCAAACTGAAAATAAACGAAAAGGTATTCATCAGATTGGTTACTGTCTGAAATATCTGATGACATTTTTGAGCCCGTATAAGGGCGGTCTGATCCTTGGCCTTCTGATGGTTGTTGTGGCCAATATTACCTTTGCGGTGATGCCATTGGTGGAGGGGCAGATGACAACACAGCTTTTCAGTGACGGTGAAGCAATCCTGAAGGGTGTGGAGGGTGCGCATGTTCATTTTGATGTTATTTTCGGCATTATGGGAACTCTGGTGGTGATTTATATTATCAAAACAGTCTCACAGCTGATCACGGCAGTCTTCCTGACGAAGGTACTGCAGCAAGCAATGTGTGATATCAGAAACACTTTGCAGAAGAAGATCCAGCGTCTGCCGGTGCGATATTTTGATGATCATGCCTTTGGCGACGTGCTCAGTTGTGTCACCAATGATGTAGATACCCTGAGCAATGCACTGCAGGAGACACTGCAGAGAGTACTGGCGGCGATCCTGACATTTATCTTTGTCATTGGCCTGATGTTCTATATCAATATAGTGCTGGCATGTATTGCCCTGCTGATCATTCCTTTGTCATTGATTGTGACGCGTTTTTTTGTAACACGTTCACAGAAATTGTTTGATACACAGCAGCAGACATTGGGGGAACTCAACGGTACCATCACAGAGATGTACGGGGGCTTCAATGAAATTATTTTGTATAACAGACAGCAGACAGCGGTAGATAAATTTCACGATGTCAATGGGAGAATGAGAAATGCTTCTTTCAAAGCACAGTTTGCATCATCTCTGATCTCACCGTGTATTTCGCTGATCACATACCTGATCATCGGTTCTGTAGCAGTAACGGGCTGCCTGTTTGTTATGAACGGCACATTGCTCCTTGGCAATCTGCAGGCATTTATCCGTTATATCTGGCAGATCAATGATCCGCTTTCACAGATTTCCCAGCTGTCTTCACAAGTACAGTCAGCATTTGCAGCCATGGGAAGAATCTTTACACTGCTGGATGAGAAAGAAGAAGCTCAGGAAGGAACTGTTTCAATTCAACCGGAAGAGATAAGGGGAGAAGTGACATTTGACCATGTTGTCTTCGGATATGATGATGAAACACTGATGCGGGATGTGAATTTTGAGGCGAAAACCGGACAGATGGTGGCTATTGTAGGACCGACAGGTGCCGGCAAGACGACATTGATGAATCTCCTGCTGCGTTTTTATGATGTGAAGGGCGGAGCCATCAGGATAGACGGTATTGATATCCGGGATATGGACAGGGAAGAATTAAGACAGCTGTTTTCACTGGTTCTTCAAGACACATGGCTGTTTAAAGGAAGTATTTATGACAATATCCATTACGGAAGGCTGGGTGCCAGAAGGGATGAGGTCATTTCGGCAGCCAAGATGGCGAATGTACACCATTTTATCAAAACACTGACAGGCGGCTACAATTTTGAAGTCAATGAAGAAAGTACGAATATTTCCCAGGGGGAAAAGCAGCTTTTGACCATTGCGAGGGCGATCTTAAAGGATCCGCGGATTATTATTCTGGATGAAGCGACTTCTTCCGTGGATACCCGTCTTGAAAAAATGCTGCAGGAAGCCATGCACAGAGTGATGGATGGCCGAACTTCTTTTGTTATCGCACATCGTTTGTCCACTGTGAGAAATGCAGATTTGATCCTTGTGGTTGATCACGGGGATATTGTAGAGCAGGGAACTCATGAGGAACTTCTGGCCAAGAAAGGTGTCTATGAAAAGTTATATCACAGTGGGACATCTCTTGCGAATCAGTAGTCAGTGTGCTAAGATAATAGAATGAATTTGATAAGCAAGTCTTGAATGATTATGGAGGGAAATATTTTGCGGGTAAGACCAACAGGAAGAAAGGCGCATATTCCGGGATTAATTATTACGATTGTATTATTACTCATTGCCGTGGAATTTATCGGATTGCTGGCGGTGACAAAGCTGGTGCCTGTTTATCTGATTTTTGCGGTGGGAATCGCAATTTTGACTTGTGTTTTGCTTATATGTCTTCTGACAGGTGATTTTCGGAAGAAGGTGCGCTTTGTCATAGGTATTGTGTTGGGAAGTTTATTCATTGTTTTGCTGGTTGTAGGGAACCTGTTTGTATTGAATACGTATAATACCCTGACCAGGATATCCGGGGTGAATACGAAGACATCACAGATCGGTATTTATGTTTTGAAAAATGATGCAGCGCAGACAATTGAAGATGCGAAAGATTATACATTTGGTACATTGAGCAGTCTGGATAAGAAGAACACGCAGGAAGCTGTGAAGCAGATTCAAACGTTGCTTGGACAGCCTGTTAAGCAGCAGTCCGCGGATGGTGTGACAAAGCTTGTGGACAGTCTGATGGATGGCAGCTGTGGCGTAATTATCCTGAATCATGCTTATCTTCCGATCTTGTCGGAAATGGAAGGCTATACGGATATTGAGAATAAGATCCGGGAGCTGGATATTCTGGATGTCAATACGGTCATTGAGGAGCAGACGAAGGATACGAATGTTTCACAGAAGCAGGATGCAAAGAATATCATACGTCTGTATATCAGTGGTATCGATACAAGGGGCGGTGAGATCATCAACACGCGAAGTGATGTAAATATCATTGCAACGATCAATACAGATACAAAACAGATGCTGCTTGTGTCAACACCGAGAGATTATTTTGTCCCGCTGTCAATTTCCAATGGTGTACCGGATAAACTGACCCATGCAGGTATTTATGGTATTGATGTGTCTATGGATACCCTTGGAATGCTCTATGATATTTCACTGGACAAGTATTTCAGAGTCAATTTTGCAGGTTTTATCAAGATTATTGATGCACTGGGCGGTATAGATATTGATTCAGATGCTGCATTTACAGCGAGTACGGATCAGGAGTATTCCTTTACAAAGGGTATGAATCATATGAATGGTGCGGCAGCATTGGCATATTCCCGTGAACGTTATGCTTTTCAGGAGGGTGACCGTGCAAGAGGCCGGCATCAGATGCAGGTGATCAGTGCGGTGATTCAGCAGGCGATGTCATCGGAAATGCTGAGTCATTATACAGAAGTTCTGAATGGTATCGAAGATTGTTTTGACACGAATTTCTCCTATGACAGAATGGCAGAGCTGGTACGCCAACAGCTGGAGGATGGCGGCAGCTGGAATATTGTCAGCTATAGTGTGGATGGTACCGGCGATACAAGGCAGCCGTATTCTATGAGTGCCAATGCGTATGTTATGATACCGAATCAGACAACCGTTGATGAGGCAAAAGCACTGATGCAGCAGGTTGTGGATGGAGAGGTTATAGACCTCAATAAATAAAGTGACATGATGGAGTGAACGGCATGAATTATATAGTTGTAGATTTTGAGTGGAATCAGACCTCTTATGGAAAGGGGTCTGAGAACCGTAAGATTCCCTTTGAAATCATTGAGATCGGAGCAGTGAAGCTTAATGAAAAACGGAAGGAAGTTGATCGGTTCAGCCGGACGATCCGGCCAAAAGTATACAAGAAATTGCATTATATTACAAAAGAGCTGACAGGCATTACCCAGGAAGAGCTGAATGTCAGTGATCCGTTTACGTATGTACTGGTGGATTTTATGCTCTGGTGCGGAAAGGATTACACCTTTTGCACATGGGGCAATATGGATCTTGTGGAATTACAGAGGAATATGAAGTACTATGGTCTGCTGGATCTTCTCAAAGGCCCTGTAAAGTACTACAATGTTCAGAAATTGTTCAGAGAACTCTGTGCACATGATACGGCTGCAGCATCTTTAGAAACGGCGGTGGATTATTTTGATCTGCCGAAGGCAGAGGATTTTCATCGTGCGGTAAATGATGCAGCCTATACAGCGGAGATTTTTCGAAGGGTTGACCGTGAAGCAGCGAAGAAGCTCTATTCGATTGATTATTATCAGAATCCTCAGACAAAGAAAGAAGAGATTCATCTCAGATATGATTCTTATTATAAATACATTTCCAGGGTTTTTGATACCCGGGAAGAGGCTATGGCAGATAAAGAAGTCCGTTCCACAAGATGCTATAAATGCGGACGGGCGGCCAGAAAGAGGATGCACTGGTTTTCTGCAAAGGCAAAAGCATATTATTGTCTGGCAGATTGCCCGGAGCATGGATACATACGGGGCAAGATCCGTATCAAGAAGGATGATGAACAGCGTATATATGTTGTTAAAACACTGCGGCTGATAGATGCTGAAAAAGCGGATCAGCTGAGGCAGATGAAAGCAGATGTTCTTCAAAAAAGACGTGAACGCAGACAGAAAGGCTGTCAATGTCACTGAATATGTTCAGTGGCATTGACAGCCTTTTCGATTTGATAAAGGTCAGTGTGTCTGATTAAAATCTCTGAGTGTATCGTGCATCTGTTCAAGCAGTGTATCCACACGACCATAGTACGGAAGCGACTGGCGTTTGCCGGTCAGCTTCCGGCGGATCTGCTTTAATTCATGGATAATGGCATCGATATCTTCCACACCTTTCTTGTCTGTCAGCAGATATTCCATGGCTTTCTGATTGCCGTCATCTGTAATCTTGTCATAGATAACCCGGATATTCGGCTTCTCGCCGATATAACGGAAAGTAATATTTGGGGATGCGTGATTCAGTAAATTCTGAATATACTGAATATCACCGGTTTCCTTGTAATAGCGCCATGCAAAAGTTTTGCGCATAGTCTGTGTGCCGATGGATTTCAGACCGATTCTGTTGCCGGTCTGCTTGAAAATGCGATAAGCCTGTTCACGGGACAGCGGTTTATGCGTGCTGGCATATCCGGTAATCAGGTATTCGTCATCATCTCTGCCATCAATAAAGTCGGAAATTACAGCCTGAAGCTCTTCTTTCAAAGGAAAAGACTGTTCAATTTGTCGTGTTCCGATTACAGCGATCAGTTTGTCCTTGTCACGTACATCTTTTACTCTAAATTGCAAGATATCCTGAAGCTGCAACCCTGTTCCGATTCCGATCTCAAATAAAATGTAATATTTATCGTCAACAGATCTTAATGCGTCTCTAAATTTTTGGAGTGTTTCGTCATCTTTAATCGGAGCGACCCAGTTCATATATTCACCTCGTGTATAACGTATCATCATAGTGAAGAGGTAGACTATTCACTACATTTATCAATCCCATTATAACACGGTTACATTTTAAATCAAGTAATTTATCAAAGTTCAGCTATATTCGACAATGATATTAATGATTTTTGTTATATTTTTTAATGCGTTCATCACGAAGACGTTCATAATTTCGACGATGTTTTCTGCGTTTTAAGACATGATACAGCCAGATCATGAAGAGTGACAGCAAAATAACAGTGCAGATGATGCATAACAGGGCTATAAATATATGCTCCAGTGCGAAATTGACCATTTTGTGAAGATATATCGACAGCGGGGATCCGTTGGAATGATCGTCAGCTGCCGGAAGCATTTCAGAGTCACTTTCTGTTTCGGTAAGTTCTGCAAATGCAGGCAGATTCTCTGTTTCTCCGGAGTGGCTGAAGGTGGAGGATTCAGTTTCTGCAGTTGTTTCTGCAGCGGCTATTTTGGTCACCAAACGGTCGTAGTTGTCGAAGCAGTAGTCCATGGCACTGATGGTATCGGGATAGATATGACCGTCAGAATTCTCCATAACGATGCTTACAAGGGTGTGATCATTCTTTTCGGCATAAGTAACAAGGGTATTTTTGGCTTCCGATGTATAGCCTGTTTTGCCGCCGATGCAGGCGTCATAATGGTATTTGGTATCCATCAGCATCTGATGTTTGTGATAGAGTGTAAAGCCTTCCGGTCGGAGATTGGTGGATTTGACAGTGTATTCCTTACATCCGGTGATTTCGCGAAATGTGGGATTCTGAATCGCCTCCCTTGCAATAAGTGCCATATCATGGGCACTGGTATAATGCTCCGGGTCGTGGAGTCCGTTTGGATTGACGAAATGTGTGTTGGTGCAGCCAAGCTGTTTGGCCCGTTCATTCATCAGATCGCAGAAAGCGCTGACAGAACCGCTGAGATACTTGGCAGCTCCGTTGCAGACTTCATTGGCTGAAGACATGAGAATCGCATGAAGGGCATCGTTGACAGTAAGCTCTTCGTCATTGAGCATGCCGATATTCATGTCATTATAATAATTCAGACCGTTCCAACAATCCTGGGAGAATGTGATGGTATCGTCAAGATCAGCGTTCTCAATAAGTAGAAGACCGGTCATTACTTTCGTGATGCTGGCAGGATAATGCCGGTCATCCATGTTTTTGAAATAAAGAATTTCGCCGGTATCAACGTCCATAACGCAGGCTGCACTGGAGTATAAAATGATATCTTCCGTTGAGACCTTGTCTGTCGGCAGGATAACGGGACCTGACGGAGCTTCGGTCTCTGTTTCAGATGCGTCCGTTTTTTCTTCTGAAGAGGCTGCTTTTGTTTCGTCGGCATAGGCTGTCAGGGGTGAAAGTATACAGCCGGAGAAAAAAAGGAGCATTATAAATAAAGTACAAATTAATTTTTTCATGTAAAAAATCTCCTAAATACAGTATAGTCCGCAATTATAGTATAAGATTTCAGCCAAAAAGTCAAATTGTATCTTTTGCCAGGTTTCGCATGGCTTTAATCTAGGTGAAAGATGAAAAGCTGATTATTGAATAAATATGCGACATGTGTTAAACTTTATTCCATACGAGCCGTTTGGGATTAAGAAATAATCAGACAATTGACGGAGAATAAGCAGAATCGGATAAAAGTGCGGAAGAAAGGATGAAGGACAGGATGTTAAGTAAAGAAGTGCACGAAAAACTGATGGGTGAAATCGGACGTAATGATAAGTTTATCGAATTGATGGGTATCAGAATTGTGGAGGTAGATGAAGGATATTGTAAAGGTGAACTGGAAGTCACTGATCAGCATATGAATCCGCTGGGAACTGTTCATGGCGGATGCCTGTACACGCTGGCGGATACGGTGGCTGGTTTTGCAGCAGCCTCCTGCGGATTTGAAGGACCGACGCTTTCCGGAAATATGTATTTTCTCAGACCGACAATGGGCGTGAAGAAACTGACATGTGAGAGCCGTGTTGTGAAGAACGGCAAGCGTATCCGCGTTGTGGAAGCAACGATTTACGGTGATAATGGGCAGGAAATTTCAAGAAGTCTTCTGGAGTATATGGATATGCAGCGTGAAATGATTATCAAAAAATAAGATTAATTCAGATCGGATCAATTAAAAATTTCTATGAATGAGATAAATATTTAACGGAGCCGCGTTTATTTACACTCCTGTGTGAATGTGATAAAATGTATTACATTCAACAGGAGTCGTGTATCCTCAGGGGAGAGTACAGTGCAGGAGAGCAGACTGCGTGATATCAGATGGAGGATATGATATGTAAGAGAAAGGTAACTGTGAAGGGACTGAACAGTTACAGAAAACAGAGTGTATGGAGGTAGTGCTATGTTAACTGGAGCACAGGTAATGGTTAAATGTCTGGAAGCCGAGGGCATCAAGGCTGTGTTCGGCTATCCTGGCGTTGCGATCTGTCCGTTTTACGACAGTTTATATGATTCAGGTATCAGGAATATTTTGGTTCGCCATGAACAGAACGGCGGACATATGGCCAGCGGATATGCCCGGGTGACGAGGAAACCGGCAGTCTGTGTGGCAACTTCGGGACCGGGGGCGACGAATTTGATCACAGCATTGGCAACGGCTTATGCGGACAGCATTCCGCTGATTGCGATCACAGGACAGGTTTCAAGTGAACTCCTTGGCAAGGATGTTTTTCAGGAGGCAGATATTACAGGTTCGGCGGAACCTTTTGTCAAATACAGCTATCTGGTGAGAGATGCCAGAGAGATCCCCCGTATTTTCAAGGAGGCATTCCATATTGCATCTACAGGACGCCGGGGCCCGGTTCTGATTGATGTACCGCTGGATGTTCAGCAGAAGCAGATAGAATATGTGCCGGTGAATGAAGTCAGTATCCGTGGTTATAAGCCGACAGTGAAGGGCAATAATCTTCAGATCCGCAAGGTTGTGGATGTATTGTCCCGTGCCGGTAAACCGCTGATCTGTGTGGGCGGCGGAACAATTCTCGGCAATGGTGAGCAGGTTGTCCGCGAGTTTGCGAATAAATTTCATATTCCGGTTGTTTCTACTATGATGGGTATCGGTGTTATGCCGAATGAAGATCCTTTATATATGGGCATGCTGGGAACCAATGGTAAGCCTCATGCTAACTATGCAGTTCATGAGTGCGATGTCCTTGTACTTGTGGGGGCCAGAGTAGCAGACCGAGCCGTTGTGAAGCCTTACAAGCTTGAGAGAAGGAATACAACTATTGTCCATATCGATGTGGATCCGGCTGAGATCGGCAAGAATCTCGGAACAACGGTTCCGCTGGTAGGCGATGTGCATGTGATCTTTGAGAATCTGCTTCAGTATGAGATTCCGGGAGATTACACAGCATGGAATGAAGAACTGGCAGAGAAGAAAGCAGCTTATGTGGACAGACGTCATTTTAATCCGGATTTTGTGAATCCATGCCGTTTTGTTCAGACACTGAGCGGCAAGATGAATGATGATGCCATTTATGTAGCGGATGTTGGTCAGAATCAGCTCTGGTCTGCAGATAATTATGTGATGAAGCACGGCCGTTTCCTGACAACAGGCGGATTCGGTACAATGGGTTATTCCATTCCTGCAGCTATCGGTGTCCGCGCGGCATTGCCGGATACACAGATTGTCGCTGTCTGTGGTGATGGTTCCTTCCAGATGTCTCTGATGGAACTGGCTACCATGCGTCAGTGGGATTTGCCAATCAAGTTTGTTATTATGAGGAATGGCTATCTTGGTCTGGTACGTGAATATCAGCATCATACCTATCATGACCGTTACAGCGGTGTTTCATTGGACGGCAGTCCTGATTTTGAGAAAATCGCAGAGGCTTACGGACTGGATTATTTCCATCTTGAACATAATGACGAGATGGAACAGAGAATTGATGAATTCCTTGCATGCGACCATGCAGCCATGATGGTTTGTGAGGTTTACAGTTTTGATTTGGTAAAGGAGTAACAGGCGGATGAAAGGAATATTTTCGGTATTAGTAGAGAATAAAGCCGGTGCATTGAGCAAGACCGCCGGATTATTTGCCAGAAGAGGTTTTAACATCGACAGCCTTGCCGTAGGCGAGACGGATGACAGAGATATATCCAGTATGACCATCATCTCCACAGGTGATGAGCGTATCATGGAGCAGATTGAGAAACAGCTGAACAAGAAGATCGATGTAATCAAGGTTCGCCGTTTTGCAGAGAATAAGTGTGTAACAAGAGAACTTTTGATGCTGAAGGTGACTTATACGAATGTGACAAGATCGGATATTATGGAGATCTGCAATATTACAGGTGCTCATATCGCAGATCTTTCACCGAAGTCCATGGTCATTGAACTGACCGCCAAGACATCCAAGATTGATCGTTTTATCAAGCTGATGCAGCCATTTGGCATTATTGAGATGGCACGTACAGGCGCACTGGCTGTACAGAGAGATTCCAACGAATAGGCAGGTTTTTTATGAGACTTAGAAATGTAAGAGGTTCAAGAGAGACAATTGCAGCGGATGAATGCGTGCTGCATGACCCGGAAGATCAGAAGGCACAGAAGGGCCACTGGCATGAGCTTTTCGGCAACGACCATCCGATCCACATCGAAGTCGGCATGGGTAAAGGTCAGTTTATCATGACACTGGCACAGCAGAACCCGGATATCAATTATATCGGTATAGAGAAATATTCAAGCGTCCTTGTGCGTGCGTTGGAGAAGTACCATACATATGACGCAGACAATATTTTCTTCCTTCGTATGGATGCGGAAGATATCGTTGATGTGTTCGACCAGAATGAAGTAGACAGAATCTATCTGAACTTCTCTGATCCATGGCCGAAGGATCGTCATGCCAAGCGCCGTCTGACATCCAAGGAATATTGGGCAAGGTATAACCAGATCCTCTGCCCGGAGGGACGTGTAATCTTCAAGACAGACAATCGCCCATTATTTGATTTTTCACTGGAGCAGGTAGAGGTGGCCGGCTGGGAGCTGGACAACTATACCTTCGATCTGCACCACAGCGAATATGCGGAAGGCAACGTTATGACGGAGTACGAAGAGCGCTTTACGGCTAAGGGCAATCCAATCTGCCGTCTGGTGGCACACAGAGATCCGCAAAAAAATAAATAGAGCGCAGAAAATAAATCCTGTTTCATGAAGTTTTTGACTGTACGCTTTGGATTTGAAGCGCCAGGTTGCTGGATAATGTTTAGAAGAAGATAATGTTTCGAAAACGATATTTCAGATTGCGGCATAAGATGGTAATAGGAAATTTGAATTCCGGAGGTGTATGCATGGCTTCTTTTAAGCGAAGGATGTCGGGTAAGGCGGTACTGTTTGCTTATGATCATAAACAGATTTCTAAGCGGGGACAGCGGTTGGGTGATTCTTACAGGGAAGTTAAGAGGATAATTGAGAATATCGGAAAAGATAAGACAAGGTGAAAAGCGTTGTTAGGTGAAGAGCCGTCTTTTGGTATTGCTCTGTATAAGACACAGAGAAGATACTAGAAGGCGGCTCTTCTTGCATTCTCTTGAATGCTGAGAAAATGATGCAAAAATAAAATCTAAAAAACGAAGAAAAAACTATTGACATTCCAAAAAACGAAGAAGTTCGCCTATGACAGCAGGCGGTAGCATCCTGGCAGAGACGAAGAACGGGAAATGGCAGCAGTACCTGTATGACGGCAGCGGCCAACTGATGGCTATCCGTTATAAAGGTGCAGACTATTATTATATCCGTGACGGACTGATGTGCATCACAGGACTGGTTGACGCCAATGGCGGGGCTGTAGTAAACTACAGGTATGACAGCTGGGGTAAACTGATCAGCATCACAGGCAGCATGGCAGGGACACTTGGAAAGGACAATCCTTACAGATATAAGGGATACTACTATGATGATGAGACCGGGATGTATTACATATCCGTAAGGTATTATAATCCTGAAATTGCAAGATTTATAAATACAGATACGGAAGATATTTTAGATATATCTAGTCATCTTTATGATAAAAATTTATATGCTTATTGTGACAATAATCCTATTATGCGAAAGGATACTGGCGGCGAATTTTGGACAATTGCAGCAAGTGTATATATAGGAGGCAAAGGTATTCGAGCCCAAGGAGAACCTTATAGAAAGAGCATTGACAATTTGAAGCGTGTGAGAGGAAATGTTTCAAAGGCTCTTTCAAATCCTAAAGGATATCGACATCAAATTAATCGAGCTGTAAAAAGACATCGAATAACAACCAGAAGAACTATTAAATCCACAACGAAATCATTTGCAGCAGCAAGTTTCTTTTCAAATATTCTAGGTAGAGTTAAAAGCTTTTTTGGAAGATAGAGGGTAAAAAATATGCAAGGGTTATTATTTGTTCTGGAAATAATATTCATAATGTTTTTAATGTCAAAACGTATGATATCAATTTTATTGTGGGTTATGTCGTTGATGATGTTTCAGATGTCATATGAGAGCGGAAATGAACAGATCTATTTGGAAGCAATAGAAGATTATCCTATTCAGGATTGTGTGGAACCGAAAAAGTTTAGATTCCTATACAAAAAATTAAATAAATTATCCTATAAAGGTATACCTAAAGAAATGTATTATTGCGAAACAATTAAAGTATATGGATTTATCATTTATTCCATATTGGCTTTTATAATGTCCTTTATAGATAGAAAAGTGACATATTGGCTTGGTGGGGGCTATATTGTAATGTATGCTGTCTTAGGAATGTTGAGCGCAGAAATAATGCTCAAAAAGAGTTTTTTTGCTCGATATAAACTATTGAACAGATATAATGTGAAGTATTTGTTTTTGCCTAAGGAGCATTATCCTAAGATTATAGGAAAATGTCAAATAAATAGTATATCTCGACGGGGAAGAAAATTTTTCGCAACGGTTAAGATTTTAGAAACCGGCGAGGTGAAAAACAAGGTATTAGTATTGGGAGAAAGTAAACACGAGGGTGATACGGTTTATATTTTGCATGAAATCTGTAATGTATATTATATTGTCTGAAAAAGGAGTACTATAAAAGAGTGTGGCGTAGAATTATAAATGTCATGATCCCGTAAAAGGTGTTAATGGAGGTGAAAATGGTCTTCTGATGAAGAACATCTGGAGTAATAGAGAAATAAGTATTGAACTGTTCAAAGGTGCGTAGTGTTAAAAAGTTAAGTTTAGTGAATGCCTATTTTTGAAAAGATAGCCAAGAGTTACATTATTAATATGTGACTCTTGGCAAGTAAAGGAGACCAGCAATGGAAATAAGATCAGGAAAAGCCACTAAGAGTCAGAAAATACTATATAGTGCTATGTTATTAATTCATTTTGGATTTTTAATATCTGGAATCAAGGCTACTGTAAAGGAGATTGAGAATAAGCGCCTTCTGGTGCTTACCTTACAGTGCCTCCCCATTAAGGATACAGTAAGGGAGATTGAGAATGTTGAAAAGGAGATAGGTTCAATAATTTTAATAAATGCTGTTTTTTTTCTTTACTTTATGATAATGATAAAATTGGCTATTATGGCATTGATAGAGGAGAATGTGGCTTACAGTCTGAATGAGAAGGGAATTTCACTGACATATAAAGGAAAGATAAAAAGAACGTATCGCTGGGAGCGGATGAAGACGAAAAGAATCGTATATAAGGGCCGTGGTTTTATGGGTCAGAGGATTGCTGCGGGATGGGAAGACAGAAATGAATGTGCAGTTTTTTGTATTAGAAAAATTAAAGATTCTATATGGCAGTCGCCATTCCCACCAGAAGCATGGAGTGAAAAAATATCGCTGTGCAGTTCCCTTGTTTCGGGACTACCATTTATAATTTGGATATGGCGCATCGTATTTCAGGGATTTAGTGAGGTCATGATCTTTTTATCAGATAAGGTAGAGGTAAATGCAAAGGGTATTTATTACATGGATGTTAATAAAAAATATTTCATGGAAAAGATGGCCGAATGGCATGTTGAACTGGAAGATAACAAACCAGAAGAGATTCCACCTTGGAAAGAGCAGTTGTGATTATAAGTTTGGCAGGAGGTGGAGAAAATGTCAGACAATAAAAAGCTGTTAGTCGTTATTGACCCGGGACATACGGGGAATACCTATAATGCCGGAGCCGTGAAGGTGTTGTGATAAACTATAGTTGTAACATTGGTGGCTGATAAGATATACTAATGATTATAAGGGATGATTGAACAAAAAGGGCGGCCGCTTTACGATTTTTTAATCGTTAAAGCGACGCCTTATTTACGCGAGCAACGAGCCAAAGTTCGTGCTTGCACGAGACCTTGGCGACTGCCGCGATAACTTGAGAAACTCGCGGAGCGTGTTTCTCATAGTTTGATATACATGGGCCGCACGCTTTGAGGTTATTGGTACAGCCCTTTTTTTAGTTTAGCGGGCTGCAAAGGATTCGCAGTCTGTGCCTTCTTTGGTCTTAGGGGAACATTCGCAGGCGCCGATGCTGACACAGTTTAAGGTACAGTATTCCACATTACCTGCATGATGTTTACAATCATGAACGCCACATTTAATTGAATTGTTTACTTCCATTTTGATAATCTCCTTTCAATTGCGAAAAAACTGAGTCCGTTCAACATGTAATCGTGAGAGATATTTTCCACTTGATGCTGCGAACGGAAAAGCTAACATATTGACGGGTGACAGCATTAGTTTGCGCCGTAATTTAGGAAATATGTATAAAAGACTATTTTTTTTCAAAAAATTTGTTATACTGATAATATACGTTCAAAATAAGAGAAGACAGGAGGGATCTTTATGCAGCATGAGGTAACGGATGTTCAGAAGTTGTTGGATAAGCAGGGATATGTTGTGACGCCTGGATGGGCGAGACGACCGGTCTGGCAGTATAATCGCGAGAATATTGCAGCCCCTTCTTTTCGCATTAAGGAATGGGATTATTATCTTGCGGGCAATGAACATTATGCCGTTGCATTTACCCTGTCGGATCTGGGATATGCGGGATTAATTAGTGTTTCTTTGATTGATCTTGTGGAACGAAAGGAACATACTGAGACCATATTGACGGCAATGCCTATGGGACGATTGGGACTGGGGAGGACATCGGACGATGGCAATGCGGATTTCAGAAATGGTCGGATTCATCTTCGTTATACGGTGAAGCCGCATAGAAGAAGAATTCAGTGTGTTTTCCGTGATTTTCAGGATGGTAAGACATTGAAGGCGGACCTTCTGATGAAGCAGCCGGAGATGGACAGCATCTGTATTGCTACACCGTGGAAGGAGAAGCCGAAGGCTTTTTATTACAATCAGAAGGTGAATTGTATGCCGGTCAAGGGCAAAGTGAACTTTGACGGGCGCGATTATATTTTTGATGGGAGAAAAGATATGGCTGTCCTGGACTGGGGACGCGGTGTATGGACTTATGACAACATCTGGCGTTGGGGAACCTGCAGCACAAGGCTGAATGGCGTACCTTTTGGATTTAATCTTGGCTATGGATTCAGTGATCGGAGCAGTGCCTCAGAGAATGTAATTTTCTATGACGGTCGTGCCCATAAGCTTCAGGAGGTTGTCTTTATGATCGGACAGGATGATGAAGGCAATTTCAATTATATGGATCCCTGGACGATTTCATCCAGTGATGGTCGGTTTGAGGGAATTTTTGAGCCGATTCTGGATAGAAATGCGAAGATTGATATGAAGGTGATCGTCAGTGATCAGCATCAGGTGTTCGGACATCTGACAGGGACAGCTGTTCTGGATAATGGAACAGAGCTGAAGATGCGGGATGTTATCGCCGCGATAGAAGTTGTTCATAATCGCTATTAAGACATTTAAGAGACATGTTGTCTGATGGAGGAGAGGGACTGTCGGATAACGGGGTGACAGAAGCAGTTGTTGGCGGAACTGCGGTAATTAGGAGGGATTTACATGAGAGGAGCAGTAGAACTTAGGACAGATGGATGTACAGATCTGCAGTTAGATAGCAGCAAGCATTACATTGTGACCAAATGGTACGGCAGCAGTCTGGCGATTTTTGAAGAAGCCGCTTTTCATCAATATCTCAGAAGACTGGATACGGATTTTAAGGACAATGGCCATGGACAGAGTGTCATCCGGTATTTTCTGTCAGCGGCAGTTACTATGATGACAGAAGAATCGGAGGGCTGGCGGATCCCTCCGGAACTGCTGGAATGCATTGAGAAAGAGGACGAAGGCCTGGAATACTGGCAGTGTGAGATCAACAGCAGTTACCGGGACAGTCTGCCTGTTTTTGTAGTGGCAGCATCCGGGAATATGGATAGTGCCATTGAGATGACAAGGAAAAGGCATGCAGCATAAACAGCTTATCCGGTGAATATCATTTTGTAACTGTTCAGAGCCAAGCAAAACTTCAAAAACAGGTACAACATTTTTATAAATAAGCACGAATACACAATGAGTATACAAGCAGGGCTGGCAGGTAATAGAAGGAGGTGCAGTGCATGGGTGGTTATCTGAATCCCGGGAATGAAAAGTTTGGCGAAGCCTTGAATTCCCAGATTTATGTGGATAAAACGGGGTTAATTGAATATACCAATAGGGTCATGTACAGCAATCAGAAATACGTATGTGTCAGCCGTCCTCGGCGTTTTGGTAAGTCTATGGCTGCCAACATGCTGACAGCTTATTACAGTCGTGGCTGTGATTCCCGGGAATTGTTTCAGGGGTTGAAGATTTCAAAAACGGATGCCTATGAGAAGAAGTTGAACCAATATAATACGATATTTCTGAATATGCAGGAATTTCTCAGCCAAACATCAAGTATGGAAGAGATGCTGCGTTTAGTAAAAAAATCAGTTTTATGGGATTTGTTTTTTGAATATCCGGATATTAATTATTTTGATAAAGAAAATTTTAGCAGGGCAATGCAGGATGTTTACCAGCAGACGAAATGTCCGTTTGTGATCATTATTGATGAATGGGACTGTATTTTCCGTGAATATCGCGAGAATCATGAAGCACAAGAGCAGTACCTGGATTTCCTGAGGGATTTCCTGAAGGACAAGGCGTATATTCATCTTGCCTACATGACCGGAATCTTGCCGATTAAGAAATATGGCACACATTCAGCGCTTAATATGTTTGATGAGTTTTCTATGACGAATCCGGGACCCTTGGCAGAATTTGTCGGTTTTACGGAAGAGGAAGTTGCCGTTTTATGTAAGCAATATGGAAGAAATTTGTCTGAACTGAAAGAATGGTATGACGGTTATCATTTTGAGAAGGCCAAATCCATCTACAGTCCGCGCTCTGTGGTGACGGCTGTTTTAACCGGTATTTGTGATTCTTACTGGAATCGGACGGAGACATTTGAAGCTCTTCGGTTCTATATTGATATGAACTTTGAAGGACTGAAGGATGATGTTTTGAGTATGTTGGCGGGAGAGAGAATTCCGGTTAATACAGGAACATTTTCCAATGATATGACGACATTCTACAGTGAGGATGATGTTTTGACGTTGTTGATCCATCTTGGCTATTTGGGATATGATTTTTCATACAAGGAAGTTTTCATTCCAAACAGTGAAGTGCGGGGCGAATACATCAATGCCGTTGCTGCATCCCAGTGGGGTGAGGTTTCCAAGGCATTAAAGAATTCTTCAGATACGCTTCAGGCTATCTGGCAGAAATATCCTGAGAAAGTCGCTGAAGGGATTGAACAGGCGCACTTTGAAACGGCACATATTCAGTACAACGATGAAAATGCATTGAGTTATACCATTTCACTTGCTTTATATGCAGCAAGAAATTTTTACACTGTATATCGTGAACTGCCCACAGGAAAAGGGTTGGCCGACATGGTTTTCCTGCCTCGCAGACAGTTCCCGGATAAACCGGCACTGGTGGTTGAGCTGAAATGGAATCACAGTGCTGAGGGTGCCATCGCCCAGATTAAAGAAAAACAATACTGTAAGAGCCTCGAAGATTATAGGGGAAATATTCTGCTGGTAGGCGTCAACTATGATAAAGCGACGCGGGAACATACCTGTATGATAGAGGAAGCGAAGAAATAAATAATAAATTCTATGAAAGAGGATGTCTTAGGGCATCCTTTTTTTGTCTATAGTTATACTAAATTTTCTTTCGGATTTCTTTCACTCCGTATATCTTTCTTACAATATCCCGACTTTTCCTGTTTTCGAATTTTTTTGTGTTATGATAGGGACACCAAAGAGAACAGGGGGCGATAGCTTGAAAAATATATTGGAATATCTTGAATGTTCAGCCGGCCGCTGGCCTGAGAAAACAGCCTGCGCCGATACAGATACATCGATGACATGGCGGATGCTGCGGGAGGCGGCAGCACGGATCGGCAGTTTATTGCTGATGCATCGGATGACCCATCGGCCGGTGGCTGTTTATATGGAGAAAACACCGGCCTGTCTGGCAGCGATGCTTGGTACTGTTTATGGCGGTGATTTTTATACAGTAATTGATACGAAAATGCCCTGGGACAGAATTCGTAAGATTTTCAGTGTACTGAAACCGGCGGCGGTTATTACAGACAGAGATCATGAGGAGACAGTCAGGGAAGCCATGGAAGCAGTCAGGAAGGATAGACCGAAGGTTCTTCTTTATGAGAATGCCATGCATACGCCTGAGGACAGAGAAGGACTGGCGGAGATCCGGAGAAAATCAGTGGATACGGATTTGGTTTATACTCTTTTTACATCCGGTTCTACAGGTATGCCAAAAGGTGTTGCTGTGACGCATCGGAATGTGATGGCTTATGCCGAATGGGTGAAGACCACATTTGATATTAATGAAGAGACCATTTTCGGAAGTCAGACCCCATTTTATTTCAGCATGTCGGTGCTGGATATTTACACAACTCTGGCAGCAGGAGCAGAGCTTCAGATCCTGCCGAAACGGCTTTTTGCCTTTCCGGTGCGGCTTCTGGAATATATCAACAGCCGGAAGATCAATACTATTTATTGGGTGCCGACGGCATTGTCCATCGTGGCAAACTGGAAAGTGCTGGATTATGTATCCCTTGAGTATATGGAAAAAGTTCTTTTTGCCGGTGAAGTCATGCCGGTGAAACAGCTGAATTACTGGCGGAAGAAAATGCCGGAACTGCTGTATGCAAATCTCTACGGGCCGACCGAGGTAACAGATATTTGTGCCTATTACATTGTGGACCGGGATTTTGCGGATAGTGAAACACTGCCTATTGGGCGTGCCTGTGACAACTGTGACCTGATCCTCCTTCGTGAGGATGGTACGGAAGCGGCACCGGGAGAAATCGGCGAACTGTGCGTCAGAGGTTCCTTTGTGGCCAGCGGATATTACGGTGATCCGGAGAAAACGGATGCGGCTTTTATACAGAATCCGTTAAATCCCTGGTATCCGGAGAAAATATACAAAACCGGTGATCTGGTTCGCTATAATGAACGGGGCGAGCTGCTTTATCTGGGACGGCGTGATTTTCAGATCAAACATATGGGTTATCGCATCGAACTGGGTGAAGTGGAGGCAGCTGCCGGTGCGGCTTCTGATGTAAAAAGCTGCGTCAGCATTTACGATGAGGACAGGGACCGGATTATTCTTTTCTATGAAGGCGGCCCGAAAAACGAAAACCAGATGCGAAAACTGATGGAAAGCAAACTGCCGGCGTATATGCGGCCTGGGGAATGCATTCGTGTGAAGCGAATGCCGGAAAATGCCAATGGCAAAATAGACAGGAAATACTTGAAGAGCTATTACGCAGATCTGATGGAGGGGCAGGCCATCGGTTAGTTTATGAGGTTTGCAAAACCTGGGGGCTTTGAAAGTGTGTGTCTGATGGACGTTTCAAAGCAGGCACATTTGCACTGCCCGGCATTGGCAGCGGTACTAGGACGCTAAAGGACAGCGTCCAAGGACCGGCCATGCCGGAAGCACCTGCTTATGAAATGTCCATCAGACACACACTTATCAGAAGCTTATTGGGTTTTGCAAACAAGATAGCTATTGCAGGAATCCGATGGCCTGCCTATAGGAAGTTGAGTGGATAAGGAGGTTAGCTCTGAACAGTTACGATAATATATAAAAAATAGAAGGAGTTACAAGATAATGAATGAGTTATTGAATATTTTAAATAAAGTGAAACCGGGTATTGATTATGTGAATGAGAAGCATTTGGTGTCGGATGAGCTGATTGATTCTCTGGATGTGATGACGATTGTGACGGAGATTTGTGATGAGTTTGATGTGGAGATTTTGCCGACGGATGTGGTGCCGGAGAATTTTGAGTCTGTGGAGGCGATGCAGAAGCTGATTATGCGGCTTCAGGAGGATTAAGCTGTTCAGGAGGATGACGACGGGATGAGTTATACGTCTTATTTTTATCTGCTGTTTTTTCTGGGTGCACTGGTGATTTTGTATTACCTGATGCCCCTGAAAAGGCGGTGGCTGGTTTTGCTGGGCGGCAGCTATTTCTTTTACTGGCTGGCTTCCGGAAAGCTGATTGTTTTCCTGCTGATCACGACGGTGTCGGTTTATCTGGGGGCTCTTGCTATGGAGCGGGAGCAGAAAGCCTTTGACAGTGTACGGAAAAGTCTGGAAAAGGAAGAGAGAAAAGCCAGAAAGGCAGCGATGATGCGCCGGAAGCGCCATATTGTTCTTGCGATGGTTCTGATCAATGTGGGGCTTCTGGCCTTTTTAAAATATTATCATTTCTTCAGTGCCAATGTGAATGCCCTGGGGAACAGTCTGAATTTGGGAATCCAACTGCCGGCGCTGAAGCTTGTGATGCCTCTGGGTATTTCTTTTTATACGATGTCGGCGGTGGGGTATGTCATCGATGTCTACCGCGGGCAGACTGCGGCGGATCATCATTTCGGAAGACTGGCACTTTTTCTCAGTTTATTTACGAATATTACGGAGGGACCTATCAGCCGATACGGACAGTTGGCAGGGCAGGCCTTTGAAGGCCATCGGGCGGATTACCGACAATTTACATTTGGTGCGCAGCTGATCCTCTGGGGCCTTTTTCAGAAAATGGTGCTGGCGGACAGAGCGGCCCTGCTTGTCAGTACGGTTTTCGGAAGCCCATCAGATTACAGCGGCGGTGTTGTGATACTGGCGATGCTTGTGTATACACTGCAGATTTATGCAGACTTTGCAGGGTGCATGGATATCGTCCGGGGCAGCGGGGCGCTGTTTGGCATTGAGATCACACGGAACTTTCATCAGCCGTTTTTCTCAAGATCCATCGGTGAATTCTGGCGGAGATGGCATATGACATTAGGCGCATGGTTCAAAGATTATATTTTTTATCCGGTGACTTTGTCAAAGACGAATATGAAGTTGGGAAGATGGGCCAAGAAACATCTGAGTCCTCATCTGGGACAAGTGATGCCTACTGCTTTTGCACTGTTTTTTGTCTGGTTGGCGAATGGTATCTGGCATGGAGCAGCATGGAAATATGTGGCCTATGGCATGTATTATTACGTGCTGACGCTGTTTGGTCTGCTTTTCAAACCGATGATATTTCTCTTCTATAAGAAAACAGGCATTCAAAAGGATAGTCGCCCATGGCAGTTCTTTTTGATCTTGAGAACATTTATATTGGTTAATATCGGTATGCTTTTGTTCCGTGCAGACAGCCTGCCTGTTTTTGCGGGCATGTTTGTGTCCATGTTCAGGAAGACAACAGGACATTGGCTGGAACTGGGGCTGGATGTGCATGATCTGGCGGTGCTGGCCGCAGGGGCACTTCTTATGCTGGTGGTTGGTATTCTCCGGGAGGAAGGTATCTGTATCCGGGAACGGATCGCATCCTTGCCGATCATATGGCGGTGGATGATTTATGCCGGTGCTTTTTGTGCCATTGTGCTGCTGGGGGCTTATGGCAGCGGATACGGCGTGGTGGATCCTTTGTATGCCAACTTCTAAACTTCGGAAAATAATGACTTCGGGAATGAGGAGACGGGAAGATGCATATATCTAATAGACAACAATTTGTAAAAAGGGCATTGAAAATTATCACGTTTGTCCTGCTGGCGGTTTTGCTGCTGGAAGGAATGTCAAAAGCGCTGATGCCGAGATCTAATTCCGGCAGCGGCGGCATGCACAATTACAGAGCCCGTGGGTTTTACGGAGAAGAAAAAAATTCCCTGGATATAGCAGCCATCGGCAACAGCGATCTGGCCAGTGGATTTTCCCCGATGGAATTGTGGAAAAGTCATGGTATTGCGGGCTTTGCCTGTGGAGAACCCAATCAGACCATTGATCAGTCGGTGCGGCTGCTGCAGGAGGTACTGACCTGTCAGAAGCCGAAAGTTGTCATTTTGGAGACAGATACCCTTTTCCAGGAAAATATGGAGGGTCATCTGACATCCCTTGTCAAAACAGCTGTCAATTATCTTTTTCCGGTGCTGGAATATCATGACCGGTGGAAAAGTGTGACCTTATCAGAGCTTATGGGAAAACAGCAGAAACCATGGCATGATTCCGGCAAGGGTTATCGCTATTCCGGTGACCGGGTGGCCTATAAAGGTGACGATTACATGGCTGAAACAAAGGAGAAGGAAGAGATTGATGCCATTGCCATGAAGAGCCTGGATCAGTTTGTTGAAATCTGCCAGGAAGCGGGAATCCAGGTGATGTTTATGGAGATGCCGTCAGCCAATTCATGGAATATGGCCAGGCATCGGGCAGTGGCGGACTATGCTTCGTCCAGGAATATTTCTTTTATAGATTTTAATATGAAAGACAGAATGAAAGAAACAGGATTCGACTGGATGACAGACAGCCGGGATGGCGGCAATCATCTGAATTACAGCGGGGCAAAAAAGATTAGTGTCTGGCTGGGGAATTATCTGGTAAAGGATTATCAGCTGGAGGATCATAGAAAGGACAGCCGTTATCAGCGGTGGCAGCAGGATGTCAGTGCCTACGACCGAATTGTCTTGGGAGCTGTTCATCAGACAGCAGATGAAAGTTAAATATACAGGCAGAGAAGATGACCATTTATGACTGTTCACAAAATGGTCATTTTTTCGTCACAAAATTCCCACTAAAAAATCACAAAGGTTAGCTATGCTTTTATATAGCATGAAACAGATGATTACGAAACCCATTAAGTTTCGAACTGGTTTTCTGAAAGCGAGTATTTTTGAATAGTTTATTCGTCATATTGGAATTTCTGGGTTTCGTAATTGTCTGTTCAAATAGTGAGAAGGAGGAGAGAGACTTTGATAGAAGTCAAAAATCTTGTGAAGAAATATGGCGATCATGTGGCTGTGGATCATCTGAGTTTTACAGTGGAAGAAGGCCATATCTATGGTTTCCTTGGGCCTAACGGTGCCGGCAAATCCACGACGATGAATATGATCACCGGTTATATCGGACCAACAGAGGGCAGTATTATGATCAATGGACATGATATGCTGGAAAATCCTGAGGAGGCCAAGAAGTATATCGGTTATCTGCCTGAGATCCCGCCGCTGTATACGGATATGACACCCCTTGAATATCTGCGATTTGCGGCTGAATTAAAGGGAATTGCAAAGAATAAAAGGAAAGAAGAAGTTAAAAAGGTGATTGCAGATGCCAGACTTGAGGACGTGAAGGATCGACTGATCCGCAACCTGTCCAAAGGTTATAAACAACGTGTCGGACTGGCACAGGCGCTGCTTGGTTATCCGGAAGTCATTATTCTGGATGAACCGACGGTCGGCCTGGATCCGGCTCAGATCATCGAGATGCGCGGATTGATCAGAAACCTTGGCAAAAAACATACCGTCATTCTGAGTTCCCATATTTTGTCGGAGATCAGTGCGGTCTGTGATGATGTGCTGATTTTGTCTCACGGCAAACTGGTAGCCAGTGATACAACGGACAATCTCGGCAAGCTTATGGAAGATAAAGTTACCCTGCATCTGACGATCAAGGGTGATGAAGAGACGATCAAAGGGGCACTGGATTCAGTGGAAGGTGTGGAGAACATCGAATACAAAGAATCTGATGAGAAGGATTGTGTGGATGTGATGATTCAAAGTGATCCGAAGAAAGAAATCCGGGATATGATCTTCTACCGATTGGCGGCTGTCCAGTGCCCAACCTATGCCATGAACCAGATCAAGAAATCACTGGAGGATGTCTTCATGGAACTGACTGCGGACAGTACAACAGATGCAGCAGATCAGAATACAGCAGCGGCAGAGGATATTCGAGCCAAAGCAGGAGAATATATTGCTGCTGCAGATGACGAAAAGACAGAAACAGAAGCAACTGCAGAAAACGGCAGCAATACAGATAACGGAGAGGAGGGAGCAGAGCATGGCAGCGATTTATAAAAAAGAATTACGTTCGTATTTTACATCAATGACGGGCTATATCTGCATGGCCTTTATGCTGGTGGTCATCGGTATCTACTATGCGGTTATTAACCTTGCTTCCGGTTATCCATATTTTGGCTATACATTGTCCTGCGTCATTGTTTTATTCCTGTTGATGACACCTGTTTTGACCATGCGTATTCTGGCGGAAGAGAAAAGCAGAAAGACAGATCAGCTGCTTTTGACAGCACCGGTTTCCCTGTGGAAGATCGTGGTTGGCAAGTATCTGGCCATGGTGACAGTATTCGGACTGGCACTTCTGGTGACTTGTTTTTATCCGTTGATCCTCAGCCGGTTTGGCACGGTTTCCCTGCCGATGGCCTATACCGCTATTCTCGGCTATTTCCTGTACGGGGCAGCCTGCATTGCCATTGGTCTGTTCATCTCTTCTGTAACAGAGAGTCAGGTCATTGCGGCGCTGCTGACCTTCTTTGTGCTGCTTGTATTTTATATTACGGGTACGATCACAAAATCATTGCCGTCAACGGCGGTGGCATCCTTTGTTATCTGGATTTTTGTCATCCTTTTTGCGGCATGGCTGGTTTATAATCTGACCGCCAATCTAAAGATTGCGCTGGCAGCAGGTATTACTGCGGAAGCAGTCAATATTATCATTTTCTTTGTAAAATCAGACTGGATGGCAGGTTCAGTGGCAAAAGCACTGGGTGCCTTTAATATGACATCCTTTTTCTCCAACTTTGGCTCAGGCGTTTTTGATGTGACAGGCATTGTCTATTATCTATCCATCATCGGATTCTGTATCTTCCTGACGATTCAGGCCATCCAGAGAAAACGCTGGGGCGGCGATGCGCTGATGACAGCAGTTATGCTGGCCATTGTGGTGGTCGTCAATCTGGTTGTGGGTCAGATTCCGGTGAAATATACACAGTTTGACCTAACGGATAATCAGCTTTATACGATTACTGATCAGACGAAGGAGTTCGTCAAGGGATTGGATTCGGATGTGGATGTTTATCTGGTTGCCCAGAGCGGACAGGAGGATAAACAGATCCAGAAAGTGCTGGAACGTTATGAGTCTCTGTCCAGTCATATCAAAGTGCATACAAAGGATCCGGTGGTGAATCCTTCATTTACCAAACAGTATACAGACAGTTCATTGTCAGACAACAGCCTGATCGTTGTGTGTGGGGACAAATATAAAGTCATCAATTACAGCGATATTTATCAGACACAGTTTGATTATTCCACGTACAGCAGCCAGACAACAGGGTTTGATGCAGAAGGTCAGCTGACCAGTGCCATTGATTATGTGACATCAGATACAATGCCGAAGCTGTATACACTGACAGGACATGACGAAGCATCTCTCTCAGATACTTTGACCAGTCAGATTGAAAAGGAAAATATTGACATTGAAGAATTGAACCTTGTTACCAGTGAATCTGTACCGGATGATGCAGATTGCCTGATGATCAATGGCCCGCAGAAAGATCTGACAGCAGATGAGAAAGACAGGATTCTGGCTTATATGGAAAAAGGCGGTCATGTGCTGATATTCACGGATTATATAGAAACGGATATGCCGAATCTGGCAGAACTTTTGAATAATTATGGCCTGTCCACAAGCGCGGGCTTGATTTTTGAAGGCAACAGCCAGTATTATTATCCGGGGTATCCATCCTATCTGCTTCCGAGAATCCAGAGTGCAGATGCGGTGGGCAGCATGACATCCAAGGATCTGGTGCTGATGCCGTATGCACAGAATATCAATATTTCTGATGATGTACGAAGCACTGTTTCGGCACAGCCGATTTTACAGACAAGCAGCAAGTCGTATATTAAAACGGATCTGAAGAATCTGACGACAACAGAAAAAGTATCCGGAGATGAGGAAGGTCCGTTTACAACAGGTGTTGCAGTCACCGAGAATTATAACGATGTAGAGACGAAGCTGGTTTACTTCTCATCATCTGCACTTTTGGATGAGAACATGAATCAGGCGGTATCCGGAGGCAATTATGAACTCATCAGCAACGTCATGAGCTGGATGATCGATAAAGAAGAAAGTATTTCCATACCGGCCAAGAGCCTGTCTACAACCTACCTGACAGTGACAGCTGCAGATGCAGGATTCTGGGGTGCAGTTGTTATCCTGATTCCGGCGGCTCTTGTGATCGGCGGCGGTGTGGTATGGTTCAGAAGGAGGAGGAAATAAAGCATGAAGAACAGGAAAAAAGCGCTTATCATTGCTATGATCTGCCTGGCGGCGGCAGCTGTTCTTTATTTACTCGTTGTAAAAATGAATCAGAAGGAAGCCAATTCAGAGTCTGATGACTCTGATGACTCCCTTGTGATCAGCAGTGTGGACAGTGGCCAGATCACGGCTATTTCTTATGAAAAGGATGGCAAAAGCCTGTCCTTTATAAAGGAAGACGGCACCTGGTATGATGCTGAGGATAAAAAATTCCCGGTCAATCAGGACAGTCTGACGACCATGACCAATACGCTGGGAGCAGTCTCGGCCACACGAAAACTGGAAAAGCCGGAGGCGTTATCAGAATACGGTCTGGATTCACCGGTACTGACTGTTCGTTATACAGCCAGTGACGGCAAAGAAGCTGAATTTATTGTAGGGGATACGAATGATGCAGCAGGCGGAGCCTACTTAAAGATCAGCGGGGACGATGCGGTCTATCTGGTTTCCTCAGACTTTGCGGATTCATTTAATTCAGATATCTATCAGCTGGCTGACATGGAAAGCTTTCCGACCATCACATCAGACAGCATTACAGATATCAGTGTGAATTCGAATGGCCATACACTGGAGATCAAGAACGACAGTGAAGGCGGACAGACAGTACTGGAAAATGGCAAAGAGCAGGAGAATTGTGCTTCTTCATCCGCATCGCAGTTTATCAGTGCCGTCACAGGCATTACCTTCAAGAGTCATGTAGAGTATAACTGCAAGGATTTATCAAAATATGGTCTGGACCAGCCAACTGCTGATGTGACGGTGGATTACACCACAACAGAGACTGTCAGCAGCGGGGATTCTGATGACAGCGAATCTGCAAACAGTACAGATGATACAAAGGCTGCATCGGCAGAAAGTGCAGCAGAAAATACTTCAGAAACGGCAGATACCGGGGAAACCGAAACCGAGACGGAAGCAGAAACGGTGAAGGTTGCGAAACAGGTAGTCCTTCATATCGGCAGTCAGAATGACGATGGGGATTACTATGTAGCTATGGACGGTTCAAAGGAAGTACATGTTATCAGTGCAGATACAATCAAAGAACTGATCGGAAAGAAAGCTTCAGATTTTATCGACAATGAGATTTTGTCCGGTACTCTGAGCAATGCAAAAAGCATTGATGTCACCATTGGCAGCGACAGCTGGCATCTGGCGAAGGAAGAAGTTGCGGAATCTGAAACAGAGGCTGAGACAGAAGAAAAGTGGTATGAGGGAGATAAGGAAATCGCCCTGACAGACTTATCTTCCGTTTACAGTGATCTTTCCGGTATGTCTGCGGAGAAGATCCTTGATACAGCGGCAAAACCAACCGGGGATGCGGCCATCAGTGTCACTGTCAAATGGGAAGATGATACCGAGACAACCATATCATTTACAGCCTATGATAGTAGCTTCCATCTGGCAGAAATCAATGGTGAGGCCAGAAAACTGGTCAACAAGCGGGACGTCGAAAAACTTGTTGAAGATATGACGGCACTGCTCAAAAAATAAAAAAGCGTGCAGCTTCAAGTGCGAATAAAGGACTTTCAATGGAACAAAATTGTTTCCGTTGAAAGTCTCTTTTTTGCTTCAGGATTGATTGCGGGTGGAGAGAGAAAATGGTATGATTAAGATAATTATAGTTGCTGAGAAAATAGGATGATAAGGGGAAGTTTTAATGATTGTGAATTTCAGCTGTCCGAACTGTGGGGCAGATATGTCATATGATATCAAGCTTGGAAAGCTTCATTGTGATCATTGTGATCACAGTGAGGATATCCGACCGGATGAGGAGAATTATAAGAATGCGGTCGAAGAACCGGCAGATAAACCGCGCTATTGTGTGAATTGCGGCGGTCTTTTATCAGCGGGAGCCAAAACCTGCGCCACGCACTGTGAATACTGTGGGGCACCGTTGGTGATGGCGGATCGTCTGAGCGGAGAGTGGCGGCCGGCCTATGTGCTGCCTTTTGAACTGGACAGGGAGAAAGCGGAGGCAGCCTTCAGAAAATGGTGTCATAACGGACGCTTCTCGCCTAAGGGATTTATGGCAGCAAAGAATATCCAGCGTCTGCAGCCCTTGTACATTCCATATTGGCTGTATGATATGAATGCCAGTGTGGATGTCCGGGGAACGGCAACCCGGGTGCATGTTTATGTCCGGGGAGAGACGGAATATACGGAGACAGATTTCTTTGATGTGAGGAGAAAAATGCGTCTGGAATATACAAAAGTGCCCCATGATGCTTCAGAGAAAATGGACGATACGCTGATGGCAAAGCTGGAGCCTTACCGATTCGATACACTGAGAACTTTCCAGATTCCGTATCTGGCGGGATTTGAAGCGGATCAGGGGGATTACCGATCAGAGGATCTGCTGTCGGAAGTCAAGCAGCAGGTAGCCGGCTATGCAGCGGAATACGCTCGTTCAACGATTTCCGGTTACACAAGTGTACATATTGATCATCAGCAGATGGATTATGAGAATATCAGCAGCGATTATGTATATCTGCCGATCTGGTTTATTTCCTATCGCTACAGGGACAAAGACTATATATTTGCCATGAATGGCCAGACAGGCAAGGTTATCGGTGAGCCGCCTGTGAGCAGGGGCAAAGTGGCAGGCTGGTTTGCGGGCATATCGGCAGCGGCCTTTGCTGTACTGATGGTGATTGGAGGGCTGTTGTAATGAAAAAGGTATTGAATTTTCTGATGGTGCTGTTGATGGTCATGGGACTGGGAATGGCATCAGGAATGACAGCTTTTCAGGCAGAAGCAGCGGAAACGTCCGGAGAGACTGCATTGGCAGCGAATCAGGATGGAGATAAAGGGGCTGATGCGAAAAAGGCGGCCAGTGGTATTTATGATGAGGCAAATCTTTTGTCGGAGGATGAAGAAGCGTCGCTGATGGCGCAACTGGAGAAATATTCTTCGAAATATAGTGCAGACATTGCTATCGTGACAACGAATGATGCCGGCGGAATGAGTTCACAGGCTTATGCCGATGCCTATGCGGAGAAAATCGGACAGTCTATGTCAGGAGATGAGTATCCGGGCATTCTGTTTCTGATAGATATGGATAACCGGCAGATTTATATGGCCACCCAGGGCCAGGCCATGAATTATTATGATGACTACAGAATCAACAAAGTACTGGATAACTGCTATAGCCACATCACGGATGGTGATTATAAAGGTACTTGTGAGGCCTTTCTGAAAGGTGTCCGTGATTATATGGGGCGGTCAACAAGCAAAAGTGCCCGTATGGATGCATTCGGCGTGCTGATCCGTCTGCTGATCGCCATGGCTATCGGTGCAGTTGCAACATTTGCCATGGTATTCAGGCGCGGCGGTCATGTGACAACCAACAGTCGGACTTATTTCGATGCTTCCGCTTCTCATTTGGACGCCAAAGAGGATCGTTTCATGAACCGGACAGTGACAAGACGTCATATCGAGAAACCGAAGGGCGGCGGAGGTTCCGGCGGCAGTGGCGGAGGCGGTGTTCACGTGAGCAGCGGCGGAGGTACCCATGGAGGAGGCGGCCGAAGCTTCTAAAGAGCAGTCGGAATACTCGGTACAATATAGATAGTAAACGCAAAACGTGGCGGAACGATGATCAATCGTCCACCACGTTTTTCTTAAAACCTATGGTATAATTTCTCGGAAAACCGATACGATAATAAAATTCATGTGCGTCGGTGCGATGGACGGCAGATGTCAGATTGACATAGCGTCCATTGTGCCGGCGCACATAGTCTTCTACATACTGCATCAGCGCCTGCCCGTATCCCTGATGTCGGTAATTCTCATCAATCACCAGATTCTCCAGGGAATAATAAAAACGGGCTTTGGCTGTCAGATCAAGACATTTGCTGAGGGTAATGGTGCCCGCCAGCTTGTCTTCATCATCAAAAATGCCCACCAGATGATAGTGGGGGTCATCCTTCACTTCTTCAAGGACGCGGATCATATCCTGGATGTCCGAGGTCCAGTCATCCTCCAGCTGACAGTAGAGACGGTGCAGGTCGGTGTAGTCTTTGGGGGTAATCTCGTGAATTTTCATTGTTTAAAATCTTTCTAAAAATGCTTCATAACCGATATATTCGGAATAAAGTAAATCGTATAGTTGTCAACAAGCGTATAGACACCGTACTTACTTCTATAACAGGACAGGGCTTCTTCCAGGTAATCTTCAGGCACATCCAGATATTCGGCCATCTCATAGCGATTCTGGCAGTGATGCTCGAAAGCACGGATAATTCCGCGAAGTCCGATGAGGCGGTTATATCCCCACAGACGGGCGTCCAGTTCCTGCTGTCTGCTGCCTGCATCCTTCAAATCAGTGATGTCTCCGACGCTGGTAAAGTGATGCCCTATTTCTTCTGCAAGAATGGCCGTCTTCTCAGCGGTGGTCTTCAACTGTGAATCCAATGCGATATGGTTATCTATGTAAAGACCATCCAGCCGCTTGGATGATGCTGTGTCGCCGTTCAGATCAATTGCTTCATGAACTGTGACATGTGCGTCATCTGCATCCTGCAATAATTGTTCATAAGTATTCAGATATATCACTTCCTTTGGTCTTCAAACTTGATAAAAGCAGCGAAAGACTTAATCTTCTCAAGCTGTTCAGGTGTAAATTCATCTCCGTCAAAATGGGCGGCGATGGTGGTCGGTTTCTCAGGGGCATAGCCAAAGGTACCCAGGACATCCTTCACCCCGTAAGCCTGACACATGACTAAAAGTGCATCAGGATTGGGCTGGCTGTTGCCGTTCTCCCAGCTGTAAATTGTCTTCTCAGAGGCTTTGAAGCCGTTGGAGGTTAATAACTCTGACATCTCCCGTACGGACTTCCCGGATGCAACTCTGCATTTCCTTAAGGTTTCACCAACAGTGCTTTTCATTGAAAAAATCTCCTTTTGTAACCGTTAATATTCTTGCAAAACATAACTATCCGCATAAAGATGATAATCGGCAAAATCATCTTGGATACTCAGATGTTTGCAGGTCTTGTTTTTCTGAGATAATTATACCATTTTTCAATCATTCCGTCAACGCAATCTTAAAAAAATAGAAAATAGCTATTGACATTCCG
>QFCH01001473.1_pt1 | contig 42604 bp, 28 predicted proteins | sample 5346071 | NCBI WGS metagenome assembly QFCH01 (sample SAMN09062255, study PRJNA434731) | Human gut metagenome, whole genome shotgun sequencing project. | isolation source: stool timepoint B chromium assembly | host: Homo sapiens | collected 2015
CCGCCGCTTGTCAGCATACCTACTCTCATCATGTGCGCCATCTCCTTTGTTTAGAATATGTCCTCTTCTCTTGTTATACTATATAGTAAAACAGGCAGAAATTCAACCAGAAAAATCAGCTTTTGTCTGGATAAGCCACATTTTTACGAATATATGTTCTTTTTTCTTGACATTCACATTTCCTCTGGTATAAGATATATATTAGGAATTTCTGAGTCCAACTAGAAATTATATATACAGATAATGACGAAACTTTATAACTCTTCCTTCTGATGAACCTATCGATGAATCCATTCAAAGCAGGCAGTGCAAACGTGCCTGCTTTGAATGGATTCATCGATAGGTTCTCTAAGACTACAATGTTTCATCATGATCTGCGCACCACTTTTTTAAAGGATTTTTTATTATGGCATCAACCAATTCTTATAATGCCGACAGCATTTCCGTGCTGGAAGGTCTCGAAGCCGTCCGCAAGCGTCCCGGCATGTACATCGGCAGTGTCTCCCGCAAGGGCCTGAACCACCTTGTCTATGAGATTGTTGACAACTCTGTGGACGAGCATCTGGCCGGTTTTTGCAGTGAGATTCATGTGACATTGAACAAAGACGGCTCCGCCACTGTTTCTGATAATGGCCGAGGTATCCCCGTGGGCATGCACAAGAAAGGCATTTCCGCGGAACGTCTTGTATTCACAACCCTTCACGCCGGAGGTAAGTTTGACGACTCTGCCTATAAGACAAGCGGCGGTCTCCACGGTGTTGGTTCTTCTGTTGTCAACGCTCTGTCCGAATGGCTGGATGTGACGGTCAGCCGCGAGGGCTGTACTTACCACGACCGCTATGAACGCGGTGTCCCTACCATTCCGCTGGAGAACGGGCTTCTGCCGGTCATCGGCCGCACCCGCAAGACAGGCACCACGATTTCATTTCTTCCTGACAGGGAGATTTTTGAAAAGACATGGTTCAAGGAAGACGAGATCAAGAGCCGTCTCCATGAGACAGCTTATCTTAACCCGGAATTAACTATTATATATGAAGATAAACGTGTCACACCTGAAGAACAGGAAGTTTATCATGAACCTGACGGTCTGGCTGGATTCATCCGCGACCTGAACCGCAATAAAGAAGCACTGCATGATATTGTCTGCTTTAAAGGCGAGTCTGAAGGCATCACTGTTGAAGGTGCTTTTCAATATGTGAATGAATTCCATGAGAACGTCCTTGGTTTCTGCAACAACATTTACAACGCAGAAGGCGGTACCCACATTACCGGCTTCAAGTCAGCTTTCACGTCCATTATGAACGCTTACGCCCGTGAAATAGGCATTTTGAAAGAGAAAGACGGCAATTTTACCGGTGCTGATATCCGAAACGGTATGACAGCTGTCATCTCCATCAAGCATCCGGACCCGCGTTTTGAAGGCCAGACCAAGACCAAACTGGACAACCAGGACGCTGCCCGTGCCACAGGCAAGATTGTCAATGAAGAAGTCGTTCGTTATTTTGACAAGAATCTGGATACATTGAAGGTTGTGCTTGCCTGTGCAGAGAAAGCAGCCAAGATCCGTAAGACCGAGGAAAAAGCCCGTACCAACCTGCTGACCAAGCAGAAATTCTCCTTTGACTCCAACGGCAAACTGGCCAACTGCGAAAGCCGTAATGCCGATATCTGCGAGATCTTTATTGTCGAAGGAGATTCTGCCGGCGGTTCTGCCAAAACCGCCAGAAACCGCCATTTCCAGGCCATCCTGCCTATTCGAGGCAAGATTTTGAATGTAGAAAAAGCCAGCATTGACAAAGTCCTTGCCAATGCCGAGATCAAGACCATGATCAATGCCTTTGGATGCGGTTTTTCTGAGGGATACGGCAACGACTTTGATATCAGCAAGCTTCGCTACAACAAGATTATCATTATGGCCGATGCCGATGTGGACGGTGCGCATATCAGTACCCTGCTTCTGACACTTTTCTACCGGTTTATGCCAGAGCTGATATTTGAGGGACATGTCTATATCGCCATGCCGCCGCTGTACAAGGCTATGCCGTCCAAGGGCAGGGAGGAATACCTCTATGATGATAAGGCCCTTGAACAGTACCGCAAGACACACAAGGGCAATTTCACTCTGCAGCGCTACAAAGGTCTTGGTGAAATGGATGCCGCACAGCTCTGGGAGACAACCTTGAACCCTGAAACCCGTATCCTGAAGAAGGTTGAGATTGAAGATGCCCGAATCGCATCCGATATTACCGGCCTGCTCATGGGACCTGATGTACCGCCGAGAAAGGCTTTCATCTACAAGCATGCCCATGATGCTGAACTTGATATTTAAGGAGGAAATGCATGATGCAGGAACAGATTATTCGCACGGATTATGCAGAAGTCATGCAGAAATCCTACGTAGATTACGCCATGAGCGTTATTATATCCAGAGCACTTCCGGATATCCGGGACGGCTTAAAGCCCGTTCAGCGCCGAACTTTATATGATATGTATGAACTGGCTATCCGCTATGACAAGCCATACCGTAAATGCGCCCGTATCGTCGGCGATACCATGGGTAAGTATCATCCCCATGGTGACAGCTCCATTTACGATGCCCTTGTTGTGATGGCTCAGGATTTTAAGAAAGGCATGCCTCTTGTAGACGGCCACGGCAATTTCGGCTCCATCGAAGGTGATGGTGCCGCCGCCATGCGTTATACCGAAGCCCGTCTCCAGAAAGTCACTCAGGAAGTTTTCCTGGCGGATCTTGACAAGGATGTTGTAGACTTCATGCCAAACTTTGACGAGACAGAGAAAGAGCCAACTGTTCTTCCTGTCCGTCTGCCGAATTTCCTTGTCAACGGTTCTGACGGTATCGCTGTCGGCATGGTGACAAGTACCCCGCCGCATAATCTCGGCGAAGTCATCGATGCCGTCAAAGCCTACATGAAGAATGACAAACTGACCACCGCTGACCTGATGAAGTACATCCAGGGACCGGATTTTCCTACCGGCGGTATTGTAACGAATAAAGACGAATTGCTGAATATTTACAAAACCGGCAGCGGTAAGATCAAGCTTAGGGGCCGCGTTGAGGTTGAGCAGGACAAAGGCGGCAAGCTTCGCCTTGTCATCACCGAGATTCCTTACACAATGATCGGCGCCAATATCGGCAAATTTCTCAATGATGTCTATGCTCTTGTGGAAAGTAAGAAGACAACAGACATCATCGATATTTCCAACCAGTCCTCCAAGGAAGGGATTCGTATCGTTCTGGAACTGAAGAAACAGACAGATGTGGACAATCTGCTGGCACTTCTCTATAAAAAAACACGTCTGGAAGATACTTTCAGCGTGAATATGCTGGCCATCGCCGACGGACGTCCGGAAACCCTGGGACTCAAGAATATTATTGAATATTTCCTTGATTTTCAGTATGACCTGACCACCCGCAAGTACCAGAAGCTTCTTGCCAAGGAACTGGAGAAACAGGAAATCCAGGAAGGTCTCATGCGTGCCACCGATATCATTGACCTGATCATCGAAATCCTCCGTGGCAGCAAGAATATCAAACAGGCCAAAGCCTGCCTGATGACAGGCGCTACCGAAGACATTCGCTTCAAGAGCAAGGCCTCTGAGAAAGCCGCTTCTGCCCTTGATTTTACAGAACGTCAGGCCACTGCGATCCTTGAGATGCGTCTGTACAAGCTGATTGGTCTGGAAATGGATGCCCTGCTGAAAGATCATGATGCAACTTTGAAGAATATCGCTTCCTACAAGGATATCCTCGAGAATCACAAGAGCATGTCCCGGGTCATCAGTCATGACCTTGATATGATCAAGAAGACTTATGCCACACCGCGTAAAACCTCTATCGAGAATGTGGGAGCTGCTGTCTATGAAGAAAAGAAAGCCGAGGCTATGGAAGTCGTTGCCCTGATTGACCGTTTTGGCTATGCTAAGACCATAGATAAGGCTACTTTTGAGCGCAACAAGGAAGCCGCACTCTCCGAAAGCAAATATGTCATCAGCTGTATGAATACAGATAAGGCCTGCATCTTCACCGATACCGGACGTCTTCATCTGATCAAGATTACTGATATGCCCTTCGGACGTTTCCGTGACAAATCTATTCCGCTGGACAACCTGGGCAACTATGACAGCTCCGGCGAGAATATCATTCACATATGCAGTCTTGCATCTATTCACGATGCGATGCTGCTGTTTGTAACAAAGACAGGTATGCTGAAGCTTGTCAAAGGCAGTGAATTTGATGTCTCCAAGCGTACCGTTGCTGCCACCAAGCTGGCCGACGGCGACAACATCATCACCATCTGCATTGCAGATAACTTCAATCAATTGGTTCTGCAGACTGAAAACGGCTACTTTATCCGCTTCCCGATGATGAACATCCCTGAAATGAAGAAAACTGCCATCGGCGTCCGCGGCATCAGCCTCGGTTCCGGTGACAGTGTCAAAGCTGCTTATCCACTGGACAGCAGCCAGGAATGCACCATTATCCACAATGAAAAGGAATTACTGTTGAATAAGTTGAAACTTGTCAACAGAGGCGGAAAAGGCACAAAGGTCCGCGTCTAATTTAAATCAAACAGTTGGCTCCTGTAACCTTAGCATTTTCGAAATTTTGCTGCGCCGCATATTAACAGCTTCTGCGCAAAACTCGCCCTTACGGACTCAGACATTGCTTCGAAGCTGTTGCTATGCTCGCAAAATTTCAAAAATTACACTAAACGTTTACAAGAGCCAACTGTTTGATTTTATATTATTCTTCTCTCTTTTATTTCCTAAGGCACAAATTATAACTTGCCCACTTATCTGTCCAGCACCATCTGGTTATATTCCAGGAATCTGAAGCCCCAGCGCTCATAAAGGCGTTTGGCATTGACATTGCTTTCTGTGACTTCGATTCTGAAGCGTTTATATTCCGGATAATGATCTATAATCCAATGATAGGCTTTTGTACCGTAGCCTTTGCCCCGGCATTCCGGTGTAAAGTACATTTCTTCCATGAACATGCACATTCCGCCGACTTCTGATGCATAGTAGCCGGTGACATAACCATATCCCACAACTTTCTCATCTTCCAGCATCACCAGACCGCTGATATATGGCATCGCCGTGTCTGTGGCCGCATCAAATGTGCGCTCCAGCACCGCTGTGTCTACATCGTGTTCCACTACCGGACTATGGTAAAAGGTAATCACCATAGGCATAATGATTGCTTTATCTTCCGGTTTCATTTCTCTGATATTAAACATACTATTTCTCCAATTCCTTCTATGATTCTAAAACAATTTCTATCGCATATCCGTCCAGCATGGCGGAAGATTCTGAACTTTCATACGAATTGGCTCAGGATATGTCTGCCCCTTCAAATCCAGTTCGACTTTCTCAATGACTTCCGGCTCAACCGGTTCATTGACCTCAACCCCCGGAATCGGGAAATCAACAGGTCTTGTCTTCACTTTCTCAAGACGCCATATCTCATCCATGCCTTCAATGACTTTTCCAAAGACAGGATAAATTCCCTTATGATCCGGGCAGTCACGCAGCGGGAAAAAGAATTCGCAACTGGCCAGTCCATCCTCACCATAACCGCCCATGCAGACACAGCCCGGATGGGAATCCAACGGTTCGATCTCCGGATGCAGTTCAAACTCATTCGGAATCAGATACTGGCACTCCTTGTGTCCAAATGCCTGGTACGTCACGTCCACCCAGTTGCCCGGGACAATTCTTTGAATCGCATGGTGATCCATAAATCCCCGGGATGCCGCATAAATAAAACTGTTGACAGTATTCGGCGCAGCTTCCGGCAAAAGTTCAATCACAATTTTACTGCCGCTGGCCATATGTAAAGTCGCTGTAGGATGTGTATTCATAGGTATTTGCCTCCGTAATAAAACAAAGAATGTGCCTCGGCATATTCCTTTAAACCAACAAAGCGTACTTCACATCTTCTCAGATGCAAAGTACACTTTCTCTTATTTCTTCACTTATTCATTGTATCATTCTTCAATATCTGATGCAAGCCCGGACAAGCGCCCAACAAATTAACCGATAATCTGAAGTTCCTTTGGATAGTGATTCAGCACCTCACAGCCATCCTCTGTCACCAGCACCAGATCTTCCACACGGACACCTGTATCATCTGTCAGATAAATACCCGGCTCAATAGAGAAAATCATACCCGGAACGGCTTTGTCTGTATTCACAGAAGAAACATCACCAAACTCATGCTCTGAAAGTCCGATAAAATGACCCAGACGATGGTTAAACTGTGGACCGTAGCCTTCATCAGTGATCAGCTGACGGGCTGTATTGTCCAATTCACAAAGAGGAATGCCCGGTTTGATCTTGGCAATGGCCGCTTCATTCGCCTTGCGTACTGTTTCATAAATATGACGATGTTCGTCACTCACTTCCTTGAAGTAGAAAGTACGTGTCATATCAGAACAATAGCCCTTTCTGATGCATCCCACATCAAAGAGGACACAGTCACCCACCTTCAATACCGTATTGTCCGGTTCATGATGCGGGTCTGCTGCATTGGCACCAAAAGCAACCAGCGGTTCAAAGGAGTAACCGTCCGCACCCAAATCCATATAAATCTTCAGCATCTGGTCTGCCAGTTCTTTCTCTGTAACACCTTCATGGACAATGGCCTTGAACTGTGCCATGGCCTTGTCGTTGATGTCTGAAGAAATACGCATAAGTTCCTGTTCCTCTTCATCCTTGATGCCTCTTGTATTGTCCACAGCCAGAGAAGCATTGACAAACCCGGCTGCTGCTTTCATCTCCATCAGCGGCAGCAAAAATCTTGCTTTCAGTTCTTTATCCACACCCAGAGGTGCATCTTTGTCGAGATACTTGGCCACGATCTCCATAGCAGGATCTGTGTCGGAATACCATACCTTTTCAATACCCACTTCCTGAGGTACTGTAAATAATCTGTTCAGGAAAAAGGCATGATGGCCGTCTTCTCTCAGATATAAACCATAAAAACGTTCAAAAGGTGACACATAAACACCGGTGAGATAATAAATGGACATCGGATCAACGATCAGCATCTGATGCAGTCCCATTTCCTTCAGGGCTGCCATAATTCTGTCTACTCTATTCTGCTTCATAGCAAATGCTCCTTTCAAATCTTCATCTGCCGTCAAGTATATCACTTTCTATAGCGGTTTTCTATAGTTTATCTGACTTTCGTAAATTTTATTATTAACGCATCAAAGTTTTTGAAAATACCGGTCAGTTTTTCGTCCGCATCCGCACCGCCGCATTCGCTTCCGCAACAAAATGTCTTTGAACATTCTAATTACCTCAATAAGCAGCTGCAAAACGCTCTAAAATTCCATGCTCTGCTTTCCTTCTGTTTTCAAGATATATGGTAACAGGCTCTTGCAAATCTCTTATCACTACTGAAAAGACCTCTCCGTTTAATATCTTCGTAACAGGTGCTTCAGCGCCAGCCGGTCCTTAGGCAGCGTTTTTTGCTGCCTTATGTACCGCTGCTAGGCGCTGGCAGTGCAAGCGTGCCTGCTATGAAGATATTAAACGGAGAGGTCCTTCACAGGCATCAAGATTTGCAATGCCTGTTTTATATAATTTTAGAACTGTTTTCGCAGTTTCGGATCCAGCAAATCGCGGAGCCCATCACCAATGAAGTTGGCCCCCACAGCCATTGTAAAGATTGCCAATCCAGGGAATCCTGCCACCCAGAATTTATTGAAGTACTGAACACCATCAGATACCATCATACCCCATTCAGGTGTTGGCGGAGCAGAACCCAGACCAAGGAAACTCAATGTGGAGAACATCAGGATCTGATTACCGATATCCGTTGTGGCCATGATCAGAACAGAGGTAATACTGTTCGGAATAATTTCCTTCAGCAGGATACGGAATCTGGAAGCACCCAACGCCTCTGAAGCAGTAACATATTCATTTTCACGGACACTCAGCACCACGCTTCGCATGACACGGGCATAAGACGGCCATGCAACAATAACAAGAGCAAACATGGTGTTAAACAGGTTAGAGCCCATAACTGCATTGATGATCATCGCCAGAATCAGTGACGGGAAGGACAGAATCATTTCTGAAAGTCTCATCATGATATTGTCCACAGCACCGCCTACATAACCGGCAATAGCACCGTAAATCGTACCGATACAGCCTGCGATCACAACTGTCAGACAGCCTGCCAGCAATGAATAACGTCCGCCGTAGATCACACGGCTGAAAATATCACGGCCAAAGTTATCTGTACCGAAGATATGCGCCGCAGAAGGTGCTTTTAACCTCAATGTCAGATCCTGGACAACCGGATCATAGGGTGCCACCATCGGTGCAATAATCGCCATGATAATCCAGAACAGACAAATGATGACACCGAAAGTAAAAAGATAATTGGATTTAAACATTTTTTTCAAAGAATGTAACATCTAACTGCACCTCACTCTCGGGTCAATGATACCGTACAGGATATCAACCACTGTATTAATAATCATATAATTCAGCGCGATCAGCAACGCCACGCCGATAATCGATGGATAGTCATTGGACAGGACGGACTGATACGCAAACTGACCAACTCCCGGCCAGTTGAAAATTGTTTCAACAAGTACCATACCGCCAAGGAGATTGCCAAAACCAAGACCAATAACCGTCAATACAGGAATCAGTGCATTGCCCAACGCATGATGGATAATCAGCCTGACACTTGACAGGCCTTTGGCACGGGCTGTACGAATATAATCCGTGGACATAACATCCAACAGATTGGAACGTGTTGTTCTGGTGATCAGGCCCATGGTAAAGGCAGCCAGAACTGTACCCGGAAGAATCAGATGTCTCAGGGCATCCAGTGCTTTCGGAATATCTCCCTCAAGCAGACTGTCGATAACGAAAAATCCTGTTACTGTCTGCGGTGCACTGAATGCATTGCCAAGACGGCCCGGTCCCGGCAAAATCTGCAGCTTGTAATAAAAGAAATATAATACAAGCAGTGCGAACCAGAAACTCGGCAGGCTGACACCTGTAACAGAAATCGCACGCACGATCTGGTCAATGATGCTATTTCTTTTAATCGCAGAAATCACACCAAATAAAATACCAAACAGGGTTGCCAGAATGATGGCAAATACTGCCAGTTCGATCGTCGCCGGATAGCAGCGTGCCAATTCACTTAAAACTGCATTGTTGGTACGGATAGATGTACCCAGATCAAAATGCAGCAGATTCTTCATGTAGTATACATACTGCACAATAATCGGCTGGTCCAGTCCGTATTTTGCCTTATAGGCGGCCACAATTTGAGGATCACCCAATGCTCTCTGGCTCAGATTGGCGGTTACCGGATCGCCGGGAACCAGTTTTGTCAATATAAAAACCAACGTCGCCACACCGAACAGCATAATCACAAGGTATACAAGTCTTTTTCCTATAAACTTCAGCCGTTCCATACGACACCTCTCTCTCTTTCGTTTTAGCTTTCCGACAGCAGACTGCGCATCGCTTATCTGCCGCCAAACATCTGATAAACAGATATTTCCGTCAGTCAACTGTTGCCTCCAAACATAAAAAAATGTCCCGAACCAGCCGACTCACGGCAGCATCTGTTTCCGTCCTGTTAAAATCCACGGGGAGCAGAAGCGCTTTCCGCGCCCCGTGGAGAAATCATCCGGAAATGATGGATTATTTGATTGTGATCTGTGTCAGATCCAGTGAATATGGATCAGAAGCAGCGACACCGTCAAGTCTTGTGTTATATGCAATATGTGCAGGTGCCTGAGCGATCATAAGCCATGGACCGTTCTCATATGTATCGTCCTGAATCTTTTCAAGAACAGCAGTACGTGCATCGTTGTCTGTTGCATTCAGTGCATCTGCGTAAAGCTGAGCCAGATCAGGATCCATATCTGTTGTCCAGCCTGCTCTTAAACCAACGGACTGACCTGGAAGGAATTCAAGCTGTACGTTAGGATCGTTGTAATCTGTTGACCAGTACATAACTGTGAAACCGATCTTGCCGTCACGGTAATCATCGCCAAAACCTGCTGCCCATGGCTGGGAAACAATATTGACATTGATACCGATCTGAGAAAGGTCATCTTTAACCTTCTGAGCAAGGTCTGTCAGAAGAACACCTTCCATATCAAGGTCACAAACAGGCATGGCGATATCAAAACCATCCGAATAGCCTGCATCTGCTAAAAGCTGTTTTGCTTCGTCAATATTAGTATAATCTGCAGGGCGCTGTCCTTTTGCACCCATGAAACCATCCTGGATGATGGAATAAGGTGTCTCTGCGCCTTCACCGACGATTGTCTGGATACCTGTGTAATCCAGTGCTTTACGGATAGCCTGCTGTACCTTTGGATTAGAAACAGGTCCGCCGTATTCTTCGTTCATATTCATCAAAAGGAAACCAACTGTCTTTGTTGCAGTGTTGATCTTGGCAACATTGTCGCCTGTCAGTTCAGACATTGTATCATCTGTCATGTTCATGGCAATATCAAGGTCACCTGAAGATAATGTCATCATCTGTGTATTGGCATCCGGCTGGATCTTGATGACATATTTGTCAACATTTGTAGACTCACCCCAGTAGTTAGGGTTCTTCTCAAGAACGATTTCAGAATCAGGTGTATAGCTTGTCATGATGTACATACCTGAACCTGCACTTGCTGTGTCAAGATAAGCCTGTGCTGTATCTGTTGAAGAAGCGTCTGCTGCATCTGTACCGCCATGTTCCTTAACAACCGCGCTGTCAAGAACTGCCAGTGAGCTGTATGTCAGCTTGGAAAGGATTGCACTGTCAGGCTGTGTCAGATGGAAAACAACTGTGTAATCATCTGGTGTTTCAATGCTGTCGATCGTATCGCAGATGAAGGATGGATTACCCTGAAGATTCTTGCAACGATTAATACTGAAAGCAACATCGGCAGATGTCATCTTATTGCCACTTGCAAAGGTAACATTTTCTTTCAGTTTAACTGTTAAAGTCTTATTGTCATCTGAAAATTCATAAGAATCTGCCAGACAAGGTTCTGCTGCACCGTCATTGCTGTAGAACTTGAAAAGATTCTCATAACATGCATTAATAACAAGCGGTGGATATTTCTCGTAAACATATCCTGGATCCAGTGTGGAGAATCCGGCACCAATTGCCACTGTTACTGTTGTGCTTCCGCCTGCTGCTGAATCGCTTCCGGCTTCTGAAGAAGCAGCATTTGTCTCGCCTGATGCAGGTGCTGCTGTGTCAGATGAACCGCCACCGCATGCTGTGCAGCTTAAGACTACAGCAATGCCCAGGGCCATTGCTAAAAATTTCTTTTTCATAATCTTAACCTCCTAAATAGAAATTTCTTATGTATGGTGATTGCGAAATACTCCGTTATGTAATGCCTACCTGTTTGTCGGCCGCTTCCGCAATTATCATCAAATTAAAAATCATTCATACAAATGGCAGGCCACATAATGTCCCGGCGCCACTTCCTTGAGTTCCGGTGCCGTCTGTCTGCACTTGTCGCAGGCCTTCGGACATCTTGTGTGGAAATGGCATCCTGAAGGCGGATCATAAGGACTCGGCACTTCACCTTCCAGATGAATACGTTCCTCCTGTTCTTCCTGATCAACCTGAGGAATTGCTGACAGCAATGCCTCTGTATAAGGATGATAGCGTTTCTCATAAAGCTGATCGTAATTGGCGATCTCAACCATTTTGCCCAGATACATAACGCCGACACGGTCACTGACCTGATAAACAACATTCAGATTATGTGAAATGAAGAAATAGGTTAATCCCAGTTTCTCCTTCAGTTCCTGCAAAAGGTTCAATACCTGCGCCTGAACAGAAACATCCAGCGCGGATACCGCTTCATCACAGATAATGATCTGGGGTTCCAGTGCCAGCGCCCTGGCAATACCGATACGCTGTTTCTGTCCGCCGGAAAGCTCATGAGGATATCGGCTCAGATGATAACTGTCCAGCCCCACCAGCTGCAGCAGTTCCATAATCTTCGCATCCACATCGATCTTGCCTTTGAGGTTGTGAATTTCAAAAGGCTCCATCAAAATCTGCTTGATGGTTCTTCTTGGATTGAGGCAGGCCGAAGGATCCTGGAAAATAATCTGGGCTTCCTTGCGCATTTCCTTTAACTGTGCGCCTTTTAAACCCGCAATATCTGTTCCATTTAAATAAATATGACCATCTGTCGGCTGCTGGAGTCTGATCAGCGTCCTGCCAAGGGTACTCTTACCGCATCCGCTCTCGCCGACAACACCAAAGGTCTCACCTCTCATGATCTCAAAGGATACATCATCGACGGCTTTGACTGTCTGACCCTTTTTCTTGCCTTTAAAATAAACTTTGACATGGTCGGCTTTCATCAGCACTTCTTTGTCATTTGCTGCCATCCGCTAACCCTCCTTCTTCTCGGCTGTATCTGCATACAGCCAGCATCTTACCTGACGTTCTTCCGACAGATGTACAACCGGCGGTTCGCCCTGCCTGCACTGTTCTGTCGCATGCGGACATCTCGGCCAGAAGCTGCATCCTGAAATTCTCTCTGTCGGGTTCGGCACAACGCCCTCAATAGTTTCAAGGGGTGGACGATCCTTGGTAATTCTCGGAATCGCACTCATCAGACCGACAGTATAAGGATGCTTCGGATCATTAAAAAGCTCACGCACAGGGGGTTTTTCAACAATTCGTCCTGTATACATAACAATGACCGTATCACACAGCTCACTGACAACACCTAAATCATGGGTAATGAAGAGAACTGATGTATTCATCTTCTCATTCAGATCTCTGATCAGATCCAGAATCTGTGCCTGAATCGTCACATCCAAAGCGGTTGTGGGTTCATCGGCAATCAAAATCTGCGGCTGACAGGCCAGTGCCATGGCGATCATCACACGCTGCCTCATACCACCGGACATCTGGTGCGGGTACTCATAGGCCCTCACTTCCGGGTTGGCAATACCGACTGCCTGCATCATACGAATGGCCTCTTCCATGGCCTCCTTCTTATTCATTCCCCGATGAAGTCTCAGCGACTCTGCAATCTGTTTGCCGCACTTGATGATCGGGTTCAGGGAAGTCATCGGCTCCTGGAAAATCATCGATATCTCATTGCCTCTGATCTTCTGCATATCTTTCTCCGATGTCTTCACCAGATCCTGTCCCTTATAGAGAATCTCACCTGCAACAATCTTGCCCGGCGGATTCGGAATCAACTGCATAATGCCAAGTGAAGAGACACTCTTACCACTTCCGCTCTCGCCGACAATACCAAGCTTCTCACCTTTATGTAATGTATAATTCAAATGATTAATGGCTTTGACTGTACCTTCCACAGTCTGAAATTCCACACATAAATCTTTGATCTCTAATATTTTCTCACTCTGATTCATGGTTTGCTCACATACCTTCCATTTATCCGTCAAACTGCTCTTTCCTTCAACGTAAACTTTCACGCTTCGAAGCATCAATACGTTATAGATGTATCTGTTTACAGTTTTTCATATGTATAATGAAAAAGATATCATATTTTTTTTAAGAATTCAACACAATTCTTTCACAAATATAAAAAATTCCCTAGTGTTCCCAGAGGAAATACTTCCAAAAATTGGTGGAGTGCAGTCCAGCGTTATCGAACACAGGATTTTGACTGCACTCCTTAAAGTTTTGGCATAGCATTTCATTTCCTTATCATAATTCAGGCTTTATATTCTTCTGATATATTATTACAAGAATACAAAGTCTGAATTATGATATACTACATGTGTATATATATATCTAGACTTTTTCATAATGAGTGTTTCATTTATTATTTAGTACCTGCCTATTTCGAAAGAAGGAATTTATATGTCTTTTTTTGAATATCTTCTCCGCCTGACATCCTGGCCGATGACGCCGCCGGTTCTTTATGGACCTTTTCATCTGATTGCAGCTTTTGGCGGCAGTGCCATCGCTATTCTGGCTGCATGGAGATTTTCTTCTATAAATAATTGCAATACAAACAATCGGGATAATCGTCGAAGCTTTGATCAGATCATGCTTGTCTCAGGCGTAATTCTTCTAATCGGGGAGTTATATAAACAGCTGATGAATTTTTATATCGTGAATAACCACGCCTATGACTGGTGGATTTTTCCTTTCCAGCTATGCAGTCTTCCTCTGTATCTGTGTCCATTGTTGATTCTGATACATAATGAAAAAGGGCACAGAATTCTCTGTACCTTTTTGCTTGATTTCAATATGATGGGAGCTGTTGCCACCTTTATCGACCCCTCCGGCATTTTCCATCCGTACTGGACACTGACACTTCATGGTGTTCTCTGGCATCTGATGTTGATTTTTGTAGGATTTGTCATTATCTTCAGCCGCAAAGCCGATCTTACAACAAAAGGGTTCCTCCGGACACTGCCGCTTTTCGCTTTTTTCTGTCTGGCAGCAGAATTCCTAAACAGCATCCTGCATCGTTTCAGTGCCGCCAACCTATTCTATATCTCTCCCTGGGAAATGTCCACGCAGCTACTCTTTGGCGATATCGATCGAACTCTTGGCCGTCCTGTCGGAATTCTCCTGTACATTCTGGCGATGATTGCCGGCGCCTGGCTGATTCACAACACTGCCAGAAAAATCACAGCTGTCGTGAGCACCTCTGCACCCCATCAGCATGCCCCTCACTAAGGTCTGTCATTCTGACGCTGACTATACAATTCCCGTCATTCGCATCAGGTAAATGCCAATTGTCATCACAACAACGGAGCAAGGCACGGATGCCAGTATGACATTGGCCGCCAGACCATCGTCACCATCCATACTCTTGGTCATGATAAATACATTCATGGCTGTAGGCACGGCAAACAGAACAAATACTGTCACAATCTCCTCTGTCGGCATACCAAGGAAAACCGCCAGCAGTGTCATCACAACCGGACCAACGATCAGTTTAAACAGCAATGCCAGCCTGATGGCCTTTCCCTCACCTTTAAGTGAATTGTCCACCATTCGTGCTCCGATCATCAGCAGTGCCATCGGTGTTGAAATAGCCCCCAGATACGTCAGAGACTTCTCCGCAGCATACGGCAGCGGCAGCCCTGTCATAGCATAAAGCACACCGAAAATAACCGCCAGGATCATCGGATTTGATCTGACCCCAAAAAGTTAGACAAATTTGAGAGCTAAGCTACAAGGGATTGAATCCTGTATTGTACAGGACTCAGTCCTTTTAGTTTGCTCTTTATTCGTTTGTTATTATAGTAATCTATATATTTTATTAGCTCTTCTTTAAACTCGTTCATTGACTTAAATTTATTTAGGTATAGTAATTCCGATTTTAACAATCCAAAGAAGTTCTCCATTATCGAATTGTCCAAACAGTTTCCTTTTCTGGACATACTTTGTCGAATCCCCTTTTCCCTTAAACGCATTTGATATTGCTTATGCTGATATTGCCAACCTTGATCACTATGAAATATTAGCCCTGTGTTATCAGGTATTTTCTCAAACGCCTGATCCAGCATGTCCATTACTTGACCTAAGACTGGACGCTCACTGATATTATAACTTATGATTTCACCGTTATACATATCTAAAATCGGTGAGAGATATATCTTGGTTCCGAATAAAGAAATTTCAGTAATGTCAGTTGTCCACTTCTGGTTAGGCGCAGTGGCAGAAAAGTCTCTTTGGATGATATTGGGAGCAATCTTTCCCACTTCACCTTTGTATGAGCGATATTTTTTTATGCGAACCATACACTTAATTCCAAGCTCTTTCATCAAACGTTGAACTGTTTTATGGTTGATACAATAACCTCTGTTCTGTAATTCGAGTGTGATCCTACGATATCCATATCGTCCTCGATTTTCATGATAAATTGCATGTATTTCATTTTTAATATTTGCATATTTATCAGGCTCTTTACTTTTTTTTACATAATAGTAATAAGTGCTTCTAGGCATATGAACCAATTCTAATAATGCTGTCAATTTATATTTTTGCCTTAGTTCTGATATAACAGCTACTCTGTCTTCTTCTCGGATTTTTCCCGCTCTTGAACTAAGGCGTTCAATTTTTTTAAATATTCGTTCTCCATCCGAAGCCGTTGTACTTCTGCAAGCAGATCTTCGTTTTTATCCGTATTTTTCTTAGCCGCAGGTGCTCGTTTGCTTCCCATTTTAGGTGCCCTTCCTCTTCTTTCCTCATACAAGGCATCTTTACCTTCCTCATAATAGATACGTTCCCATTTCGCCACTGATTCTTTGGAAGGAATGTTAAAATGTGCTGCTGTTTGCCGCAATGATGCACCTGTATTATGCATATATTCTACAACAGCAATCTTGAAATCTCCACTATAAGTTCCGCTGGTTGTACAAAGGCCGGACACACCATGCTCTCTGTAAAGAGCAAGCCATTTTTGAATACAGGCTTTTGAAGAGATATGATATTCTCGAGCTAAACTGTTTAAACCGATATCCCCTTTTAGATATCGCTGAACAACTTCTAGCTTGAATTTTGTACTATACATTTTTCTTCCAGACATAGAAATAACCCCTTTCATTAGACTTACATTTTTGTCTAACAAAAGGGGTTCACTTCAATTCTTGAGAATATTCAAAAGCAGTTTTCCCGGTTTCATTCCGGACATATCTCCACTATATATAGAAAGAATCAATACACCTAAAATGTTATAAACCGGCATGATAAATGTCAGTACAAGCACCGAGCAGGCCACATGGTCTGTCTGCAGAATATTCTCGATAATCGGAAGCCCAATATAAATATAATTGCCTCTATATGCGCTGTGCACTGCTGCTGCAATCTTCTTTCCGTCATGAATGTAATGACTGATTACCAGCCACGCTAAAAGAAAAATGCCGATGGTTCCGCCGACTGTCACAAGGATAAATCGTGGATTCATCAGCTCAGTAAAATCACTTCCGGCCACGTCAAGAAACATCCGGGCCGGAAGTGCATAATAGAAAACAACATTGGAAATGGAACTGACGAAGCTTGCATCAACAGTTCCTTTCCGCCGCATATAATAACCGGTTGCAACAACGATAAAAACAGGAAGAATGGTATTCACACTAAAAATCAAGTCATTAAACATTTCGCCCATAAAATTTCTCCTGAATCATTGTCTGCCATTAAAATTCTTTATTATGTGAAAAATTACAGTTCGCAGTTGTTGACTGTACGAGGGAATGGGATTACATCTCTGATATTGCCCATACCAGTCAGATACATCACACATCTCTCAAAACCGAGACCAAAGCCTGCATGACGGGTTGAACCGTATTTTCTGAGATCCAGATAGAAGCTGTAATCTTCTTCCTTCAGACCCAGTTCTTTCATACGTGTCAGCAGCTTATCATAGTCGTTCTCACGCTCACTGCCGCCGATAATCTCACCGATGCCAGGCACAAGCATATCCATCGCTGCAACCGTCTTGCCGTCAGGATTCTGTTTCATATAGAAAGCTTTGATATCCTTCGGATAATCTGTCACAAATACAGGACGTTTGAAGATCTTCTCAGTCAGATAACGCTCATGCTCTGTCTGAAGATCACATCCCCAACTGACCTTGTAATCAAATTCATCATTGTGCTTTTCAAGCAGTTCGATGGCTTCTGTATATGTCACACGTCCGAAATCAGATGTTCTGACATGTTCAAGTCTCTCAAGAAGTCCCTTGTCTACAAACTGATTGAAGAACTTCATCTCTTCCGGTGCATGCTCTAATACATAACCGATGACATATTTCATCATACTTTCAGCCAGTTCCATATCATCCTGAAGATCAGCAAAAGCGATTTCAGGCTCAATCATCCAGAACTCCGCAGCATGACGCGTTGTATTGGAATTCTCAGCACGGAATGTAGGGCCGAATGTATAGATATTGCGGAATGCCATGGCAAATGTCTCACCATTTAACTGACCGCTGACAGTCAGATTTGTTGGTTTGCCAAAGAAATCCTCTGAAAAATCAACCTTTCCGTCTTCTGTCTTTGGTACATTGTTCAGATCCATCGTTGTTACCTGGAACATCTCACCGGCACCTTCACAGTCACTTCCTGTAATCAGCGGTGTATGCACATACACAAAATCTCTCTCCTGGAAAAATTGATGGATTGCATAAGCGATCAGGGAACGTACTCTGAATACAGCTTCAAATGTATTCGTTCTGGCTCTCAAATGAGTCAGTGTACGCAGATATTCAAATGTATGTCTCTTTGGCTGTAACGGATAGTCCGGTGTAGATGCACCTTCAATCTCAACTGTATCTGCCTGAATTTCAAATGGCTGTTTAGCCTTTGGTGTTGCAACAAGCTGTCCCTTCACAATAACAGCTGCACCCACGTTCAGATGACAAATATCACTGAAATTGGACATTGCATCATGGAAAACAACCTGTAAAGGTTCAAAATAAGTACCATCATTCACAACAAGGAAACCAAATGTTTTTGAATCTCTGATGTTGCGAACCCAACCACCGATTTCAACCGTCTGGCCGATATAGGCGTCACGGTTTCTGAAAATCTCTCTGATTGTTGTTAACTTCTGCATATAAACTTCCTCCAAATTATCTCACAAATACCTTCTTCAAATGCCAGATATCTCTTACATACTCTTCAATGGTTCTGTCAGATGAGAACTTGCCGGAGCATGCTGTATTGAGAATGGCCATTCTGTTCCATGACTTGCTGTCTCTGTAAGCTTCATTGATCTTCTCACGTGCCTCAGCATAAGATCTGAAGTCTTTCAGAATGAAGTAAACATCCTGATTGATCAGAGAATTGAACAGTTCACGGAAAGTCTCCGTATCGCCATTGGAATATGTGCCGTCCACCATCTGATCCATAACTCTGTGGATATCTGCATCCTGCTCATAGATTTCTCTCGGATTATAACCACCGTTGGCTTCATAACCCATAACTTCATCGGAGCTCATACCGAAGATAAAGGCATTCTCGCTGCCGACTTCTTCAACGATCTCCACATTGGCACCATCCATTGTACCCAGTGTAATGGCACCGTTCAGCATGAATTTCATATTGCCTGTACCGGAAGCTTCCTTGCTGGCTGTTGAAATCTGCTCTGAAACATTGCTGGCTGCAAAGATGATCTCTGCATTGGATACACAGTAGTTCTCAATGAAGACAACTTTCATCTTGTCATTGACAGCCGAATCATTGTTGATCACATCCGCAACAGAATTAATCAGTTTGATGGTCTGTTTGGCTGTCTTATAGCCGGCTGCAGCCTTCGCACCGAAAATAAATGTTGTCGGATAGAACTTCATATCCGGATTATCTTTCAGCTGATTGTACAGATACATAATGTGCATAATATTCATCAGCTGACGCTTATATTCATGCAGACGCTTGACCTGTACATCGAAAATGGAATCCGGATTGATATCGATACCATTATGCTCTTTGATATATGTTGCCAGACGCAGCTTATTCTGATACTTGATCTCCTGGAATTCCTTGCGGGCCTTGGAATCATCCGCCAGCGGAGCCAAACCTTTCAGCAATGGCAGATTCGTGATCCATTCGTCTGTACCAAGCTTATCTGTTACCCACTGTGCCAGCAGCGGATTCGCATGAAGCAGGAAACGTCTCTGAGTAATACCATTTGTCTTGTTGTTGAACTTCTCAGGCATCATCTCATAGAAATCATGCAGCTCTCTTTCTTCCAGGATCTGTGTATGCAGTCTGGCTACACCATTGACAGAGAAGCCTGCAATGATCGCCATATTCGCCATACGTACCTGACCTTCATAGAGAATCGCCATATTGCGGATCTTATCATACTGGTTCGGATACTTCTCTTCAACCTGGATCAGGAAACGACGGTTAATTTCTTCCACGATCTGATAAACTCTCGGCAGCAGACGCATAAACAGGTCAACCGGCCATTTTTCAAGGGCTTCAGCCATGATGGTGTGGTTCGTATAAGCACAGCATCTTGATGTGATATCCCACGCATCATCCCATTCCAGATTCTCCTCATCGATCAAAATACGCATCAATTCAGGCACAGTAACCGTCGGGTGGGTATCATTCAGCTGGAAAACAACCTTATCCGGCAACTGATGGATGTCATCATGTGTTGCCTTAAACTTCTTGATCACCTGCTGCAGGCTGGCTGATACGAAGAAATACTGCTGTTTCAGACGCAGTTCCTTACCACTGTAATGATTATCATTCGGGTAAAGGACTTCCACAATACTCTTGGCCAGATTCTCCTGCTCAACCGCTTTCTGATAATCACCCTTGTCAAAGGAATCCAGATTGAACTGTACAAGAGGTTCTGCATCCCAGATTCTCAGGGAATTGACAATACCGTTGTTGTATCCCACAACCGGCAGATCATAAGGTACAGCCATGACAGACTGATAGCCGTCCTGGATATATATATTACGCCCAAGCTTCTCATTGTATTCAATTCTGACATAACCGCCGAATTTGATCTCCTGAGAATATTCCGGACGCTTAATCTCAAATGGATTGCCGTTCTTAAGCCAGTCATCCGGGATCTCTACCTGTTCACCGTTCACGATCTGCTGCTTGAACATACCGTATTTGTAACGGATAGTACAGCCGTAAGCCGGATAGTTCAGTGTGGACAGGGATTCAATGAAGCAGGCTGCCAGACGGCCAAGGCCGCCATTGCCAAGAGCCGCATCCGGCTCCTGGTCTTCCACGACATTGATATCCAGTCCCATCTCCTGAAGGACTTCTGCCACTTCCTTATAACAGCAGAGATTGATAAGGTTGTTGCCCAGGGCACGACCCATCAGGAACTCCATAGACAGATAATAAACGGTCTTGGCATCCTGTTTCTCGTATTCCTTGTGAGCATTCAGCCACTCATCAATGATCATATCCTTTGATGCATAAGCCACCGCCTGGAAAATCTCCTGCTGGCTGGCTGTTTCAGGTGTCTTTCTGAACAGATACTTGATATTGTTCAGAATTTCCTTCTTAAATGCTTCTTTATCAAATGGTTCGAATACTCTCTTTTCACCAACTGCTGCTATATCACTCATTCAGGCATTCTCCTTTTCTACACCGATCACAACGGTTTCGCCGTTGATATTCCACTCTTTATTATACCCCTTGATTGTATCAAAGCAGATTTCATTTGCCAATACTTCATCTTTGATTTCGGCATTGTTGCTGTCAACCAGAGCTTTGATCTTATCATTTTGAGCAAAATAAACACGAATATGATCCATGACTTCGAATCCGGCTTCTTTACGCATTGTCTGGATTTTGGAAATGATCTCACGGACAAAGCCTTCTTCTACCAGTTCAGGTGTCAGATTGGTATCAAGGACAACGGTTGTCTCGTATTCTGTATCGGAAACATAACCCGGCATCTGAGCGGCATCGATCAGCAGATCTTCTTCCAGAAGTTCGACCTGATCACCATCTGCATCAAATGTCAGTTTGCCTGTTGTCTTCAGTTCGTTCATGGCTGCGTTGCCGTCAACACTGCCAAGATACTGTCTGATGGCATTCAGTTTCTTGCCGTATTTCGGACCAACTGTACGCAGCTGCGGTTTAAAGCTGTAAGATGTAAATGCGCTGACGTCATCTGTGAAGACAACTTCTTTGACATTTAATTCATCTGCAATAATGTCTTTGTAGAAATCAGACAGTTCAAAAGCAGCCTTGACATACATCTTGCCGATTGGCTGTCTGTTCTTGATGTTGGCTGTATTTCTGCAGGCACGACCCTGTACAACGATCTGGAGAACATGATCCATGTCTTCTTCAAGCTTTGTATCGATCCATTCTTCATTCACTTCAGGGAAGTCACAGAAATGGATACTTTCAGGTGCATTCTTATCTACATTCACAACGATGTTTCTGTAGATTTCTTCTGTCATGAATGGGATCATCGGTGCAGCAGCCTTACAGATTGTAACAAGCGCTGTGTAAAGTGTCATGTAAGCATTGATCTTATCCTGCTCCATGCCCTTTGCCCAGAATCTTTCACGGCTTCTTCTGACATACCAGTTGCTCATATCATCCACAAATTCCTGCAGGACTTTGGCTGTTTCAGGGATCTTGTAAGCAGCCAGGTTGGCGTCAACGGCCTTCACTGTAGAATTCAGTTTGGATAAAAGCCATTTATCCATAACAGATAATTTGCCGTAATCCAGTGTATATTTCATCGGATCAAACTGGTCGATCTCAGCATACAGTACATAGAATGCATACGTATTATACAGTGTTCCCATAAACTTGCTGCGGCCTTCAAGAACGGCTTTCTTGTGGAAACGGTTCGGCAGCCATGGTGCGGAGTTGGAATAGAAATACCAGCGGATCGCATCTGCGCCGTATTCTCTCAAAGCTTCCATCGGATCAACCGCATTGCCCTTGGACTTACTCATCTTCTGACCGTTTTCATCCTGTACATGCCCCAGAACGATAACATTTCTGAATGGAGACTGGTTGAACAGCAGTGTGGAGATCGCCATCAGAGAATAGAACCATCCTCTTGTCTGGTCAACGGCCTCTGAAATAAAGTCTGCAGGATACTGTTCTTTGAACAGTTTTTCATTCTCAAATGGATAGTGATGCTGTGCAAATGGCATAGAACCGGAGTCAAACCAGCAGTCGATAACCTCCGGTACACGATGCATTTCCTTGCCGCATTCCGGACACTTGATGGTAACAGCGTCAATGAATGGACGGTGCAGTTCGATATCATCCGGGCAGTTGTCGGACATACTCTTCAATTCTGCAATACTGCCGATGGCATGCTGGCACCCGCATTCACATTCCCATACATTTAATGGTGTGCCCCAGTAACGGTTACGGCTGATACCCCAGTCCTGGATATTCTCAAGCCAGTTGCCGAAACGGCCTTTACCGATGCTCTCAGGGATCCAGTTGACTGTGTTGTTGTTGCGGATCAGATCATCCTTGACAGCTGTCATCTTGATGAACCAGGATTCGCGTGCATAGTAGATCAGCGGTGTATCACATCTCCAGCAGTGTGGATAGCTATGCTCAAAGTTCGGTGCGGAGAACAGGAGTCCTCTCTCCTTCAGGTCTTTGATAACTTCAGGAGATACGCCGTTTTCACCTTCCAGATCTACTCTCTTGATACAGGAATGACCGGCCCACTTTGTTTCCTTTGTCATCATACCATTTTCATCTACCATCTGTAAAAATGGCAGGTCATATTTTCTGCCGACCTTGCTGTCGTCTTCACCAAATGCAGGTGCGATATGAACAACACCTGTACCATCTGTCATGGTAACGTAGCTGTCGCAGACAACATAGTAAGCTTTCTTCTTTGTCTCAACAGGATAAAGGGCTTCGTATTCTTTATATTCAAGGTCTGTACCTTTATATGTCTCCAGAACATCGTATGTGCCTTCGCCAAGAACTGTATCAGCCAGTGCCTGTGCCAGATAGTACACATAATCTTCCTCTTTCATCTTAACTTTGATGTAAGTTTCATCAGGATTAACACAAAGTGCAACGTTGGAAGGCAATGTCCAAGGTGTTGTTGTCCATGCCAGGATATAAGCGTCTTCGCCTTTTACCTTGAAACGTGCAATGGCAGATCTTTCTTTGACATCTTTATAGCCCTGTGCAACTTCGTGGCTTGAAAGCGGTGTTCCGCAGCGAGGGCAGTAAGGAACGATCTTGTAACCTTTGTAAAGGAGCTTCTTGTCCCAGATCTGCTTCAATGCCCACCATTCGGATTCGATATAGTTATTGTCGTACGTAACATACGGATGCTCCATATCTGCCCAGAAACCAACGGCATCGGAGAATTCTTCCCACATGCCTTTGTATTTCCAGACGCTGTCCTTACAATGCTGGATAAACGGTTCCATACCGTAAGCTTCGATCTGATCCTTGCCGTCCAGACCAAGCATCTTCTCAACTTCCAGCTCAACCGGCAGACCGTGTGTATCCCAGCCGGCTTTACGCGGCACCTTATAGCCCTTCATTGTCTTGTATCTTGGAATCATATCTTTGATAACACGGGTCAGCACATGGCCGATATGCGGCTTGCCATTGGCTGTTGGCGGTCCATCATAGAAAGTAAATTCAGGACTGTGCTGTCTCAGTTCAATACTCTTTTCAAAAATCATGTTGTCGGCCCAGAATTTCTCGATTTTCTGCTCTCTCTCAACAAAATTCTGATTGGCACTTACTTTGTCATACATCTTGTTTCCTCCTTATATAAAAAGCAAAGTAGATTTCTATGTTTTAAATGGAATGTGCCCTGGCACATTCATGCGCCCGGCGCAGTTGTTCAACAAAAAAAGCTCCCACTCCGAATAGGAATGAAAGCTTGTATTCATTAAACCACCTATACGACATACTGACATATGCGTTCCCTGTAACGGAGGAAAATCCGGCACAGCTTACCCGGCATCTGACACCTTCTATCATACATACACATATATATTCTGCATATCTATCCTCTGAAATCTGTCAGCCTGTCAGCCTGCAACTCAGGAGTGATCTTCACATCCATGCTACTCGCACCGGCTCACACCTGCCGCCGGCTCTCTGAAACTTTCATACGGAGCTACTGTCTCTGTCTTCGTTTTTATCCACTATGTAATCATAGTACAAACCTTTTTGTCTGTCAACCTTTTAAATCAAAAATCCCCTGTTTTGTATACAGAGGATTCCTGTCTTTTCTTTATACGGATAATGAGGCCAAGCTCATGCTCATGCCTGTATGCAGCCTTGCTGAATATCTGTTATAAATTAACAGGATTCCGCACGGTCGGCTGTCGGTGCTTTCTGTTTGCCCATAGCCTTCATGACGGTTCTAAAAATCAGTCGTCCAAGAGGACCGGCACCAAAAACCTGCCAGCAAAGTGCCATTGGGAAGTTCATCACTGTTGTCTGGAACCATACCGCAATGAAATTGTTGCCTGCGTTCTTAAAAAGTAACGTTGCAATAAAGCTCATCATCGGACACATCAGACATACAATCATAGATGAAATCGCCAGTGTAATGAAAATCGGCTTATCCTGCGGGGATACGATACGAAATGCCAGCATTGAAGCCAGTTTTTCAACAACAAAAAATTCAAGAATGATAGCTGCAGGCCACATGATCTTCATTTCACCAAATGCCATCAGGAATACCTGATTCGTCATACCACCAATACTCAGTGAAATATTATAACAGATCATGGCATAGACCATCAGAAAGGCCATCATAATAGTAAAGAAAACATTTTGTAATTTTGTCTTAGGCATAAAACACACTCCTTTTCATTAGAAAAGAACATAATGTGTGTTGTTCGTTAATCAGTTCCATGCCTTTGGACTCACTCTCAAATCCCGGCATCACCTGTACGTTTCCAATTTCTGACCAAATACATTCTTCGTTTTAAGTTCGCTTATTTTTTTCATCGTCCATTATTCTACCACAAATATTTCTTCTTCGTAAGTGTTTTTTTCGCCATAAAACTATTTTCTGTATATTTTCTATTTAAGTGTCCTCACTGCCTATTTTTCTATGCATCTTTACCAAGTTTCTTCATATGGGAAAATATCCAAAAATTTTTCTGTATTTTGTTGATAAAATGACTTGTAAATTTTCACCGGAATATTATAATAGCTATGGGGAATTAATCCCCCATTTTATTTCATTATGTTTATTAATTGAGGAGATCGGAATTAATATGTATAGAGGAGACGACATTCTTAAAATTTACGACCAGGATCTGAACAACATTGGACGTGCCACCCGCGAGGAAGTACATACCCAGGGCCTGCTTCATCAGGTTGCCCATGTATGGATGTTCCAGCCAAAGGAAGATGATACTTATATCATGATTCAAAAGCGTTCACTTGACCGCGAACTATATCCCGGCAAATACGACCTGATCCAGACAACACATTTTGATCCTGATGAAAGCTATGAAGAAGCCATCGTCGACAGTCTGGAATACTACCGCGGACTGAAGAAATCCAAAGAAGACATTATCCATGTGGGCAGCACCCATCAGCAGATTGACACCGGCGACTACCATGACAATGCCCTTGTTCAGGTCTTCGCCATCTTCACAGCCAAGGCACTTTTCATCATGCCGGATACAGAAGAAATCGTCAAAGTCCGTTTCGAAGACTTCCGTCAGCTCATCCACGGCAAGCAGAACACCATCAAACTTTACTCACTGGATGATGTTTATCTCAAAGAGAGCAGCGCCGATGAATGGTGGCTGAGGAAAGACGAATTTGTCGATGTTGTAGAACCATATATCGACAGCCGAATTGAAGAGCTGTAAAAGTCTTTCGTTGGTTTTGGCAATCGGACGACAGGCATAGAAAATAAAACATCCATGAAACAACGCGCACCCGCACGAAACGTTTCATGGATGTTTTATTTTCTATTGCCTGTCTGTGTATTGGCCAGAACTATAAAACCCAAAAATTTTTAGGTTCAGTCCAGGGACTTCTCTAATGCCGACCACAAAAAACTACTTGAACTGAACCGTCATTTTATTCTGTATTTGCCCTTTCCATGCCCCTTCACAGGCTCGATAAGTTCCAATTGATGCATGATCTCAATTGTACTTCCGGCTCTATAATCTCCATAGTGTAATGCACTTTTTATTTCTTTGCGCCCAAATATCTGATCAAACGTAAATGTTTCAAGGACCTTTTTGACATTCCCTGCACATCCGATCTGCACCTTCACCATATTCCTTGACAAAATTGCAGTCTCTCAAAAATTCTGCTATCTTCTTTAACGCCTGTCATGAAAAATCCCCCTGAAAACATTTCGTGCGGGTGCACGCTGTTTTCAGGGAGTTCCTTTTTATACAAAAAGTTACAGTATAATTTTCTTTATACTATAAAAAGGGGCACTGTCCTGTGACTTTCTTTCTGAAACATTTGACACGCTTTATTGTGTCTGTTTCAGAAAGAAAGTACATCAGGACAATGCCCTTCATAGTACAGAATAATTATACTGTAACTTTACATTTTATTCTGTGATATCTGCATACATGAAGTACCAGTAACCGTTAGCTGAATGCCAAGATCCTGTGATCTTGCTGCTCTGCAGCCAGAAATCGTTGTAGTAAGCGATTGGAATACAACCTGCATCATTCATCAGAGTGTCTTCTGCTTTGTGAAGATCTGCTGAACGTGTAGTTGCATCTGTTGTAACTCTGGAATCTTCAATAGCTGCATCAAAGTCTGCATTAGTGTATTTACCATCGTTGTTGCCGTTTGTTGTGCAGAACAGTTCAAGGATGTTGGATGGATCTGTGTAGTCACCTACCCAACCGTTACGAGCAACATCGAATTCGCCGTTACGACGCATTGGTGTGAAGCTTGCCCATTCAACGATGTTGACCTTAAGGTCGATACCAATTGCAGCCCAAGCCTGCTGTAAGTACTCAGCTACAACCTTGTGGTAACCTGCATCATTTGTTGTGTACTCGATCTGTGGGAATCCTTCGCCGTTTGGATAGCCAGCTTCTTCCAGTAACTTCTTAGCTTCTTCAAGGTTAGCATCGAAGTTATCATTGTCAATGTAAGGTGTGCCGCCATTTGCATTTTCAGCAAATGAAGAACCATCTGTATCTAACCAGCCAGGACCTACGATTGAGCTTGCAGGTGAATATGTACCCTGCATCAGAGTATTCGCTACGTAGTTACGATCGATTGCAAGGCTTAATGCCTTACGTACTCTTGCATCCTGGAAATATTCTTTCTGAAGGTTCAGGCTGACATAGTATGTACCGATAATAGGTTCTACATGGAAATCATCATTGCCCTGAAGGCTAGGAATTTCTTCTGTAGGTACGTCTTTGATCATATCAACTTCGCCACTTGTGTATGCACTGTAAGCTGCGTTGGAGTCTTCGATCAGTTCAAACTCAAGCTTGTCAAGTTTGATGGCCTCAGCATTCCAGTAGTTAGGATTCTTGCTGAATGTGATGTGTGATCCAGGTACCCATTCTGTCATCATGAAAGGACCATTGGAGATATAAGTATCCGCAGATGTTGCCCAAGCATCACCATTTGCTTCAACTGTTGCCTGCTGAACAGGATTCAATGTTGCGAATGCTGCAAGTTCGCCGAAATATGAGCAAGGATTTGCAAGATTTACAACAACTGTCTTCTCATCAGGAGCCTGTACATCAAGTTTAGTGATATCGCCTGCTACTGCTTCATCATAGCCTTTAACCATACCAAGAACTGTCTCAGCATATGGAGCTGCTACATTAGGATCACATACACGCTGCCAGCTGTAAACAAAGTCTTTAGCTGTCAGATCTGTGCCGTCTGACCATTTAAGGCCATCTCTTAAGTGGAATGTCCATGTAAGACCATCTTCTGATGTCTCCCAGGATTCTGCCTGTCCTTCCTTTAACTGGCCATTCTCATCAAGAGTCAGAAGACCTTCAAATGCATGAAGAATCATGTTACCGCCATCTATAGCACTATTCAGTGCAGGGTCAACAGTTTCTGGGTCAGGACCAACCTGAACTTTCAGGATTTTCTCGCCGGTAGTGCTGCCAGCTTCTGTGGATTCTGCTGTTGTCTGGTTGTTGTCGCTTGCTGCTGTTGTTTCTTTTGCAGCGGAGCTGCCGCAGCCTGCCAGACCAGCTACCATAGCAGCTGTCAGCAGAAGAGGTAAGATTCTCTTTTTCATGTTCTCTTCTCCTTTTCTTTTTTTGCATCGTCTCGGCGTCGACTGCTTGGAAAATAACTCCGGACGATTGCCATTTTCTCTATAAACAATATGCCATCTGCATAATTGCTTATCAAACTCATCACTGTCTGCAGGAATACTGCAATACAGCGCGCCCGTTACATCGCTCTGTCAACGATGTCTTAGTTACACTTGTCCAGATGATGACAAGCTGCATAATGTCCCGGAACAACTTCCTTGAATTCCGGAACTTCCTTCGCACACTGCTCGTCTGCATATGGGCAGCGTGTTCTGAAACGGCATCCTGAAGGTGGATTCAGCGGGCTAGGTACATCGCCTTCAAGAGCGATACGCTTGCTGGCCCTTGCCTGCTTCGGGTCTGCGATCGGGATCGCAGAGATCAGACTCTTTGTATATGGATGCAGGCTGTGCATTGTCAGCTCATAGCTGTCGGCAAGTTCAACCATTCTGCCAAGGTACATAACGCCGATACGGTTGGAAATATGCTTAACAACGGACAGATCATGGGCAATGAACAGATAAGTCAGATTCATGCTCTCCTGCAGATCCTCAAACATATTGATAACCTGCGCCTGAATAGAAACATCCAGCGCAGAAATCGGCTCATCACACACAATGAATTCCGGATGAACAGCCAATGCTCTTGCAATGCCGACACGCTGACGCTGACCGCCTGAGAACTCATGCGGATAACGATTCGCATGCTCGGAGTTCAGACCAACGCGACGAAGCATCTCGATAATCATATCATAACGCTCCTGCTTGGAAGATGCAAGATGGTGGATATCAATTGGTTCACCGACAATATCACCGACTGTCATACGCGGGTCCAGACTGGCGTATGGATCCTGGAATACAATCTGCATTTTCTTACGATAAGGCAGCATATTCTCTGCAATCTTCTTCTCTTTATCAAAAATAACTTTATCATCATAAATAATTCTGCCGCCCGTTGGTTCATAGAGACGGAGCAGTGTACGTCCTGTTGTTGTCTTACCGCAGCCGGACTCACCAACAAGACCAAGTGTTTCACCTCTGTTGATAAAGAAGGAAACATCATCTACAGCCTGAACATATTTCTTGTTCTTTCCAAAACCACCGGCCGGAAAGTACTGCTGCAAATGTTCTACCTGAACTAATTTATCACTCATTTTGCGGCCTCTCTTTCCATCTGTTCCTTCTGGTTCATCCAGCACTGTGTATAATGTACATCGTCGAAAGTTGTCACCGGTGCCATCTCTCTCAGGCAGATCTTCATACAGTTTGAACAACGCGGTGCAAACGGACATCCTGCAGGCGGATTCAGCAAATCGATCGGTGTACCTTCGATCGGCACCAGACGCTCATGCTCTTTGGCATCAAGTCGCGGAATACTCCTCAGAAGGCCCTTTGTATATTCATGCTTCGGATTGTAGAAAATATCATCCGTTGTACCGTATTCTACAATACGTCCGGCATACATAACGGCAATCCTGTCACACATGCTGGCAACAACACCAAGATCATGGGTGATCATGATGATCGCCATGCCAAGCTTCTCTTTCAGCTCCATCATCAGCTCAAGGATCTGTGCCTGAATCGTCACATCAAGGGCTGTTGTCGGCTCATCGGCAATCAGAAGCTTCGGTTCACATGCCAATGCGATTGCAATCATGACACGCTGTCTCATACCACCGGATAACTCATGCGGATACTGCTTCAGACGCTTTTCAGGCTCATTGATACCAACCAGTTCCAGAAGTTCCTTGGCTCTGGCCCGGGCCTGCTCTTTATTCTTGTCTGTATGCAGAAGAATAACTTCCATGATCTGGTTGCCAATTGTATAAACAGGATTCAGACTGGTCATCGGATCCTGGAAAATAATCGATACTTCGTTGCCTCGGATCTTACGGAACTCCTTCTCGGACAGATCGTTGATACGATGACCGTTAAAATCGATCGTACCACCGACTAACTTACCTGGATAAGCTGTCAGTCCCATCAGACTGTATGCAGTAACGGATTTACCTGAACCACTCTCTCCTACAATACCGAGGACTTCACCATCATTCAGATGGATAGAAACGTCATTCAATGCCTTAACTTCACCTGCTGGTGTGAAGAATGAAAGACGTTCGTGCTGTATATCTACAAGATATTCTGACATAATCTTACACTCTCCTTCCTAGTTCTTAAGTTTAGGGTCGAAGGCATCTCTGAGGCCATCGCCCAGTAAGTTAAAGCTCAGAATGATCAAACTGATAACCGCTGCCGGAATAAACAACAGATACGGATATGTATTCAAACCATTGATCGCATCACTGGCAAGACTTCCCAGAGAAGGCATCGGAACAGCAACACCAAGGCCGAGGAAACTCAGGAAACTCTCCGTAAAAATAGATGACGGAATCTGCAGTGTTGTTGTAACGATCAGTGTACCGATACAGTTTGTCAGCAGATGCTTCTTGATAATTCTTGCTGAAGATGCACCCAGTGCTCTTGCAGCCGTAACATATTCACTTTCCTTCAGCATCAGGATCTGGCTTCGTACCATACGTGCCATACCAACCCAGTACAAAAGAGCGAATACGATGAAAATACTGATCAGGTTCTCACCAACAACGGAAATCCATCCGAAGCCCGGTGCCTGAGCCAACACCTTCAATGGTGCCTTCAAAGCGAAGGACAAAAGAACGATCAGCAGGACATCCGGAATGGTATAAATAATATCAACAATACGCATCATGATCAGATCGACCCAGCCGCCTGCAAAAGCTGCGATGGAACCGAAAACAGAACCGATGACAAGAATGATCGCTGCTGCAATGATACCAACCAGCAGGGAGATACGGCTTCCCATCATGACACGGATCGCATAATCACGGCCCATCTTATCTGTGCCGAAGAAATGCGGAAATACCTTCTCGCCGGCTGCTATTTGCTCCATCTCTTTGGCAGAATACTGCATCGGTGCAAGGTTATTCGCACCCTGAATCTGCTGCTCGTAACTGTATGGATAAAATGCCGGAACGATAAAGGCAAAAATCATAACAATAATAATGATAAACAGACAAACCATGGCCACTTTGTTCTTACGCAGACGTCTGAAACCATCTTTCCAGAAGCTGACGCTGTCACGCATGACAACAAGGCCTTCCTTCTCTTCTTCAGTAGCCGGAAGGAAGTCGTCTGGATTTAACTTTAATTGAAAACTTAACGGATTCTTCTCCATTATCACTTACCCTCCTGTTTATTTCAGCTTGATACGCGGGTCTACCAGTTTGTAGACAATATCAACAATAACATTCATAACGATCATGATCGTCGCAAGGAAAATTGTCGTACCCATGATCATCGTGTAATCACGGCCATTGATGGCTTTGATAAATTCGCCGCCAAGACCCGGAATTGTAAAAATCTTCTCTGTAACAAAACTACCTGTCAGTGTATAAGCCAGCATAGGGCCCACATATGTAATAACAGGCAGGATTGCATTACGAAGGGCATGCTTAAACAGGGAAACCTTCTGTGACAACCCCTTTGCCTTCGCTGTACGCATATAATCCTGGCCGAGAACATCCAGCATGGATGAACGCATCAGACGCATAATATATGATGTCGGATAAGCTGCCAGCGCAACCACCGGCATAATGTAGCTCTGCGCATTCTTAAGACCCAGTGTCGGCAGCCACTGCAGTTTAACGCCAAAGACGTAAAGGAGCAGTGTACAGATAACGAACCCGGGCACCGCAATGCCGCAGGTGGCAATGACACTGAATAAACTATCGATAAAAGTGCCTCTCTTGTATGCAGCCAGAACACCCAGCGGCACACCAACACAAAGTGCAAGGATGACAGCCATTCCGCCTAATTTAGCGGATACAGGGAACTTTGTCGCAATAATATCCATAACGGTACGACCTCTCTGCTTCAGGCTGTCGCCGAAATCACCGTGTGCTGCATCGGAAATATAAGTAAAATAACGTTCTGCCATAGGTTTATCCAGTCCATACTTAGCTTCCAGCGCTTTTGTTGCTGCAGGGCTGATTGCCTTCTCTGATAAGAACGGTCCGCCCGGAACCAGGTTCATCAGAAAGAATGTGATCGTGGCAACTGCCCAAATGGTCACGAATGCAAGTGCAATTCTCTTGAGTATGTATTTACCCACTTTTCTCTCTCCTATTCAATTTAGTTTTCTGCTATTATAACGCCTAGGGCGGACATCTGTCTATGTACAAAATATACCATTTGTATAGCACACTCCATCACGTTAATAGGCTAAATAACAACAGTCATGTGAAATAATTTAGATTATAGCATATATTGTTTGAATTGTACAGCTAAAAAAACACTTCGCAGTTTTATCACAGTAACTCCACGAAGTGTTTTCAGAAATTTATCGTATTTAGTATTTATTTTCTACATTTTCGAGGTTATTGATTGTAAATACTTGCAAATTTTCCCGCTTATCGAACCATATCCGGTGTAATCTCATCCAGACTGAATGCACCGCACATGGCCATCGTATCTGCCAGTTCTCCGGCCAGTTTGTCAATGTAGGCTTTCACGCCTTCTTCGGCACCACCGTAAACAGCTGTTACAAAAGGACGGGCGATAATAACTGCATCTGCACCAAGTGCCAGTGCCTTGAAAATATCCACACCGCTTCGAATGCCGCCATCCACAAAAATCTTCATGCTGCCGCCGACAGCCTTCACGATTTCAGGAAGAACTTCTGCTGTTGCCGGGCACTGATCCTGTACACGTCCGCCATGATTGGATACAACAATGGCTGCTGCTCCCGCTTCCTTCGCCTTCAATGCACCCTTCACTGTCATAACGCCCTTCACGATAAACGGCGCACCAGCCATTTCTGCAATGGCCTTCAGATCCTCGACGGATTTGCCGCCTGCCGGCGGATCCATATTCTTCAGGAACGGCAGACCGGCTGCATCCACATCCATAGCCACTGCAAAAGCACCGGACTTCTTCACAAGATCCATCTTCTCACGAATCGTATCCAGATTCCACGGCTTCACTGTCGGAACACCCATGCCGTCGGCCAATGCGATCGCATCTGTTGCCGCTTCCATCACCTTCGGATTCGTACCGTCACCTGTAAAAGCAACAATGCCATTTTCTGCACAGGCAGAAACAAGGACTTTATTATAAGAAACATCATCATATGCATCGCTGTAATGCAGGTTCACAGCCCCTACAGGTCCCGCAAAAAACGGATACTTGAACTTCTTTCCAAAGAGTTCAAGGGATGTATCCACTGTCTTCGGCGCACACAATGTATCCATATTCACTCTGATCTCCTGCCACTTCTGGTAATTGCGAATGGCCGTATCGCCGACACCCTTGGCTCCGGGACCCGGAACGGTGTTGCGGCATGCCAGACCATTGCAGACCGGACAGGCCTTACATAACTTGCCGATGTTCTCTCTTGCATTCGCAAGTACTTCATTATAATTCATAATCTCCTCCTCACTCCGACGGCTTCCCTCATACCCCACTTGTGAGTTCCGGCGCCAAATCCATATCTGCCGGCCCCCTGAAAGCATCGGATTTTGATATAATGATTAAATATCAACAGTGCCTGAAATCATACGCCCAGGCTCGCTTACCCCCTACAAACTAAGTATAACACCAATTACACCAGATGCAAGAATATAAATGATCGGATGCTTGCCTGTTTTCTTATAAACAACATACAGCACCACGCCAAATATAAACGCTTTTATATTGAAGAGATCCGTCAGCGATCCTGTTTCTGCAAACAGCTGTGATCTCAGAAACGCGGCCTCAGCCACACGAAGTCCTGCCACAGAAATCAGACCCACGGATGCGGCTCTCAGGCCATACATACAATATTGTACGTATTTATTCGTTTTAAATTTCTCCAGAATATTCGACACAATAATAATGATAATAATAGAAGGTGTTACCAGTCCGGCCACTGCAGCAATACCGCCCAAAACACCCATGGAAGTAAAACCTGTATAAGTAGCCATATTGATGCCCATCGGTCCCGGTGTGGATTCTGAAATAGCGATCATATTGGAAATATCATCCAGCGTAAACCATCCTGTCGCAGCCTGCATATCATAAAGGAACGGCAGTGTTGCCAGACCGCCGCCAATGGCAAAAAGTCCTGTCTTAAAAAATTCCCAGAAAAGTCTAAATATCAACATATTTCATCCCTCCTATGCTTTCTTCTGCGCTTTTGAACGTTCCATCAAAGTCTTGATGATCACACCTGCTGCTCCGGCACATACGATCCATACAAAAGATGCAACATTGGTAAACAGTGACAGAATCACAACGGCCGCAAAGATCAGATACGTCGCCGCATCGATCAAAGACTTCTTCGCTAGTTTGATAACGGCATCAAGCACCAGGACGCACACACAGACACGAATACCTGCAAGGGCATGCTGTACCCAGACAATATGTGTAAAACTGTTAATGAATGCGGCGATGATCATGATAATGACCAGTGAAGGGAAAACACATCCGATAGTCGCCACAATACCACCGATAATACCTTTGCGCTTGTACCCGATAAATGTCGCAGTATTAACAGCAATAATACCCGGCGTACACTGACCGATGGCATAATAATCCATCAATTCCTCACTCGTTGCCCAGTTTCTGTTCTCCACAACTTCACGCTGCAGAATCGGCAGCATCGCATAGCCGCCGCCGAAAGTAAAACCGCCAATCTTGGCAAACACAATAAATAATTCCCATAATTCTTTCATACTCTCTATAATCTCCTTTCTCTTCCCATCCGAATCCCTTTCTGTCAGGATTCGTTTTATTTATCGTTGTGAAAATACACCTCCTGGTTTATAATGATTCTTAAAGCAATGTTTTCCTGTCCACCATTTCATTACGGCCGATGATGCCTCTGTTCCTAAGGGCATACATTATGATAGAGAGGTTTCCATGACACTTATACAGCTGAAATACTTCCAGACGATCTGCAAATACAACAATATCACACGGGCATCTGCCGAACTCCATGTCTCCCAGCCCAGTCTCTCCAATGCGGTCAAGGAACTGGAGCGTGAATTTGGTGTCAGTCTGTTCACCAGGCGCAGCCGCGGTCTGGAACTGACTCCGGAGGGTCGCTACTTCCTGGATGAGGCAGATAAGCTTCTGGAACAAGCCGAGCAGCTGACAACCAATATGAAACATATGTCTACAACCGACAGGACACTGACCCTTGGTCTTCCGGCCATGAGCGGTTCCCTTGTCTTCACAGATCTCCTTCGAACCCTCTATGCCCGTTCTCCCGGCACCCATATCCAGGTCATGGAGAATGGTTCTCTGGCCAATCGTTCCAAAATCATGGATCACACCCTGGATGCAGCCATTATCACCCGAAACGGACCGCTCCCTCCGGGCATCGGCCATGTGGCGCTGCGCCATGTCAATATCTGTCTGTATCTGTCTGTCATGCATCCCCTGGCTGAGAAAGATACCGTAACAACCGACGACCTGGATCAACTGCCTCTGGCCATGCTGCCGGAAGATACTTTCCTTGACCACTGCATCGATCAGTATTATGAAGCCCATCATCTGAAACCGAATATCATTGTCCGCACCAATCAGCTGGCAACCATCCAGCAATTAGTGGCAACCAACACAACCGCGGCTTTTCTTCTGGATCATGTACTGGAAGAAAGCAGCGATATCGTGAAACGGACGGTACCGGGCCTTTTGCCTGCGGAGATCGACCTGATCTGGAAATCCAGCCGTCATCTCTCGCCGCATCTGAAGAATCTGATCACAGCCGCCCGGAACATCTGACGAACCGAACTGTACAATCCAAAAAATCTGCTGCCTGAATGGCCGATATCTGACAGATCTGATACAGTTAGTGTTTCTCAACACTCTATCCATATTGTAAGCTATATGGAACAATTATTCCAATACTGATGTTTTATCGTGGTATAGTTTTATGCTATATCACTTTTTTATTTTTCATCTGTAAACGTTTCCAAAACGAATTCTAATTTGTCGAATATTGCATTTTTTTCGAAGCAATTCGGATTTTTTACGGAATTCATAGGACATTTTTGAATGTTTATTATTTAACGCTTGCATTTGAACAAACCATATCGTATAGTAAAAATATATGTATGCAATACACTCGATACGACAGACAGCATTCCTGCTGTTATTCGTAAAACAAAAATAAGGGGAATAACAGATTGTATTTGCAAAGTTAAAAAAGGAGGTTTCTCAAAGTGGGAGAAGTACAAATCAAACCATTCAAACGTGTTCTCGTCGCTAACCGCGGTGAAATCGCAATCCGTGTTTATCGTGCTCTGAATGAGCTGGGTATTACAACCGTCGGTATCTATTCCAAGGAAGACCGCTATGCTCTCTTCCGTTCCAAAGCAGATGAATCCTATCAGCTGAAAGAAAATAAAGGTCCTGTTGATGCTTATCTGGACATCAAAGGTATTATTGAAATTGCCAAAAAGGCAAATGTTGATGCCATTCATCCGGGCTACGGTTTTCTCTCTGAGAATCCAGACTTTGTTGAAGCCTGTGAAGAGGCAGGTATCGTATTCATCGGGCCTTCCAAAGACATCATGAATGCCATGGGTGATAAGATTTCTTCCAAACAGATGGCCATCAAAGCCGGTGTTCCGATCATCCCTGGTGTGGATCACGCTTTAAAGACTGAAGAAGAAGTCATGAAGGTTGCTGATATGGTTGGCTATCCGGTTATGCTGAAAGCTTCCAACGGCGGCGGCGGACGTGGTATGCGTATCGTCAACAATGCTGAAGACATGCCGAAGGAATACCGTGAAGCCTGCAATGAATCCAAGAAAGCTTTTGGTGACGACCAGATTTTCATCGAAAAATATATCCGTGGACCAAAGCATATCGAAGTACAGGTACTTGCTGATAACTACGGCAATGTTGTTCACCTTTATGATCGTGACTGTTCTGTTCAGCGCCGTCATCAGAAGGTTGTTGAATATGCACCTGCTTTCAGTATTCCTGAAACAACCCGACAGATTATTTTTGACAGTGCCATCAAGCTTTGCAAGCAAGTAGGTTACAGAAATGCCGGTACCCTTGAGTTCCTTGTAGATCAGGACGGTAACCCATACTTTATTGAAATGAATCCTCGTATCCAGGTTGAACATACTGTTTCTGAAATGGTTACAGGCATTGATATTGTTGCATCCCAGATTCTTGTTGCAGAAGGCTACCCTCTGAACAGTCCTGAAATCAATAATGTTGTTCACCTTTATGATCGTGACTGTTCTGTTCAGCGCCGTCATCAGAAGGTTGTTGAATATGCACCTGCTTTCAGTATTCCTGAAACAACCCGACAGATTATTTTTGACAGTGCCATCAAGCTTTGCAAGCAAGTAGGTTACAGAAATGCCGGTACCCTTGAGTTCCTTGTAGATCAGGACGGTAACCCATACTTTATTGAAATGAATCCTCGTATCCAGGTTGAACATACTGTTTCTGAAATGGTTACAGGCATTGATATTGTTGCATCCCAGATTCTTGTTGCAGAAGGCTACCCTCTGAACAGTCCTGAAATCAATATTCCTTCTCAGGATGCGGTTCAATGTCAGGGATATTCTATCCAGACACGTGTCACCACCGAAGATCCTTCCAACAGCTTTCTTCCTGATACCGGCAAAATCACTGTTTATCGTTCCGGTTCAGGTAATGGTATCCGTCTCGACGGCGGCAATGCTTACACAGGTGCAGAAATTCTTCCATACTATGACAGCCTTCTTGTAAAAGTCATCACACATGACCGTACTTTTGAAGGTGCTATCCGCAAATCTCTCCGTGGATTGAAGGAATTGCGTATCAGAGGTGTCAAGACGAATGTACCTTTCCTGATCAATGTTATCAACAACGAAACCTTCAGAGCCGGCAAGTGCTACACTACTTTTATAGAAGAAACACCTTCTCTGTTCCAGCTGCAGCGCAGTCAGGACCGTGCAACCAAGATTATTGAATTTCTTGGTGACAGAATTGTCAATGCAACAGGCGGCGACAAGCCTTTCTATGAAAATCGTGAAATTCCTCAATTCGATGAGGAGAAATCGGTTTATGGTGCCAGAGATGAATTCTTAAAGCTTGGAGCCAGGGACTTTACTCAGAAGATCTTGAATGACAAGAAATTATACGTGACAGATACCACTATGCGTGATGCCCAGCAGTCCCTGATGGCAACTCGTATGCGTACAAAAGATCTCGCCGGTGCAGCCCGTGCAACGAACACATTTATGCAGAATGCTTATTCTGTTGAATGCTGGGGCGGTGCCACATTCGATACCGCTTATCGTTTCCTGAAGGAATCACCATGGAAGCGTCTTGAAATTCTCCGTGAAAGAATGCCGAACACCATGCTCCAGATGCTGCTGCGTGCATCCAATGCCGTTGGCTACAGCAACTATCCGGACAATGTGGTTAAGAACTTTATTGATGTTTCCTCCAAAGCCGGCATCGATATTTTCAGAATTTTCGACTCCCTGAACTGGGTTGAGAATATGAAGATGCCAATCGAAGAAGCATTGAAAACAGACAAGATTGTCGAAGGTACACTCTGCTATACAGGCGATGTTACGAATCCGAACGAGAAGAAATATACATTGGATTACTATGTAAAGAAAGCCAAAGAACTTGAAGCACTTGGTATCCATACTTTCTGTATCAAGGATATGGCAGGTCTTCTGAAACCATACGCAGCCAAAGAGCTGATCAGTGCACTGAAATCCGAACTGAAGATTCCTGTTCATCTGCATACACATGATTCCACAGGCAATGGTGTTGCAACTGTCCTGATGGCTGCAGAAGCCGGCGTAGATATCGTCGATCTGGCTATTGAATCCATGAGTACTCTGACTAGCCAGCCATCCATGAACTCTGTTGTTGCTGCTCTGAAAGGAACAGAACGTGACACAGGCCTTGATCTTGATGAACTCAGCGAACTTGGCCGCTACTATGGCAGAATCCGCAAGGTTTACAAACAGTTTGAAAGCGGTATGAACGCACCGAACGTTGACATTTACAAATATGAAATCCCAGGCGGTCAGTATTCTAACCTTCTTGCTCAGGTTGAAAGCATGGGTATGAAGAATCAGTTTGAAGAAATCAAAGAACTGTACAGACAGGCCAATGAGCTTCTCGGCAATGTTACAAAAGTTACACCTACATCCAAGGTTGTCGGCGATATGGCTATCTTTATGCTGAAAAATGGTCTGACCAAAGACAATATCTTTGAACTCGGCCAGGATCTCTCCTTCCCTGCCTCTGTTGTTGACTACTTCAAGGGTATGATCGGACAGCCTGAAGGCGGATTCAATCCTGAACTTCAGAAGATGATCCTCAAAGGCGAGAAACCGATCACTGTCCGTCCGGGTACACTGCTTCCGGATGTCGATTTTGACGCTGTTAAGGCCATGCTGAAGGATAAATACGATCTCTCAGATTTCTCAGATTATCAGCTGGATCTGAAGGCTGTCAGCTATGCCCTCTATCCAAAGGTATATGAAGATTACTGCGAACATTTCCAGGCATACAACGATGTTACACGACTTGAAAGCCATGTTTACTTCTATGGCCTGCGCCGCGGTGAGGAGACAACCCTTAAGATTGGCGAAGGTAAAGATCTGCTGATCAAGTTTATGGAAATGTCTGCACCTGACGAGGAAGGCAAACGTGTCCTCAGCTTTGAAATCAACGGTTCTGTCCGTGAAGTCACTGTTCAGGATAAGAAGCTTGAAGTTAAGTCCGATAAGAAACTGAAAGCAGATAAGTCCAACCCGGCTCATGTTGGTTCTACGATTCCGGGTACAGTCAGCCAGGTATTCGTCAAAGAAGGCGAAGAAGTGAAACAGAACCAGCCGCTGCTCGTACTCGAAGCCATGAAGCTGGAGACAACTGTCGTTGCCAAACAGGACGGTGTTATCGACAAGATTTACGTTGCTGCAGGCGATCGCGTCAATACCGGCGATCTGCTGCTGTCCTTCCAGAAATAGTGTTCATACGGGTATCATAAAATAAAAACTGAAATTCCCGCTGTCTCGCTGGTTTTGCCAGACACTGTGTGCTCCATTCGGACTGCTTGTCCGCCTGGTTTCACACAGTGTCGCAAAAATGCGGACATCTGGGAATTTCAGTTTTTTATATTATTGGCATCCTGTATTTCGTTTATGCGAGAGAATTTTCCTTTATTACATAGGCTATGGCCATTCTGTAACTTATGGCCATCTCCGGTTATCCATGGTATACTTATTTCATGGAAGTCGGTGGACGTGCTGCACCCGTTCCGAGCCTATTCGGAGGTGGTGCCATATGAGTACATATGAGGAATTACAACTTATAGTCTCTGTCGCTATGCTCATAGTTGCAATACTGAATTTTACGCATAAAAAATAGCCGTCCTATGTACTTTGGCGAGTCTGATCTGACCCCAAAAAGTTAGACAAATTTGAGAGCTAAGCTAAATTTGAGAGCTAAGCTACAAGGGATTGAATCCTGTATTGTACAGGACTCAGTCCTTTTAGTTTGCTCTTTATTCGTTTGTTATTATAGTAATCTATATATTTTATTAGCTCTTCTTTAAACTCGTTCATTGACTTAAATTTATTTAGGTATAGTAATTCCGATTTTAACAATCCAAAGAAGTTCTCCATTATCGAATTGTCCAAACAGTTTCCTTTTCTGGACATACTTTGTCGAATCCCCTTTTCCCTTAAACGCATTTGATATTGCTTATGCTGATATTGCCAACCTTGATCACTATGAAATATTAGCCCTGTGTTATCAGGTATTTTCTCAAACGCCTGATCCAGCATGTCCATTACTTGACCTAAGACTGGACGCTCACTGATATTATAACTTATGATTTCACCGTTATACATATCTAAAATCGGTGAGAGATATATCTTGGTTCCGAATAAAGAAATTTCAGTAATGTCAGTTGTCCACTTCTGGTTAGGCGCAGTGGCAGAAAAGTCTCTTTGGATGATATTGGGAGCAATCTTTCCCACTTCACCTTTGTATGAGCGATATTTTTTTATGCGAACCATACACTTAATTCCAAGCTCTTTCATCAAACGTTGAACTGTTTTATGGTTGATACAATAACCTCTGTTCTGTAATTCGAGTGTGATCCTACGATATCCATATCGTCCTCGATTTTCATGATAAATTGCATGTATTTCATTTTTAATATTTGCATATTTATCAGGCTCTTTACTTTTTTTTACATAATAGTAATAAGTGCTTCTAGGCATATGAACCAATTCTAATAATGCTGTCAATTTATATTTTTGCCTTAGTTCTGATATAACAGCTACTCTGTCTTCTTCTCGGATTTTTCCCGCTCTTGAACTAAGGCGTTCAATTTTTTTAAATATTCGTTCTCCATCCGAAGCCGTTGTACTTCTGCAAGCAGATCTTCGTTTTTATCCGTATTTTTCTTAGCCGCAGGTGCTCGTTTGCTTCCCATTTTAGGTGCCCTTCCTCTTCTTTCCTCATACAAGGCATCTTTACCTTCCTCATAATAGATACGTTCCCATTTCGCCACTGATTCTTTGGAAGGAATGTTAAAATGTGCTGCTGTTTGCCGCAATGATGCACCTGTATTATGCATATATTCTACAACAGCAATCTTGAAATCTCCACTATAAGTTCCGCTGGTTGTACAAAGGCCGGACACACCATGCTCTCTGTAAAGAGCAAGCCATTTTTGAATACAGGCTTTTGAAGAGATATGATATTCTCGAGCTAAACTGTTTAAACCGATATCCCCTTTTAGATATCGCTGAACAACTTCTAGCTTGAATTTTGTACTATACATTTTTCTTCCAGACATAGAAATAACCCCTT
>QFCH01001132.1_pt1 | contig 42560 bp, 36 predicted proteins | sample 5346071 | NCBI WGS metagenome assembly QFCH01 (sample SAMN09062255, study PRJNA434731) | Human gut metagenome, whole genome shotgun sequencing project. | isolation source: stool timepoint B chromium assembly | host: Homo sapiens | collected 2015
ATAGGATGAATATGGTTTATATTTAACACACCGCACCTTTCCTGTCAATATTCATCCTATGAATGCTAGCAATATTCTGGGGGCTGCGGGGATAAGCCGGGCTTCTGGTTAAAAGGGAGGACGTGAGAGCGTGCTGAATCATATCAGGGAGTGCGGGATGGGAAGCAGAACCGGGACATTGACGGACGGGGAAGTGGAGCGGGTGATCGACGGTCTTATGGTCCAGCTGCCGCCGGCCCGCCGGGTCCTTCTGGTGCCGCCTGACATTACCAGATGCTATTCCTATGCGGGATTTATTACGGCCAGTCTGTACCGGCGTTTGTCCGGTTCTGCCCGGGTGGAGATTATGCCTGCGGTGGGAACGCACCGGCCCATGAGCCGGGAGGAACAGATTGATTTCTTTGGCGGGAATATCCCGGAGCAGGCGTTTTTACACCACGACTGGCGCAGCGAAACGGTGAGATTGGGGACGGTGCCCGGTTCGTATGTCCGGGAGGTCACCGGCGGGCGGTGCAGCCAAGGGGTGCCGGTGGAGGTAAACCGCAGCCTTGTGGACGGGACCTACGATCTGATTTTTTCCATTGGCCAGGTGGTGCCTCACGAGGTGGTGGGGATGGCCAATTACAGCAAGAATATCCTGGTGGGCCTGGGCGGCCGCCGGATGATCAACGAGAGCCACATGATCGGTGCGGTGTGCGGCCTGGAAACTATCATGGGGAATGTGGACACGCCGGTGCGGAAATTGTTCGACTATGCGGAGGAGATGTTTTTAAAGGACGTGCCGTTGGCGTACATCCTGACCGTGACCACCTGCGAGAACGGACGGACGCTGGTTCACGGCGTATACGGCGGGGCTTCCAGGCGGGTGTTCGAGGAGGCTGCGGATCTGGCGCAGATTTGGAATGTCACCGAGGTGCCGGCGCGGGTGAAAAAGGTGGTGGCCTATCTGGAGCCGGGAGAATTTTCCTCCACCTGGGTGGGCAACAAATCCGTGTACCGCACCAGAATGATGATTGAGGATGGAGGGGAGCTGCTGGTGATTGCGCCGGGCCTCAGGCATTTCGGGGAGAACCCGGAGGTGGACGGACTGATCCGCAGGTACGGTTACCGCGGGACGCCCTATACTATGAAGCTTGTGGAACAGGGGGCGTTTGCGGGAGCGGATATGGTTCCGGCCCACATGATCCACAGCTCTTCAGAGGACCGTTTTACCATCACCTACGCGGTGAATCCAGCCAATATGACACGAGAGGAGATCGAGGGCGTGGGATACCGGTACATGGACGTCTCCCGGGCGCTTGCGCGTTATCCGGTGGACCGGCTTGCAGAGGGCCGTCAGGTCATGCCGGACGGGGAGGAGATTTATTTGGTGAAAGCGCCTGCGCTGGGGCTCTGGCGAAGCCGCCGCTGAGGGGGCGGAAATGAAAACAATTCGTGATGCAGCAAAGAATACCTGGGTCAGAATTTAAGCTGTTATCGGATCTGTAGAAAATCCTGCGCCGGGCCCAGGCAGGATTAAAAAGTGTAATTTTCCGGTCAGGGCGCAAGGACCGGGAGATTACACTTTTTTCGCGACCGGGAATACAGACGGGACCGTTTGCAGTACCATTTACTTCTACCGGAATTTATAGTAGAATCGTAAGAAGTTGCGCAGCGTTACGGCTCTGTGAGACCGGTTTTTGAGAATGCGTGGCAGAGGGCGGATATCATACATACGGGGGAAATGATGATGGTGGAATCGAGAAACATCCAGATATTTGAGAAAATGCCGGTGGCAAAAGCTGTGAGCAGCATGGCGGTGCCCACGGTGATCGGGCAGCTGATTATCCTGTTCTACAATATGGCGGACACATTTTTCGTGGGGCAGACCAACAATCCGTACATGGTGGCGGGCGCGTCCCTCATTCTGCCGGTTTATAATATCTCCCTGGCCCTTGCCGGTCTGGCCGGTGTCGGCGGCGGGGCGCTGGTGTCAAGGCTGCTGGGAAAAGGCCAGATGCAGGAAGCCAGAAGGGTGAGCAATTTCAGCGTCTGTATGGCGGTGGGGCTGGCCGGTATGTTCTCCCTGATCCTGTTGTTTTTCCGGCGGCCGATCCTGTCATTTTTGGGCGCGGGCAGCGAGACGTACCGGTACGCCAATGAATACGCGTTCTGCGTGATCGTGCTGGGCGGCATCCCCACGGTGCTCTCCAACACATACGCCAATCTTCTCAGGAGCATAGGGGAGTCGAAAAAAGCCGGGGTGGGCATCACCCTGGGCGGCCTGCTGAACGTGGCATTGGATCCGCTGTTCATGTTCGTACTGCTGCCCCGTGGCAGGGAAATCCTGGGGGCCGGGCTGGCCACCTGCCTGTCGAATATCATCTCGTGCGGATATTTTCTGATCGCAATCCGGGGACTGGGGCCGGATTCCATCCTGAGAGGAGGAAACGTCAGGGAACTTCCGGCAAAAGCCAGCATCCGAAGCATTTTCAATGTGGGAATCCCCTCCGCGCTGGCCACATTTTTGTTTGACCTGGATTACATTGTGATCGGCCGGTTGATGACCGCCTACGGGGACGTCCAGATGGCGGCTATCGGAATTGTGCTGAAGATCGAGCGCCTGCCGCTCAATATCGGAATCGGCATCAGCCAGGGTATGATGCCCATCGTGGCCTACAACTACGCGTCCGGCAACCGGAAACGGATGAAGGATACCATCGCTTTTTCACGCAGGGTGGGCATACTCTGCGCAGTTCTCAGCATCCTTTTATATGAAGTGTTTGCGCCGGGCATCACGGGGCTGTTTATCGGCGATCCCGGGACGGTGGCGCTGGGAACCGGCTTCCTGAGAGTCCGCTGCCTGGCCACGCCCTTTATGTTTTTGAGTTTCTTCACCGTGTACCTCTTCAACGGCTTCGGCAAAGGCCGGACCGCCCTGTTTCTCGGCGTCCTGCGCTGGCTGGTGCTAAACATCCCCATGCTGTATCTGCTCAACTATGCCTTTGGCATGTACGGGATCGTGTGGTCGCAGATTGCGGCGGATGTGGTGAACGTGGCGGTGTCGGTGTATGTGTATTGGAGGCTTGAGCGTAGCTTAAACGGATACGAAAATAAATAGAATGCGTTATTTTGTATCTAAAATATTGACAAAAGAAGCCGCGCCTCGTATACTGGAATCAGGAGTAGGAGGTGTTTCGCATGACGGATATGAATACAGTCATCGCCAACAATATCAATCGATATCTTGAGATGAATCATAAAAAGCAGGTAGAGCTGGCAGAGCATCTGAACCTATCCAGACAAATTGTCAACAAAATGCTAAATGGAACACGGACGATCAATGCGGTGGAGCTCCGGCAGATTGCCGTATTCTGCAACACAAGCATGGAAGAGCTGACGTCGATTCCGGAGAATCACAAGGAGACAGATATGTTTCATGTTTTTATGGGACAGGTTAAAACTGAAGAAGCGCGACAGTCAATACAGGATATTGATTTATTGATCAATCTGATTCTTTTTCATGATACGGTTCGGGAAAACGGAATGGCGATGAGAGAGGAGTGGACAGAATTTTAATGGGAAATGTATTGGAGAACAGTCTTTTTGTACAGAATCCGGGGCGTTTCCAGGAATTGTCACAAGCTGTCGTTCAGTTTAACAGCCTTTACAATGGAAATAACATCATACAGGACGACATTTTTTCAGTGCTGGCAAACTATGCGCGAAAAAAACAGGAGCCTCTGGAGCTTTTGCGTTTCCCCACAAGGGATGACGATTTCTGCGCCCTCACATGCGTCAAAAAAGGAAAGATATTTGTCTACATCAATTCCTGGCTGCCGCTGTCCAAGCAGATTTTTGCCGCAGCTCATGAATTGTATCATATCTGGTGTTTTATCGAGAAAAAAGATGAGAGCGTTCTGAGAAACGGTTCATTTTTAAATGCCGCAGTGATCGATGAGGATGGAGAGAGCCGAGAGGATCGGGAGGCGAATGCATTTGCGGGACTGCTTCTCGTGCCTTCCAATGCGCTTCATGAACAAATGCAAATCTATGGAATTTCAAGGGAAAGATTCAATCTGAATGATCTGATTCGTCTGATGGCCATTTTTTCTGTGCCATTCAAAGCAATTCTGCTTCGGCTTTATGAAGAACAGTATGTAAATGCCGATGTCGTGTGTAAATTCCTGGATATCAAACAAGAAATATTGAAAAAAAATATCGGATATGAGCCGGATGCGGACAGATGGCAGAGGCGTACTCCTGATATCCTTCAGCCGGGAAGTCTGAAACGTTTGATCGAACAGAATGTGGAATACGATTTATTAGTTGATTCCAGGGCAGAGGAAGATCAGGAGACGCTTCGCCGGATTCTGCAGCGATATGGCCGTTATGGGGAATAGCGTCTATGACAAAGAAAAAATGTGCGTTGTTGGATACGGACTTTATATCGAAGCTCCATATTACACGAAAAGATGATGAAAACAGGCTGATAGACCGAGTGCTTGAACTGCCGGACTATCAGTTTGTCTGTCATGAGCAAATTGCGATAGAGTTAGGGCGGCATAATGCGGCGGCGAATAGGTGGTTACAGAGAAAAATAACAGAAGGCGCTATCCAGAAATTCTCTGATGGTGATTTAGTTGCGTTACAACGCAGGGTCTATGGGAAAAATGCGATAGCGTTCTATCTCTATGATTTAGAAAATGCCAGCAGGCCGTTTGGCGAGACATATTATAAACAATACTATGCCAAGCTCGAGGCGTTGCGCGAAAGCTCTGATGAATATTTTTTGGAGGAGCTTGCCCGTTGCGATGCAGCTGTCGGGCGTGAGAACAATCTAGGCGAGATTAAGACATATTTATTGCAGCAGGTGCTTCAGAGCTGGCAGGATATACCGCTGTATCTTTTTTGTTCGGATGATAAAAAGGCTAGAAGCAGTCTGGTCAATGCAGGAGGAATCCCCTGCATCAGCGCAATTTCTTCTTTTTATGTGTTGAAAGAAAGGCTGGGAATAGAGCGAAGCGAGGCAAAACTGTATTTCGATTCGTGGATGATGTTTCATCGGGAAATGGGGCAGACGGATTTTAAGGTACATAGAAATACTAAGGAAATGCAGTTGATCAAAATGGATGGATATGAGATATTTAATCGGATCTATGACGGCGCTGTGACTATTTTGAAAAATGGGAACCTGAAACTGCGAAGCTGCGACTATTAATGCAGAGCCGCAGCTTCAGCGTTCCGGTATTCCCTATAACCTCACCAACCTCCCCCCAATCAATTCCACATCCTCCTCCTGGTGTGTGGTCAGGATCAGCAGGCGGCCTGCGGCTTTCTCGCGGATGTAGCGGATAGCCAGCCGCCTGTTGTCCTCGTCCAGGCCGGTGAAGGGTTCGTCCATGAGCAGGGCCTGGGACTGGGCCAGCACGGCGCGGCAGATGGCGGTGCGCCGCTTCATGCCTCCGCTCATGGTCCAAACGGGGCGGTCAAAGCATTCCGGGGGCAGCAGGCGGGACAGTTCCCCGCGGATCTGCTCACCGGAGAGGGCGCGGCCGGTGACCATCTGAATGTTCTCTACCGGCGTGAAAGCCTCGCAAAGCCGGTCCTCCTGAAAGACCGCCGCAAAGCGGACGCTGCCCGTCAGATCGCTTCCGTTCTCGCCGGTGATGGAGTAAGAGCCGCCGTCCGGCCGTTCCAGGCCCAGAAGAATACGCAGCAGCGTGGTCTTGCCGGAGCCCGAGGGACCCATGAGGCAGCAGGGCGCCTCATCCGTGAAGCTCAGGTTCAGATGATCCAGTATCCGTTGAGAATTGTAAATTTTTGTAAGATCATTTAACCGGATGATCATGCTTCCACACCTCCCGCAGGCTGCCCCGGCTGACGCCAGAAGCGTTTCAGCAGGAACAGGAACAGCTGTTCAAAGACAGCGCTGACAATGACGATCACAAAGGTCCAGGCGAAGAGCCCTGCGGTATCCAGGTAGAGCTTGGAGTAATAGAGCTGTTCCCCGATGGAACTGTCCGGGATACCGATGACCTCCGCCGCGATGCCGGACTTCCAGCTCATGCCCAGGGCGGTCTTGCAGCCGCTGACCAGGTAGGGCATCAGGGCGGGGACATAGATGTAGCGGACCTTTTTCAGGGCGGGCATGTGGAATACCCGGGCCATTTCCAGCAGTTTTGGGTCGGTGGAGGCCAGCCCGGCGATGGTGTTCACGTACACGATGGGCAGGACCACCAGATAGGAGATGCAGACGGACAGGCTGCCGGAGCCGATCCAGATCAGGGCCAGAATCACGAAGGAGGCCACGGGGATGGAGCGGATCAGGGACATGAAGGGCTCCAGCAGCTCGCCAAGGAATGGAAAACGGTAAGCCAGGCTGCCCAACGCCAGGCCGGTGGCGAAAGCGCCCAGAAAGCCCAGGCTGATCTTGCCGAAGGAGTGGCCGATGGTCTGCCAGAATGCGGCGTCAAAAAGCTGATCCCTCAGGGAGCGCAGCATCTCAAAGGGTCCCACAAATATGATCGGATTGTGGACCATGGCGGCGATGGCCTGCCACAGCGCGATCCAGAGGAGCCATACGGCGGCCCTGCGAAGCCAGGTCTTTGCCTTCGGCCCTCCTTCAGTTCGATTCAGCATGTCTTGTCCTCCTTTTTGTGTCAGACCAGGGGCTTGACCGTTTCAGTGCCGGCTGCGCCAGCAGCCCATTGTATCCAACGAAAAAGGCCGCTGCGCTCAGAAGAAGCCGCTGCGGCCTTTTTAATGTTCCGGCCTATGGCATATAGTAGAACTCATCCCCCGGCAGCTGTCCGCCCACGGATTTTGCGTCCTGCTCATACAGCACGTTCAAGTACCCGCTCAGGGCGTCCTTCATCTCCTGGCCGGTCATGCACACGATGTTGCAGTAGGGCAGGGCCTTTTTGGCGATGGGGGCTTTTTCCACGATTCCGGCGGCGGCCACCAGCTCGGCGGTCTCGTCCACGTGGTCCACGGCGTACTGGGCGGATTCCTTGTGGTCCTCCAGGAACATCTGGATGGGGGCACGGTTCTCACGCAGGAAATCGCTGCGCACAATGGTCACGCCTGTGACCAGCATGCTGCCGCTGTCCTGATTCAGGGCGTTCCAGGCCTCGGTGAGATCCACCACCGGTTTTAAAGCCTCGTTCTGGATGCAGGCTGCGGTGGCGAAGGGCTGGGGCAGAACGCCGATGGCGTCGGGATTCTCCTTTAGCAGGGAGGCGCCCTCCGTGGCCTCGGACTTGAACTGCAGGTCCACATCCCCTGCGGCGAGGCCGTTCTCCTTCAGCAGATAATTCATCACATACTCCGGGGTGGTGCCCTTTCCGGTCATGTACACGGTCTTGCCCTTCAGATCCGCAACGGAGGTGATGGAGTCGTCGGAGGCTACCACGTAGAGCACGCCCAGGGTGTTGATGTCCAGAACCGTGACATTTTTCTGGGTCTTGGTGTAGAGCACGCTGGCCACGTTGGCGGGAATCAGGGCGATGTCCAGGTCGCCGCTTGCGATCTTGCCAACCAGCTCGTCCGCCGCGCCGGTCATGGTAAACTCATAGTGATTTTCCGTTTCGCCCTTCTGGGCCTTGTCCATCAGATACACCAGTCCCATGGAGGTGGGGCCCTTCAGGGAGCCGACCCGGACACCGGCCTGGCAGTTGTCTCCGGTGTCGCCGGTCAGGGTGGCGGGCACTTTCTCCGCTTCGGTCCCGGGGGAAGTGGTCTCCGGCTGGGTTTCGGCGGAGGAGGTTTCAGAGGCGGTGGTCTCGGCAGCGGTTTCGGCAACGGTGGCGCCGGTGTTCCCGGAGCCGCAGCCCGCCAGAATAGCGGAGGCGGCCATCAGGGCGGCAATAACGGCAGATACAGATTTTTTCATAATTACGTTCTCCTTTCCTTCCATATCCTCATCCTGAAAAAAGGGCGCAGAACGTAAGGGAGTGCGGTAGTAAGCCTCGCCTTCTCCGTCAGCCGTGCTTCGGGGTGAGAACGAATAGCTTTACTATAGCACAGAATGCCGTTCATTACAAATAAATTCCCGTGCCGGGCGGATTTTCTGTTGATATAAAGTTCACAATGTGCGATAATAGAAGCATATTTGGGGTCACCCCAGAAAGCAGACTAACGATCAAAAAGCGGAGGAAATTAGGGATGAAAGTTACAATTTGTATCGGCAGCGCCTGTCATTTAAAGGGCTCCAGAGAGATTATCGAGAAATTACAGCAGCTGGTGGCGCAGAACGGCCTGTCCGGCAAGGTGGATTTGAACGGTTCGTTCTGCAGCGGCAACTGTGACCACGGCGTCTGCGTCACGGTGGAGGACCAGCTGTTTTCACTGAAACCGGAGGATACGGAGGAGTTCTTTAACAACGAAATCTTAGGGAGAGTCTGACCATGATTATGGGAATCATCGATTTTAAAGCCACTAAGTGCAAGCACTGTTACAAGTGCGTCCGCTACTGTGAGGTCAAGGCCATCCAGGTCAAGGACGAGCGCGCCGTGATCATGCCGGACAAATGCATTCTCTGCGGGCACTGCCTGCGGATTTGTCCCCAGTCGGCCAAGACGCTTAACAGCGATTTGAACAAGGTTAAGGGATACATAGCCGCGGGGGATCGGGTGGTGGTGTCCATCGCCCCCTCCTTCATGGGTTTGCTGAAATACAAGACCATCGGCCAGGTCCGGGCCGCGCTCATGCGCCTGGGCTTTGAGGACGTGCGCGAGACCTCCGAGGGAGCGGCCTTTGTGACCGCGGAGTACGCGAAGCTGCTGGCGGAACATCAGATGGAGAATATTATCACCACCTGCTGTCCCAGCGTCAACGACCTGATCGAGATCTATTATCCGCAGCTGGTTCCGTATCTGGCGCCGGTGGTTTCCCCCATGATCGCCCACGGGCTGCTGCTCAAGGAGGAACTTGGGAGCCAGGTGAAGGTCGTGTTCTTAGGCCCCTGCATCGCCAAGAAGAAGGAGGCCCAGGACCCGCGCCACGAGTCCTGCATCGACGCGGTCCTGAATTTCAACGACATCAACCAGTGGCTGGAGGAGGAAGAGATCGAGATCTCCGACTGCGAGGACAAACCCTTCACCTGCTTTGATCCCAAGGTGAACCGTCTGTACCCGGTGACCAACGGCGTGGTGAATTCCGTGCTGGCCACGGAGGAGCAGGCGGACAATTACCGCAAGTTTTACGTCCACGGCGTGCAGAACTGCATCGATCTGTGCAAGAGCATGGCCAGGGGCGAGATCAAGGGATGTTTTATTGAGATGAATATGTGCTCCGGCGGCTGCATCAAGGGGCCCACGGTGAATGACGAGACCATTTCCCGCTTCAAGGTTAAGCTGGATATGGAGGAGACCATCGCCCGGGAACCGGTGGAGGCCCGGACCATGGAGCCGGTGTGGGAGAAGGTCAGCTTTGCCAAGCGCTTTGAGGACCATTCCCCCAGGGATCCCCAGCCTTCCGAGGAGGAGATCCGCGCCATTTTGCGCATGACCAACAAGGTACGCCCCGAGGACGAACTCAACTGCGGCGCCTGCGGATACCCCACCTGCCGGGAGAAGGCCATCGCCGTGTACCAGCATAAGGCCGAGGTCAGCATGTGCATCCCCTTCATGCACGAGAAGGCCGAGTCCATGGCCAATCTGGTGATGGAGACTTCGCCCAACATCGTGCTGATCGTGGACGAGGAGATGAAGATCAAGGAATACTCCAACGTTGGCGAGAAATACTTCGGCAAGACCCGCACTGAGGCCCTGCAGATGTACCTCTACGAATTTATCGACCCGGTGGATTTCCAGTGGGTATTCGACACCCACCAGAACATCCACGGCAAGCGGGTGAATTATCCGGAATACAAGCTCTCCACCCTCCAGAACATCGTTTACATTGAGAAGGAAAATGCCGTGCTGGCCACCTTCATTGATATCACCAAGGAGGAGGCGCAGGCCAGGGAGGATTACGAGCGCAAACTGGAGACCATCGATCTGGCCCAGAAGGTTATCCACAAGCAGATGATGGTGGCCCAGGAGATCGCCGGGCTTTTGGGCGAGACCACGGCCGAGACCAAGACCACGCTGACCAAACTGTGCCATTCCCTGCTGGAGGAGAGCGGAGACGCCATCTATGTGGGCGGCGAGGACGAGTCGCCGCAGGTGGCCGCAAACGCCCATCTGGGCAGCGGCGCTAAGCCCTTAAAGGGCGTGATGACGCCGAAGGAGGAGAAAACCACCGGCTATGTCCATCTGGGAACCGCGAATCCGGCCAAAACCAGCTACGTCCGTCTGGGCGCGGGGCCTGGCCGCAACGGAGGTAAATGATGGGAATTACGGTAGATGTTGCATATAAGAGCCTGAACAAATACACTGAGATCCTGTGCGGGGACAAGGTGGAGCTCTTGCAGACCGAGGACTCCAACATCATGATTCTGGCGGACGGCATGGGCAGCGGCGTGAAGGCCAACATCCTCTCCACCCTGACCTCCAAGATTCTGGGCACCATGTTCTTAAACGGGGCTACCCTGGAGGAGTGCGTGGACACCATCAGCGAGACGCTGCCCATCTGCCAGGTGCGGCAGGTGGCTTACTCCACCTTCAGCATTTTGCAGGTGTACCACAACGGCGACGCCTATCTGGTGGAGTACGACAACCCGGGCTGTATTTTCGTCCGGGACGGGAAGCTGATGGAGATTCCCCAGAATGTGCGGGAGATTCAGGGCAAGAAGATCAATGAGTACCGCTTTAAGGTGCAGAAGGGCGACGCCCTGATCCTGATGAGCGACGGCACCATCCACGCCGGAGTGGGCGAACTGTTAAACTTCGGCTGGCTGTGGCAGGACATCGCGGACTACGCGGTGCGCCAGTACGCCCTGACCGTGTCGGCCATGCGCCTTGCCACGTCCATCAGCCGGGCCTGCGACGAGTTGTATCAGTTCCGCCCCGGCGACGACACCACCGTGGCCTGCATGCGCATCATCGACAGCAAGCCGGTGCATCTGATGACCGGCCCGGCCAGAAACCCCGAGGACGACGTGCGCATGGTCCACGAGTTTATGGCGGATGCGGGCGCGCGCACCATCGTCTGCGGCGGAACCAGCGCCACCATCGTTTCCCGGGTGCTGAACAAACGCCTGGACGTGTCCCTGGATTACGTGGACCCGGAGATTCCGCCCATCGCTTACATGGACGGGGTGGACCTGGTGACCGAGGGCGTGCTGACTCTGAACCGGGTGCTGCAGCTTCTGCGCCGCTATGTGAAAAATGAGACGGTGTCCGAGGAATTTTTCGAGGAGCTGGACAAACCAAACGGCGGTTCCATGGTGGCAAAGGTGCTGATCGAGGACTGTACCGAGGTTCATCTGTTCGTTGGAAAGGCCATCAACAGCGCTTACCAGAACCCCGGACTGCCTTTTGACCTGGGAATCCGCCAGAACCTGGTGGAACAGCTGAAACACGTGATCGAGGAGATGGGAAAAACCGTCACAATCACGTATTATTAACGGCTTTCTTACACTATAGTTAAAAAATATACAAAGTTGACTAATTTTTCACAAAAAGCGCCTTTGTACCGTTTTTAGGACTTGCTTTTTTCTTATGTATATAGTAGATTTCTATTGTTGATAAGAGGGTAACTATTCAGTAGGTCTGCGCACTTGCTGCGCTGACCGTACGAAAATCTGAGCTTGCAGGCAAAAATCCCATCGATGAAGTCGATTTTAAATGGATTTTTGCCCGTATCTGTGAAGGTACTGAACAGATACATAAGAGGGTAGATTGATAGAGGAGGAAAAGAGAAATGGTAACCAATGATGCGACAATTCTGCGATTGAAGCATGAGGTCCTGTATGCGGTGGCCAAGGCGTCCTGGGAGGGAAAGTTGGAGGAAAAGACCCACGACATTCCCTATGAGATTATCCCGGGTCCCCAGGCGACTTACCGCTGCTGTATTTATAAAGAGCGTGAGATTATCCGGCAGAGAGTGCGCCTGGCGGAGGGAAAATGCCCCAAGGGCAAAAATTCCTCCAACGTGGTTCAGGTCATCAATGCGGCCTGCGAGGAGTGTCCCATCGCCGCCTACGTGGTGACGGACAACTGCCAGAAGTGCATGGGCAAGGCCTGCCAGAATTCCTGTAATTTCGGCGCAATCAGCATGGGCCGCGACCGCGCTTACATCGATCCGGCCAAGTGCAAGTCCTGCGGAAAATGTTCCCAGGCCTGCCCCTACAACGCCATCGCCCATCTGGAGCGCCCCTGCAAAAAGAGCTGCCCGGTGGACGCCATCACCTACGACGAGTACGGCATCTGCGAGATCGATGAGAAGAAATGCATCGAGTGCGGCAACTGCGTGCACAGCTGCCCCTTTGGCGCCATTGACTCCAAAACCTTTATGATAGACGTGATTAACCTGATCCAGGCCGGCAAGAAGGTGGTCGCCATGGTGGCGCCCGCCACTGAGGGCCAGTTCGGACCGGACATCACCATGGCCAGCTGGCGGACCGCCCTGAAAAAGACGGGCTTCGCCGATATGGTGGAGGTGGGCCTTGGCGGCGATATGACCGCTGCCTACGAGGCCGACGAGTGGATGGAGGCCTACAAGGAAGGTAAGAAGCTGACCACTTCCTGCTGCCCGGCTTTCGTGAACATGATCAAGAAGCATTTCCCCATGCTGTTGGACAACATGTCCACCACCGTGTCCCCCATGTGCGCGGTGTCCCGCCTGTTAAAGGCCATGGACCCGGAGACCATCACCGTGTTCATCGGTCCGTGTATCGCCAAGAAGAGCGAGGCCCTGGATCTGAACGTGAAGGACAACGCGGACTATGTGCTGAATCTGGAGGAAGTGAACGCCATGATGAAGGCCAAGGGTGTGGAGCTTGAGCCGGAGCCCAACGGATACCAGGAGAGCTCCGTGTTTGGCAAACGTTTCGGCAACGGCGGCGGCGTGACGAACGCGGTGCTGGAGTGCATGCAGGAAGCGGGCGAGAACACCGACGGCATCAAGGTTGCCAAATGCAACGGCGCGGTGGAGTGCAAGAAGGCTCTGCTCATGCTGCGTGTGGGTAAGCTGCCCGAGGACTTCGTGGAAGGTATGGCCTGCGTGGGCGGCTGCGTGGGCGGTCCCAGCAAGCGCAAGGCTGAGAACGAGTTCAAAAAGGACCGCGACGCCCTGATCGGCCAGGCCGACGGCCGCAAGGTGCGGGAGAATTTGAAGAATTATCCCATGGATCAGTTCTCGATGCACAGGCATTGAGGCGTGGTGGAGCTTAGCGAGAAACGGAAGTGTCCAGGCTATGGAAGTCTGGGTGATCCGGACGCCGGCAGATCATAATATAACAGAAGTGCTCATTTGAGCGTGCAAAACTCCCCGGGACTGCGGTTCCGGGGGTTTTTGCATCGGATATTGCAGGGCGGCGGTTCGGACTGGTATTGCGGAAAAATATCGCCAAAACCTCTTGAATTCATTTTCATCTTATGCTATCCTCTATTTCATAGAAGTTATCTCTTCTATTGTTCTTTTTACAAATCAATTATCATTCTGAATCGTTCAGAACGCGGCGTTTCGCCGGAAAAATCATTGAATCAAATCGAAAATCTGCATATCAGGAGGGAGTTTATGGGGCAATGGAACATTATTTGCAACGGCGTCTGTTGCTATGGGAGGCCGAAGGCTGCTTTTGTGGCTAAAAGCATGGGGGTTTCGGCCGGCGCCAGGCATACGGTGATGGAAATGCTGATGGAGTCCGGGGAGACAGAAGGGCTGTTCCGGCTGATCGACGCGGAAAACGGGGTGGCCGGTTTGGAGGCCAGATGGGGCGACGACGAGCTGGAACGGGTCTTTGAGGCGATTTACAGCAAACGGTTGAGGAATCGCCGGGAAAAGCTGCCGGAAGAGGCGCGTTTCTTTCTTGCGCCCATTTTTGAGCTGGACCACCGGGAAATTCACGTGGACAGTCTGCCGTTTTTGATTTACGCAATGGTCCGCAACCAGCGCTGCCGGACCGCGTTAAAAGAGGCGACGGACCGGGAGGCGGATCGGTGCTATGAGGCGTACCGGGAATCGGATCTCAGGGAGGCGGCTTTTTTCTGCTGGTTTCTCCAGGAGGACCGGGAGCTGGCGAGGAACGCCGCGGGCTTGCTGCTCCTGGCGCGCCGGCAGGCAGAGGGGGAGCGCTGCCGGGTCCTGATGGAAATCCTGAATCTGGGGTATAAGCCGCTTCGCAATCAGATCAAGAAGCTGAACGCATTTTCCGGGGACAATTTCAGCGCGGCTTTGGATGACAACAGCGATATGGCGGAAAATCTGTCCCGGATGATGGTGCAGATGGCTATTGCGGAGGATTTGGGGATACCGGTTCTCCACGACTATCTTTTTTACATTGTCCTTCAGATGCTGTTGATCTATGAGGAGGAGATGATGAGCCCTCCGGCCGGTCCGGCGTGTACCCGGGAGGGGGAGCGCTGCTACCGGAAGCTGCAAAAGGAGAATCCTTACCTGGAGTCCTACCATGCCAGTTTTTATCTGGCGGGGAGCGAGATTATGGAGCGGGGGAAGGCCGGGGGGTGCGGGAAGGCTGGAGCGCGGGGGAAGGCCGGGGCGCACGGGAAGGCCGGGGCGCGCGGGAAGGCCGGGGCGCGGGGAAAAGCCGGGGCGCACGGGGAGGCCGGGAACGCTATGGGAGCATGGGAGGCCGGGAACGCTATGGGAACAGGGGAGACCGACAAGACCGCTTCCGCACCGGCCTCTCCTCTTCCCGGCGGGAAATGGGGGATTGCCTCACCGCCTGAGCCCATGGAGCTTCTGTTTCTCCACTACAGGCTGCACCCCAGGATGCTGGCCGGGATCCGGCTGGAGCGCAGGGAATGCGAGCAGATTTTCAGCCTGTTCGGGTCTCTGAGCGAGGAGGAGTACGAATCCATACTCCTGGCAGCCACCTTATGCAAATACATCGAACAGCTACACCGCCGGTGCGAGGAAAACCAGTTGGAAGAGCTGCGCTGCCGCTCCAGGCAGATCGAGGAGCGGGAGCGCCAGCTGGTTCTCAGACAGGAACAGCTGGCGCAACGGGAGCGGCTGATCGCCGGACAACGGGAGGCGCTGGAACGCCTGGCGGGAGATCAGACACAGAAGATCCAAAAACTGGAAAACGCGCTGCGGGAATTTGTGGAACGGCACGAGAAGGAAAAAGAGGAATTGGCCAGCCTGCGCAGTTTCGCCTACCAGCTGCGGGTGGGACAGGAGGAAGAGCTGCCGGCCCACGGCAGGGAAAAGCTGGAGGGGCTGAGACTTGAAAAGAGCCTTGTGATCGGGGGTCACAGCAACTGGCAGAAAAAGATGCGATGTCATTTTCCGAACAGCCAGTTCCTGGCCTGCGACAACCGGAATTTCGACCCGTCCATACTCCGGAACAAGCGCTACATCATTTTCAATACCGATATTTTAAAACATGCCAGCTACAACCGGATTATGGCGGAGCGCAAAAAGGGACAGAAGATTCTTTATGTGCATGGAAATAATGTGGAGCGGTGCCTGGGGGAATTGGCGGGGCAGTTGTAGGAGAATTTGGCCGATATCACCCTTGAAAATCTGACAACCCTGTGATATGTTACATCTATCGGCAAAAATATTTAAAATATGCCAATAGATGTAATGCGGGAGGGAGAACAAGGTGTGGTATGAAGATGTGATGATGGATCAGCCGGATGACCGTATATTTAGCAGAAAGGTTTTGTTTACGGAGCTGAAGCGGGCCAATCAGGAACTGAATTATAATACATTTAAATGGCTTATGCCTGAATTGTTATCCAAAGGTTTGATCTTCCGAGTGGGATATGATACTTATACCCGCAGTATGCCAAGCGGCAAGCTGTGGTACACGCCTGATTACAGCAAATATGCGCAAACTTTATTAAACACGATCGAGAGCGAATATCCTTTGGCAGAATTTTATGTGTTCGAATCGATTTTACTGAATGAATTTTTAAACCATCAAATTGCGCAAAATACGATTGTGATTCAGGTTGAAAAGGAAGTAGGAAGTTTCGTATTCGATTTTTTGGATGAGAAGCTGGGTGGAAGAATTTTGTATAAACCGGATGAGAGGGAGTATCAGCGGTATTGGCGTGAGAACTGTGTCATTATCGTCGACCGTGTCAGCGAGTCGCCCAGAGATAGGCAGAACCCCCATCATATGATTCTTGAGAAGCTGCTGGTCGATTTGTTCGCAGAGACAGCGATCAAGCGGCTGTTCAGCCCCGGCGAGTATCCACTGATTATGGAAATTGCCACGGGGCGGTATTTTATAGATGAAAAGAAAATGCTGCGCTATGCCAGGAGGAGAAATGCCGCAGAGAAGATGATTGTATACATGGAGACGTTCAGAGATGATTGCAAAGGAAAACTATAGCAGGGAACATATTGAGGCGTTATACAGGGAAAGTGGTAACGACCCGGCTTTGTTAGAGCGGGTGTCCCAATCACCCATCCGAAACATTACATACATTCAAGACTAACCTCTAAAACATATCAAAAGCTTTCGTATATAAAACATGTAAATTTGGAAGCGTATGGATATCTTGTGGAATCCAGCAGAATGCTGGAGCACTTCTGATTGTTCTGTGTCTGTTCTCCTCACCCTACAAAACCTCCCTCCATTTTTTGTAAGCTTCCCCCATCCCGCAATGATATACTGACTCCATAGAGCATCTGTGAGGCGGTGCTGCCGGAAGCGTTTGCGGAGCGCCTGCAAAGACCCTGGGCATTTCTTGCCAGAAGGAGGTAAAGAAATTGGAGCTGAAAGCGAATTGGAAGGATATGAGGGAATTTCTGGCATATCTTGAGGAGCGGGGAAAGCTGGATCATGTGAAGGAGGAGATGGACCCGGAGTGGGAAGTGAACTACGCCACGAGGGCCACGCTTCAGAAACTGGGGCCGGCGCTTTACTTTGAGAATATCAAAGGGATGGACTATCCCATGGTTGCGGGGATGCTGGCTGAGGACAGCCGTTTCCTGGCCGCGCTGGGACTGGAGAGCTGGGATACATACAACAATGAGTGGGCCAGACGCACGGAGACCCTGGTTCCCCCGGTGATGGTGGAGACCGGCCCATGTAAGGAGGAAACCATTGACGGCGACGATATCGACCTCGCCAAAATCTGTAACGTGAAATGGCACATCAAGGATAAGTCCGCGTTCCCGGGCACCCTGTTGATCTCTGTGACAAAAGATCCTGAGGACGGCGTTCACAACCTGGGAATCTACCGCATGGGAATCCAGGAAAAGAACAAGATGTGCTGGGGGGCGCCTGCTTCCACACACGGCGGTATGCACCTGGAGAAATGGGAGCGGCTGGAGAAGCCTATGCCGATGGCGCTGGTGACCGGCGTGGAGCCGCTGATCGAGATTGCGGGTGGCGTGGGAACATCCCCGGGCGTGGATGAGTACACCATCGCAGGCGCGCTGCGCGGGGAACCGGTGGAGCTGGTGAAGTGCGACACCATCGATATCAATGTTCCGGCCACAGCCGAGTGGGTGCTGGAAGGCCATATTTATCCCCATGACCGCCAGCACGAGGTGACGGAGTGGTTCGGCGAGTATACCGGATTCTACGGGGAGGCTTCCACGCTTCCGGTATTTGTGGTGGAGCACATTACCCACCGTCATAATCCGATTTTCCACGGAACCCGCGAGCAGTGGTATCCGTCGGAGAGCCATTATGTTGTGGGGCGTACCCACCAGGCCGAGTCCTTCAAGCTGTTGAAGGCAGTGGTGCCCGGAGTTCTGGATATGCGCTGCAACCCCGCCTATGAGGCGATTGTCAAGATTGATAAGATGTACAAAGGCCACCCGCAAAAGGTTATGAACGCCCTGTGGGGCATAAGCCGCGGTCCGTACAAACACATTATTGTGGTTGACAAGGATATCGATATCTGGGATTACGAGATGGTTCACTGGGCAATGTCCACCAGAGTGAAGGCGGACCGGGACGTGACCATTATCCCGAGAATACCGGGCCAGTGGCTGGATCCGTCCTGCCCGTTCTCAGAGCGTCAGTATTCGGCCGGAATGGGTATTGACGCGACCATGCCGACAGAGGAGTACATCCGCTGTGGAAATAAGATTCCGCAGCTGGTGGATGACCCTGAGATTATGGAGAGAGGAAAGAAGAGGTTTGGAGACCGCTTCTGAATAGGATCACGATAACAGCCGGCGCTGCCGGCTGTTGTTTGTGTTCGGTTTGTTCTTAGATAATCGCCGCAGCTTTGGCCGTTCTTCTCAAACGGCCGGAGGCGGATCAAACACACCATGAGAGTCAGGAGAATATTATGCGCATTATTGTGGGAATTTCCGGAGCCAGCGGCGTGGTCATGGGGTATGAGATGCTGAAGGCCCTCCGGATGCAGGAAGATTGTGAAATCCACCTGGTGATCACCCAGGGGGCCATCGAAAATTTTAAATATGAGACGGACATGGAGATCAAAGAAGTGATGAAGCTGGCCGATTACTGCTACGACGACAAGAACATGGCGGCATCCATCTCCAGCGGCTCCTTCCGCACGGACGGAATGATTGTGATCCCGTGCAGCATGAAGACGGTTTCCGCCATCGCAAACGGATACGGGGCCAATCTTTTGGTGCGGGCCGTTGACGTGTGTATCAAGGAGAGCCGCAGGGTGGTCCTGGTGCCCAGGGAGATGCCCCTAAGCCGGATCCATCTGGACAACCTGAAAAAGGCCGCTGACTACGGCTGCATTTTGCTGCCGCCCATGCTCACGTTTTACAACCATCCCACCACGGTAAAGGAGCAGGTGGACCACATTGTGGGCAAGGTGCTCATGCAGTTCGGCATGGAGCACAAGGCGTTTATCCCGTGGGAGGGAAAATAGGAGCGTTGAAAGGGGGATCTGCATGGGTGACAGGATTGTGAAAGGCCAGGGCAGGACGCAGGTGCGGCTGGAGGCCCTGGACACCGGAAATGGAATTTGTCTGTGCCTGACCGGAGGCGAGGCGCCCCACGTGGGCGGAGTGGTGCTGGCTGCACCCAGACCCAGCCTGACCGGGCAGGGGAACAGCTGCGACCTTTGGACCGTCACTGTGCCCGGCCATAAGGACGTGTACCTGGCCCAGAAGGCGGCCGGTAAGCTCTGCACAGAGCTGCAGGTCAATGTCTCAGCCACTGTGGGAATCCACATTGACGGGGCCCAGAAACAAGAACTGGAAATAATAGGGAAAAATGCCATGGAGGCGCTGGATGAATACATCGCAGCCGTGAAGAGCAGGAGGGAGACGGATGGGGGATCACATCATACTGGTTGATTTTCTGGACCGGGAAATCGGATATGAGGAGAAGATGAAGGCTCATGTCAGGCCCATGCTGCACCGGGCATTTTCCGTTTTTCTGCATCATGACGGAAAATTTCTTTTGCAGAGGCGCGCTTTCAGCAAATACCATTCAGGGGGACTTTGGGCCAATACCTGTTGTTCCCACCCGCGGCGGGGAGAAACGCTTTCGGAGGCGGTGGAAAGGCGTCTGCTGGAGGAAACGGGAATTTCCTGTCCGGTGAGGGAGGTTGGGGAGTTTATTTATCGTTATCAATTGAATGATAGCTTATATGAATACGAGTACGACCATGTCTTTGTCGGCGAATACCGGGGAGCGGTGGCGCCTAACCGGGAGGAGATCGAGGAGACGGCCTGGGTGAGCGCGGAGGATCTGGCCTCGGGCCTGGTGGAACGGCCCCTGGATTACGCCCCCTGGCTGCCCCAGGCCGCGTCGATTGCGCTGAGGGCGGCGGGACTGGGCGGCGCCTGCGCTGCGGCCTACCGCTCTTCCCCGCCGGACTGCCCGGACTGCTGGTTATAAAACTCCTGCATCCACAGGGGCAGCAGCTTGGACAGCACGCTGAACAGGAGACGCCCTTCCGTGCTTGAAAGGTCCACGTTCCACAGCTCTTCCAGCTGGTGGATGCGGTAGCGCACGGTGTTGACATGGGTGAACAGCTCGTCAGCGGTTTTCTGGTAACTGAAATTGTTTTTGACAAAGGTGCGCACGGTCAGGGTCAGAATATCCTTCTTCTCATTGTCCAGGACGTTCAGCAGGACGTCCATTTCTCCCAGCATCTGGTTGACGGCCCAGGGGTTTTCCGGGTACGTGAAGAGGCGGTAGATTCCCAGCTGATGGAAATGGCAGGGGGTCTGACCATAATCCAGCAGACCGGCCATTTTGACGGCGTGGGTGGCCTCTGAGAAGGCGGTGACTACCTGGCTGCGGTTATATTTCCGGCTGATTCCTACGTGGTATTGCCGTCCGGTGGTGTTTAAGAGGGCGGTCAGCTTGCGGACGAAATTCTCCACATCCTCTGTGGAGATAAAAATCAGCAGCTCGTTGTCTTTAAAACTGTAGCAGAGGTTGCGGGGAAAATGGTAGTGGAGCAGGTAGGCGAGATAGTCCTCGGCTCCGGTGACCGCTGTTCCCGGAAGGGCGTTGTGAAATTCCTGGAGAACCAGGGCGTTGCCTTCCTCCGGCAACAGTTCCAGCTCCGGTCCGGTCAGCGTGTTTTCCCGGCGTATTTTGGCGAACAGGGCCGCAATCTGCCGGGAGCGGAGGTTTAAGTCGCTGAGTCCGGTGCAGAGGATGGACGCGTAGTTGAGCAGGTAGTAGTCGGTCTCTTTAAATTTTTCTCCATTTCCAATCAGAAACAGCATGCCGAAGGGCAGGCTGTTTTTGTATAGGTCGGCCTGCAGGATGTAGATGGGCGGCTGGGCGGCCGTGTAGCGGCGGACGTGCACAAAGGGGGAACGGGCGGACTCCTTCTGCCAGTATACCGGGTAGAAGATAACCGGATCCAGAATGGGCGTGCGCGGGTGGACGTAAGTGTCCTGCCCCACCACCAGTGCGGTCTGCCGTCCGGTCCAATCGTGCAGCTCCTTTAACAGCCGGTCCAGGCCGTGGGTAAAAAATGCGGACTGAAACCGTTGGAAAATCTCACCATAGCTGCAAAGTTCACCGGTAGCTGCGCAGGGCATGAAGTTGTAAAACTCCCGGATGAAATCCACAAAGGAGATGGAATCGGTCATCTCCGCCAGGATCAGGCTCCGGCGTTCACACTCCCGGGCCAAAACGCCCACAGCGGCCTTTTCCATGGAGTCCCGGGCCAGAACGATCCCGGCGGCTCCGCTTTTTTCCATGTGGTCCAGCGCGGATGAAATCCCGCTGGGGTGGGAGGCCAGCTCCCCACCGTATGTAAGAATCAGCATATCACGGTTATCCGGGCCACAAACGTCTTTTAAGAGAGCCAGTCCGGCGATTGATCTGCCGTAAAAGGGCGTGCGGAATTTACAGGATGAAAATAAACGGGTCTGCGCCCACTTTTCCATTTCAAACATAAGTGATCTTGTCCTTTCAAAGAACCGGCATGGGGGATATCCATACCGGCATGGCCGTCTACAAAATGGGGGGGCCTGTTTTGTAGGCGGGTTATAAATTGCCATGCTATACTTATATTAGTTATATTGACTATTTTTTGTCAAGTGCAAACGGGAATTTAGCAAATTTCACAAATACAAGGAGGTTACGGATTCATGAGTAAAACGAAAACCACGGTTACAATCACAGTGAACGGCGATGTGTACCGGCTGGGCGTTGGAAATTCTGCGGGCGACATATCGCCGGCGGACACGCTGGCCGAGACATTGCGGGAAAGGCTGCTGCTGACAGGGACGAAGATTTCCTGCGACGACGGCGCCTGCGGGTGCTGCACGGTCATCCTGAACGGCAAAGCGGTTCCCTCCTGTACCATATTGACAGTGGAATGCGACGGGGCTGACATTCAGACCATCGAGGGGCTCCAGAACCCCAGAACCGGGGAGCTGGACGAAGTACAGCAGGCGTTTGTGGATCACTCCGCCTTCCAGTGCGGCTACTGCACGCCGGGAATCATCATGGCGTCGGAGGCCCTGCTCCAGGAGAATCCGCACCCGGACGAGGAAGAGATCAAGGAAGCGCTGGCCGGGAATTACTGCCGCTGTATCAGCCACTACCAGGTGCTGGAAGCGGTGAAGCAGGCGGCGGAAAGGAGAAAATAATATGGGGAAAGAATTCAGATATATCGGCAAACCGTCCCCAAGGATCGATGGGCGGGCAATCGTCACGGGAGCGGCGGAATACTGCAACGATGTCCATATGCACAATATGCTCTACGGCAAGATCAAGATGAGCCCTCATCCCCACGCCATGATTACAAAGATCGACGTGTCAAAGGCCCTGGAGGTGCCGGGAGTCAAGACAATTCTTACATATGAAAATGCATTTGACTGGATCACCGGCATGCCCGCCCAGAAGCGGCTGCTGGATCGGCACGTGCGGTTTGTGGGCGACCCGGTGGCTCTGATCGCAGCCGCCAGCGCGAGAGCGGCGGACGAGGCGGCGGAGCTGATCCAGGTGGAGTACGAGGTTCTGCCCGCGGTCCAGGATTTGGACGAAGCCATCGCGGACGGAGCGCCCCAGCTCTATGAGCAGTTCCCCAACAATATCATTTCCAGAGGCTGCCCGCCCTTTGGGCCCAAGGCGCTGCAGGATATTGTGATGGGAGACACGAAGAAGGGATTTGAGGAGTGCAGCGTGGTGGTGGAGGGAACCTCCAGGTATGAGACGATTTCCAACCCCCTTCCCGCTGAGAGTCCCGGCCTGGTGGCCTGGTGGGACGGCCCCAACAACTGTACCATGAAGGGCAGCTTCCAGAGCCCCAATATCCAGAAGATGATCATGCAGCTGGGTATGCCCGGGGTGAATGTGCGCGTGATCTCCTGCAATGTGGGCGGAGGCTTCGGCAGCAAGAACACGGTGCCCATGGAAGGGCTTTACTGCGCGGCGCTGGCTAAGGCCTGCGGCAGGCCGGTGAAGCTGGTGATCTCCAAGGAGGCCCATATTTCCACCTACATGCTGCGGCTGGGAAGCCGTCTGAAGGCAAAAATCGGCCTGCTGCCGGACGGAACGGTCCACGCCTACGAGGGCACATGGCTGGTGGGCTCCGGCGTACACTCCGATTTCGGTCAGGGACAGATCGCCAACGGACTGGGGCGCGCCATGCTACTGCTCAATAAGTGCAAGCACTGGAACTACCAGCCCCATCTGGTGGCCACCAACCGCTGCCGTTCCGGCGGTATCCGCGGATTCGGCGGCCAGGAATCCTACGCCTCGCTGATTCCCATCCTGTCCATGGCTATGGCCAGGATGAATCTGGATCCGGTGGACTTTTTCAAGAAAAATATGTGCGATATCAACGGCGGTTACTACTGGGTGGAGGGCCAATGGTGGGAGAACCATTTCCTCAGCTACAACGACGTGATGGACCACGCCGCTGAACACTTTGGCTGGAAAGAGAAGTTCCCCGGCTGGCTGAAGCCTTACAAGGTGGTAGGCAGCAAGCAGTACGGCGTGGGCTGCTGCGTGCACGGCAGCGCGGACTGCGGCATGCTACACGGCGAAGCATTTGTCAAGATCGACGGATGGGGCACGGCGAATATCAATGTCTGCATCGCGGAATCCGGCATGGGCCAGAGGTCTTCTGTGGTGAAGATGGCAGCGGAAATCCTGAATCTTCCGCTGGATAAAGTGACGATCTCCACGCCGGACAGCCAGGATAACCCCTGGGATTGGGGACTGGCAGGTTCCAGAGGCACCCTTGTCTACAGCCGTATGGTGGGTGACGCCGCCAAGCAGGCCAAGGCGGAGCTTTTAGAGCGGGCTTCCGAAGTGCTGCATTGTCCGGCTGAGGCTCTGGACACCAAGGACGGCATTATATTTATCAAAGAAAATCCACAGGCGGCGATTCCGTGGATCGCGGTGTTAGGCCCCATGAATACGATCACAGGGCACGGAGTGTTTGAGATGGACCACTCCAAACCTTGTTTCATGATTTCCTTCGTGGAAATGGAAGTGGACGTCGATACAGGCGCAGCCAAGATCGTGCGCATCGTGGAAGGGACGGACGTGGGTCAGGTAATCGACCCCTACAACCTGAAAATGCAGTTGGAGGGCGGTCTTGGAAGCTGCGGCAGCGACAGCGCCATCACCGAGGAGATGGTATTGGACGAGGGAACCGGCCGTTTCCTGACCAACAACCTGGTGGATTTCAAGTGGAGAGTATTCCCGGAGCTGCCGGTTTTTGAGACTCATATAGAGGAAACGCCCAACGATTTGAGCGCATTCGGCGGCATCGGCGTGGGCGAGATATCCGGGGCGCCGCTTCCGGGCGCAATCATGATGGCTGTCTCCAACGCCATCGGCATCCAGCTCATGGATTATCCCCTGACACCGGAGAATATTTTAAAGGCATTAGGAAAGGCGAGGTAAGATTATGTTGAAAAATTTTGCCCATATCGATACAGAGAGCGTCGACGAGGCTGCCGGCCTCCTGAGGGAAGGGGCTGGAAGCTCCAGGATTATCGCAGGCGGCACGGATCTGCTCAGCGTGCTGAAACATAAGCTGGAGCCGGATTATCCGGAACAGCTGGTCAATATCAAGACTGTGGAGGGCTTAGACCACATCACGGCGGACGAGGAAGGGCTGAAAATCGGCGCAGCGGCCAAGCTCTGCGACATCGCCGGTTCGGCCCAGGTGAACGATGGCTATGAGGCGCTCGCTATGGCGGCCAAGAGCGTGGCCACCCCTCTGATCCGCAATCTGGCAACCATCGGCGGAAATCTCTGCCAGGACGTGCGCTGCTGGTATTACCGTTATCCCGACGAGATCGGCGGCAGAATCCGGTGTCTGAGAAAGGGCGGGGATTACTGTAACGCCATGACCGGAGAGAACCGGAACCACTCCATTTTCGGAGCGAAAAAGGTGAACCTCAGCGGATGTTCCCAGAACTGTCCGGCCCATGTGGACGTGCCGGAATACCTGACCTGCATCCGGGAGGGGAACCTGGACGGCGCGGCCGCCATTTTGATGGAATCCAACCCGATTCCCGCCATCACCTCCCGGGTGTGCACCCATTTCTGCCAGATGAACTGCAAGCGGGCGGAATTTGACGAGCACGTCAACATCGGCGGCATGGAGCGGTATGTGGGAGATTATATTCTGGACAACGCGGACCGGTTTATGAAGGCCCCGGAGGCGGAGAGCGGCAAAAAAGCGGCGATTGTGGGCTCGGGTCCCGCGGGTCTGACGGCGGCGTACTACCTGCGCAGGCTGGGGCACCAGGTTCTGGTGTACGACAAGATGGAGGAAGCGGGCGGACTTCTGCGCTACGCGATTCCCGAGTACCGGCTTCCCAAGGACATTGTGCGGAAGCTGATTGCGGCCCTGGAAGCCATGGGGATCCAGTTTAAGACGGGTACTGAGATCGGCAAGGATATACCGGTCAGCGATCTGGTGGAACAGTTTGACAGCGTATTTTTAAATACCGGCGCATGGAAACGGCCCCTGATCGGCCTGGACGGCGAGGAGCTGACCACCTTTGGCCTGGATTTCCTGATTGAGGTCAACAAGTGGATGGAGAGCAAGATCGGCAAGGACATTATCGTGGTCGGCGGAGGCAACGTGGCGGTGGACGTGGCCATCACGGCCAAGCGTCTGGGCGCAGCCAACGTGATTATGGCCTGCCTGGAGGACGAGAAGCATATGCCCGCCAGCGAGGAGGAAGTGGCCAGAGCCAGGGAAGAGGGAATCGTGATCATGAATTCCTGGGGACCCAAGGAAATTCTGCGGCAGGATGGACAGATTACCGGTCTGGTGCTGAAGCGGTGCACCCAGGTGTTTGACGGGGAAGGCCATTTCTCCCCGGCTTACGACGACGGGGACACCGAAACGCTGGAAGGGAATTCCATTTTAATGGCGGTAGGGCAGAAAACGGACCTATCCTTCCTGGGCGAGGAGCTGGAGCTTAAGGTGAACCGGGGACTGATCAGCGTAGAGCCGGACACCCTTAAAACCAGCCTTCCCAAGGTTTTTGCGGTGGGCGATGTGACCACCGGTCCCAAAACCGTGGTGGCCGCCATTGCGGACGGTAAGAAAGCGGCGGTGTATGTGGACAGCTACATGACCGGCCAGCCCGCGAAAAACTACGAGCATCCCCTGGGACAGATTGTGAAGTTCGATGCCTCCAGCAGCTGTCATTCCCAGAGCGCGAAGCTTGCCGAGCGCCCGAAGGAAGAACGGGGACTGCACCTGGAGGACTCCTACGGCCTGAGCTGGGAGGAGGTTCAGGAGGAGGCAAAGCGCTGCTTTAACTGCGGCTGTCTGGCAGTGAACCCCTCGGACGTGGCCACTGTGCTGACGGCCATGGAGGCGGAGATTGTCACCAACAAGCGCAGGGAGAAGATCGGCGACATGATGAAGAAGGCCCACTGCCGGCTGGTGGAAGAGGATGAGATCGTCACGGAGATTGTGGTGCCCGCCTCGATCCGGGAGTACCGGACCGGGTACGACAAGTACCGCGTCCGGGATTCCCACGATTTCGCTGTGGTCAGCGTGGCATCGGCCTACAAGCTGGAGGACGGCAAGGTGGCGGACGCCAGGATCGTGCTGGGGGCCGTGGCGCCCATTCCGCTGCGGGCCACAGCGGCCGAGGAATTCATCAACGGCAAGGAGATCACGGAGGAGCTGGCCGGGCAGGCGGCGGAGATCGCGCTGCGCGGAGCCGTACCGCTGTCGAAGAACGAGTACAAGGTGCAGATTGCCAGGTCGCTGGTGAAGAATTCACTGTTAAATGCCGCTGCCGCGCGTTAGAAACGCGGAGCGTCGGAGAATAGAAGTTCCCGTTGGACTGGCCGGCGTGTCTGCCGCGCCGGTCCATCGGGAACCGCTGCTCCGGGCGGGAGTCCGGGGCAGACGGGGAAGGAGGCTGTGATTGTGAAACGATCCGGTGTGGAGGCGGTGCTTTTGGCTGCCGGTTATTCTTCGCGGATGGGGGAGCTCAAACCGCTCCTCCCGTTGGGCAAAACCACGGTGATCCGACGGCAGGTGGAGATGCTGCAGTCCGTGGCGGACCGGATCATTGTGGTGACCGGTTACCGGGGGGAGGAGGTGGAGCGCCATCTGTCCGGAAGCGGGGCGTACATTGTGCAAAATCCCCGGTTCGCGGAGGGCATGTTCACCTCTGTGAAGGCCGGAATCCGGGGCCTCAGGCCGGAAACCGGCGCGTTTCTGATCCTTCCGGTGGACTATCCCCTGGTGACGGGCCGGATGATCCGCCAGCTTTTAAAGGTTTACCAGGGGAATCAAGACTGCCTGGTGGCCTATCCGTCCTACCGCATGAGAAAAGGACATCCGCCGGTGATCTGCGCGTCCTGCAAGGAACAGATTCTGGCTTACGACGGGGATCTGGGGCTGAAAGGGGCGCTGAGAGCCTTTGACGGGGCCGCCTGTTATATGGAGACAGAGGATATGAGGTGTGTGATGGATATGGATACGCCCGCGGATTACCGGAAAATACTGGCGGCGCTGGCGGTGGGATAAGGCCACGGCGGGCGGCGTTGCGCGCCGGGGCAGTGAAGCGAAGGGCGAGGCAGCGGCGTTATGTGCTGGGGCAGTGAAGCAGAGGGCGAGGCAGTGGCCTTGCGCGCCGGGGCAGTGAAGCGAAGGGCGAGACAGCGGCGTTGTGCGCCGGGGCAGGAAGCGAGGAGCGAGGCGGGCGGACCTGCCGCCTGGCCGCGCAGGAGAGAGGGGGCTGTATATGGTTCAGGCTTATTATGTGCCGCAGACGGTGGAGGAAGCCGCCGGGCTGCTTGAGAAGCATGCGGGAAAGGCCAGAATTATGGCCGGAGGAACGGATCTGGTGCTGGATATCAAGGACGGAAAGCACTGCCCGGAGTACCTGGTGGATATCACGAAGATAAAAGAGCTGAAACAAATTGAAGCGCGGGAGCAGACGATACTCATCGGGGCCGGAGTCACCCACAACCAGGCGGCGGCAAGCGCGCTTGTACAGGGGGGCGCCGCGTGTCTGGCCCAGGCCTCCTTCATGGTGGGTTCCCATCAGATTCGCAATTCCAGCACCCTGGCGGGCAACGTGGTGAACGCCCAACCGGCGGCGGACAGCGCGGTGGCGCTGGTGGCTCTGGGGGCCAGGGCCAGGATTCTGACCGGCCGGGAGGAAGCGCTTGTTCCGGTGGAGGAGCTGTACGCGGGGTTCGGAAAGAGTCATGTGGACAGCAGCAAGAGCATTCTGACAGGATTTCTGGTTCCGGCGGAAGCGGGAACCGGCAGCGGGTACATGCGGCTGCAGCAGCGGAAAGCCCTGGCTCTGCCCATGCTGTGCGTGGCCGCCTGGATCAGGCGGCAGGAGGGTACGGTGAAGGAGGCGCGGATCGCCATGGCTCCGGTGGGAGTGGGGCCGGTAAGGGCCGCAGAAGCTGAGCATTTCCTTCTGGACAGAGAGGGCGGAGAGGCCCTGTGGTCCAGGGCCGGAGAGTTGGCCTTAAAGAACGCCAACCCCAGAGACAGCCTGGTGCGGGGTTCCAGAAAATACCGTCTGGAAGTCCTGCCCGCCCTGGTCCGGGAAGCACTCTCTATGGCCTGGGAGGACGCGGGGAGAAAGGAGGAGGCGCATGGATAACCAGTTGGTTCATTTTACATTAAATGGAAAAGAAATCTCTGTGGCCGTGGAACCCTTTGAGATGCTGGCCGACACGCTCCGCTGCCGTCTGAATCTGACCGGGACCAAGAAGGGCTGCGGTCAGGGGGAGTGCGGGGCGTGCACGGGGATCCTGGACGGGGATGAGGTGGATTCCTGCATGGTGCCGACGATCAAAGCGGATGGATGCCGGGTGGTCACCATCGAAGGTTTGGAAGAGAATGGAAAACTTCATCCGATCCAACAGGCGTTTGTGGATGCGGGCGCGGTGCAGTGCGGATTCTGCACGCCTGGCATGATTTTGTCCACCAAGGCGCTTCTGGATAAAAAGCCGGATCCCACGAAGGAGGAGATTCGTATCGCCCTGGCGGGAAATATCTGCCGCTGTACGGGTTATGTGAAGATCGAACAGGCGGTGGAGCTGGCGGCAAACGCCATCCGGCGGAACCATGAGAACCAAACGGCGGAAGGGAGGTACGGCGGATGAAACCTGAAGGAGCGGTAGGAAGATCCATTCCGAGAATCGATGCGGTGGAGAAGGTGACGGGGGAGGCCGTTTTTACAACAGACCTGGATTTCCCCGGAATGCTTTACGCCAAGGTTTTGCGAAGCCCTTATCCCCACGCGCGCATTGTATCCATAGATATCTCCCAGGCGGAGAAGCTGCCCGGAGTGGCCGCGGTGGCGACCTGGGAAAATACCACGGACGTGCGGTATAACGGTTCCTGCAGCGAGGCCAATCCCCCGGCGGTGCCCGTGGAGGATGAGCAGATCTTTAACCGGGAGCTGCGCTATGTGGGCGACGAGGTGGCGGCGGTAGCGGCCGACAGCGAGGAGACGGCCCTGGCCGCGCTGAAGCTGATCCGGGTGGAATACGAGGAGCTCCCGGCGGTTTACGACCCGTTGGAGGCCATGAAGCCAGAGGCGCCCGCGGTCCATCCCTGTTTTCTGGGCAATAACATCGCCGGCATGGCAAAGTTCCCCATGGGGGACATTGAACAGGGCTTTGCTGAGAGCGACGTGGTGATCGAAGAGCGCTATAAACTCCCGGTGGTGAAGCACTGTCAGCTGGAAACCCAGTCCGCGGTGGCAAGCTTTACGAGATCAGGAAAGCTGACCGTCTGGTCCACCACCCAGAGTCCCCATCCCTTAAGGGGGCTTCTGGCCAGGCTGTTCGGCCTTCCGGCCGGCAGCGTCCGGGTCCTCAATCCGCCTTACATCGGCGGCGCCTTCGGCTCCCATGTGGGCACCAGCGCCAAGGCGGAGCCCATTGCGGCGGCTCTGGCGATTATGGCGAAAAAGCCCGTGCGTCTCGTCTATGACCGCAAGGAAGATTTTATCGCGTCGCCCACCAGGCATTCCGGCTATATCACGGTGAAGCTGGGGGCCATGAAGGACGGCACGCTGAAGGCATTATATTTAAATGCGGTTTTGAATACGGGCGCCTACGCCTGCGCGGGCCCGGATGTGACGGCGGTGCTGGGCGTCACAAACATCAGCATTTACCAAATCCCCAATGTGATGTACGACGGGCTGTGCGTTTACACGAATACCACCACGGCCGGGGCCATGAGAGGATTCGGCAATCCCCAGGGGAATTTTGCAGTGGAGTCCACCATGGACCTGATGGCGGAAAAACTGGGTATGGACAGTGTCGCGCTGCGGCTGAAAAACGTCATGACACCCTACGCGCCCTGGCTTCCGCCCTACCCCTGCGCCACCGTGGGACTGGCGGAGTGCATCGAGCGCGGTGCGAAGCAGATCGGATGGGAGCGCCGCCACGGAAAAATGACCGGCGACAAGCCTTACAAGGTCCGCGGCATCGGCATGGCGGCAGGGACGCATCTGAGCAATTCCTGGCCCTTTGCCGTGGAATTTGACAACGCGTATCTGGCGCTTCAGGAGGACGGCTCCGCCCAGCTGGCAGCTGGCGTGCCGGATATGGGGCAGGGCATCGCCACCACGCTGTCCCAGGTGGCCGCCTCGTCTCTGGGCATCGACGTGGAGCAGGTGCACATCGTGTTTGGGGACACCCAGAGCACGCCCTACGATATCGGAAGCCATGCCAGCAGAACCCTCTATTCCGCAGGCACGGCGGTGAACGCGGCGGGTAAGGATGCCAGGGGAAAACTGTTCGCCTTTTTAGCGGGACAGATGGGCGTGCCGGAGGAGAGTCTGGACATGGAAAACGGACAGATCACGGTGAACGGGAAGGAGACCATGACCATAAAGGAAGCCGCCCACATGTTGCACCGGAACAACCGTCAGATTGTGGGACTGGGCCAGACGGTGCCCTTTAACGCGCCGCCATGGCACGCCCATTTCGCGGAGGTGGAGGTGGACACCAGAACGGGTCAGGTGACCGTGCTGCGGGTGGTGGCTGCTCACGATGTGGGCCGTGCCATCAATCCGGACATCGTGGAGGGACAGATCCAGGGCTCCGTGCTCCAGGGCATCGGGTACGCCCTGAGCGAGCAGATCGTGTACGACGCCCGCGGAAAACAGGCCCAGGACAGCTTTCACAAGTATTACCTGCCCACGATCATGGAAGTTCCGCAGATTGAGACCATTCTGGTGGAGACAAATGAACCCAGCGGGCCCTTTGGGGCCAAGGGTGTGGGCGAGTGCGGTCTGGTACCCACCGCCGCCGCCATTGCCAGCGCGGTGGAAAATGCCATCGGAGTCCGGTTCCACGAGATTCCGATGACGGAAGAGCGTGTTTTGGAAGCATTGGGAGGATGACGGCACAGCCGTCCGGCACCATTAAAAATGGGGGCCGGGCGGCTGTTTTTTTGCTGCGGGATTGTACGAAAGAATCGGATATGGTAGTATGGTAGACAGAAAGCCGGTTCACGATTTCCGGCGGAGGAGACCATATGCAGATACAGCAACTCGTATATTTTATGAAAATCGCGGAACTGGGGAGCATGAACAAAGCGGCTGCGGAGCTGCTTATGACCCAGCCCAACTTAAGCCGGGCCATGATGAACCTGGAGGATGAGCTGCACATCAGGATTTTCACGCGCAACAACAAGGGCGTTGTCCTGACAGAGGACGGAAAACAGCTTTACCAATACGCCCGGACCATTTTGAATCAGATGGAGCTGATCGAGGGTATCGCCTCCCGGGAGGCCACGCCCATTCTATCCATCGCCTCCTACCCCATGGTGTCGGTTTCCCGGCTGGTCAGCCGGGTATACAACCTCCACAAGGGGGAGAACATCAAAATCCAGCTGCTGGAGCGCAGGCTGCAGCAGGTTATCGAGACGGTGGAACGCGGGGAGGCGGAGTTGGGGGTCCTGCTCTACAACAGCGCCCAGGGCAAGGAAGTGAAGCATATGCTTCAATATAAAAACATGGAATACAATTTTCTGGGGACGGACACCTGGTACGCCAACGTAGGGCCTTACAGCCCTCTTTACGACCGGGAGGAGGTGTCGGCGGAGGAATTGCTGCATTATCCGGTGGTGCGGATGCCGGACGACTATTTTTCCAATCTGACGTTTTATCTGGCGGTGGGCGGCGTTTTGCTGACCGAATTCAAGAAAGTGGTGTACATGAGCGACAACGCGGCGGCCGTCAACATGCTGAAATATACGGACGTATTCCGTTTTGGCTCCAGGATCAACAGCGGGGAGTTCGCGCTCCACGGCATCCGGACCATTCCCATTAAGGACTGCGGGGTGGAGATCAGCGTTGCCTGGATCCGCAGGAAAAAGGAGATACTGAGCCCGGTTGCCCGGGAATTCACGCAGATGCTGGAGGCGTGGGTGGGGGAGGTGCTGGGATGAGGAAAATGGGGATTAAATCGTTTCAGGGCATCCGAGAGATGCCCTGATTTTTTTGCCGTTTCCCACTGGCTATGCTTTTTAATTATAGCTGAGAGATAAGAAACTGAGATTATGCAGATATCCGTTCCTGCGCTATAATTGATTACAGAGATAATAAAATGTGTGCAACAAAAAGAAAATAAAGAGCGGCGGTTATGGGCTGGGCTTAAGAAACAATTCATTAAGGAAAGATCTCATGAAAAAGGAAGGGAGAGACAGTATGCGGCAGGTTTATGAAGCGGTGAGGAAACATGTGAGTGAACGCAGGGGAGAGATGATCTCGCTTTTGGAAAAGATTGTAAATATTGACAGCGGCACCACCAACATCGCCGGTGTGGAGGCGGTTTGCGGGATATTGAAACAGGAAATGGAAGCCATTGGCATGGACGTCAGGGTGATTCCCTCGGAGGGCGCGGGCCCGGTGCTGGTGGGGGAGTGGTGCTGCGGCGGCACGAAACGGCCGCTTCTGTTCCTGGGCCACATGGACACGGTTTTTGAGGACGGGGAGGCGGAGCACAATCCGTTCAGAATCGACGAAAACGGGCTGATCCACGGCCCCGGCGTGCTGGATATGAAGGGAGGGCTGGTAGTCGCGCTGTCCGCCATCCGGGCGCTGCGGGATATCGGATCCACGGACCGGCCGGTCAAATGCATATTTGTGGGGGACGAGGAAAAACTCCACATGTTTTCCAGGACAAAGCAGATCATGATCTCGGAGATTTCCGGGGCGGAGGCCGCGTTTAATTTTGAGGTTGGCTACCGGCACGACGGGCTGGTGGTTGGACGGAAGGGCGGCGGAATTGTGGACGTCACGGTGCACGGGGTGCCAGCCCATTCCGGGCTGGCTCCGGAAAAAGGGAGAAGCGCGGTGGCGGAGATGTGTTATAAGGTCCTTGAGCTGGAGGCCAGCCGGGATATTGAGCGAGGGAAATTAATCAACTGCGGCATGGTCAGCGGAGGAATCGGAGAGAACACGGTTCCGGGCGAGGCCAAAATCAGCATCGGCATCCGTTTTCCTTCCCTGGCGATCCGGGACGAGATTTTGGCGGATATCCGGTCGGCCACGGAGCGCGTCCATATTGAGGGAACAAAGGCGGAGATGAACGTGCGCATGATGATGGAGAGCATGGACACCACCGATGGAGTGATGGAGCTGTTTGAACATATTCGGAAGGTGGCCGGGGAATGCGGCTACGGCGAAGTCCATCCGGTTACGGTGGGCGGCGTGTCGGATTCCGGCGCGGTGGTGTCAAGCGGCGTCCCGGCCGTGTGCGGCATGGGCCTCAAAGGGGAGGGCTGCCACACCAAAGACGAGTACGCCCTGGCGGACAGCCTGGTTGACCGGGCGGTGCTTGCCGCGTGCGCGGCTTACGCGTTATAGAGGAACTACAGCAAGTGGGATCGGGTATCCCGGGTTAAAACACGATACTGACCGCCAGTCATTGCGACGACCGGAGTAAATACTAAGACGGCGAAAAGCCAGAAAGCGGAGGTATAAGTCTATGAAGAACTACCCATTAAACGTTGAAGCACCAAAATCCTTTTCCTATGTAAAGCGCAACATCCCCAATGTGACGGTGGAGCAGCGCGAGCGGGCGCTCAAATCCACCCACTACAATGAATTTGCATTTCCGGCGGGCATGCTGACCGTGGATATGCTGTCGGATTCCGGCACCACGGCCATGACGGATGTGCAGTGGAGCGCCATGTTTCTCGGGGATGAGTCCTACGGCCGCAACAAGGGATATTACGTGCTCATGGACGCGTTTCGGGATGTGTTCGAGCGGGGAGACGATCAGAAGCGGGCGATCAATCTGGTGAGAACGGACTGCCAGGACATTGACAAAATGATGGATGAACTGTATCTCTGTGAGTATGAGGGGGGACTGTTCAACGGAGGCGCGGCCCAGATGGAGCGCCCCAACACCTTCATCATGCCCCAGGGGCGCGCCGCGGAGAGCGTGCTGTTCGCCATGGTCAGCAAAATCCTGGGGGAGCGCCATCCCGGCAAGAATTTCACCATCCCCTCCAACGGCCATTTCGACACCACGGAGGGCAACATCAAGCAGATGGGCTCCACACCCCGCAACTGCTTTGACAAGCAGCTTCTCTGGGAGGTGCCGGAGGGCGGCGTCTATGAGAAGAATCCCTTCAAGGGAAATATGGACACGGCGAAGCTGGAAGCCCTGATTGAGGAGGCGGGCCCGGAAAATGTTCCGCTGGTCTACACCACCATCACCAACAACACGGTGTGCGGACAGCCGGTTTCCATGGCTAACATCCGGGAATCCAGCCGCATCGCCCACAAGTACGGAATCCCCTTCATGCTGGACGCCGCCCGCTGGGCTGAGAACTGCTATTTTATCAAGGTGAACGAGGCGGGTTATGAGGACAAATCCATTTTCGCCATCGCAAAAGAGCTGTTTTCCTACTGCGACGGATTTACCGCCAGCCTGAAAAAGGACGGCCACGCCAACATGGGCGGCATCCTTGCGTTCCGGGACAAGGGCCTGTTCTGGAAGAATTTCTCCGACTTTGACGCGGAGGGAAACGTGGTCACGGACGTGGGAATTCTGCTGAAGGTAAAGCAGATTTCCAGCTACGGCAACGACTCTTACGGCGGAATGTCCGGCCGGGACATCATGGCCCTGGCCGCGGGACTGTACGAGTGCGGGCGCGTTGAGTACCTGAAGGAGCGGGTGGACCAGTGCGAATACCTGGCCCAGGGTTTTTACAAAAACGGCGTCAAGGGAGTGGTCCTTCCGGCCGGAGGCCACGGCGTATACATCAATATGGACGAATTCTTTGACGGAAAACGCGGGCACGACTCCTTTGCGGGCGCGGGCTTCAGCCTGGAACTGATCCGGCGCTACGGCATCCGCGTCTCCGAGCTGGGCGACTTCAGCATGGAGTACGACTTAAAGACCCCGGAACAGCAGAAGGAGGTCTGCAACGTGGTCCGCTTCGCCGTCAACAGAAGCCAGCTCTCCAGAGAGCATCTGGACTATGTTATCGCGGCCGTGACCGAGCTGTACAAGGACCGAAAGAGCATTCCCAATATGAGGATCACGCTGGGACACAAGCTTCCCATGCGGCATTTCCATGCGTTTTTGGAGCCGTATGAGGCGGAGGAGTAAGGCATTTAATACCTCACCCCGTCGATCTCCATCCCGTCCACCATATACAATCCGTGCCATAGTTTCAGCGACAGCCGGATTTTCGTATCCCAGGTAACCGCCCGGTCCAGCTGCGCGGCCTGAGCTTCATTTAAATAATATTCTTCGATCCGCGGGTAAATATAAATCCGCGGATCGTTGTCGTATGTCCGCAGATAACCGGACGCGCATTTGAGGTAGGCCACATCCCTTCCGGGCCGGTCCAGGGTGGCGTAGGAGAAGCGTTCCAGCCCGCTGTCCGGATCTGTTTCCAGAATCACATACACGTCGTTGTTGTCCCACGGAAGAGCTTCGTACCGCTCCACGGAGCCGGGCTCCAGCGGTATGTCGCTGTCCGGGTTTCGCAGATGGAGATAGCGGCCCCGCAGGGCGTCGTAGGGGTCGTAACCGGTCACTTCCACCACCGCGGTGCGGCCGTTTAACGAGACTGCGTAGACGGCGCCGACGATGCCAAGCAGCATGAATATTTGCAGTGCAAATGCGGCCAGAATCAGTTTATTCCGATGTTTTTTCACGTGAGTCCCCTCCTTTCAGCTTGACCGTCATCCAGTAATTGGTCCCGAGAAATGCCAGACCGGCGATCACGAACACAATCCCTTTGACCAGAAGCCCGTGTCCGCCCAGGAATACCTTAAATACAATATACAGGATCAGCGCCCCCGTATAGCGCCGGACCGAAGGCAGATTTACCTGCCTGACCCCGCACAGCAGCCGGTACAGGCTGTATGCGATGAAGCAGAGGCCGGACAGGATTTCATAGGGATACCGGTAAACCGGATCCAGAAACATGAGATCGAAAACCAGCAGGCCGCTGATGCCGCAGAACAGCAGCAGTCCGGTCTGTCCATCGCGGTCTGTTTTACGGACGGACAGGTACATGCGCACGGCCGCGGCAAGAAACAGGGCGGTCAGGGGCAGCCACGGGAAGTGGACGAAATACCGGTATCCCCCGCTGTAACCGAACAGCTCAGGCAGCTCGTTGGCCGTCAGGTAGAAGGCCGCTTTCAGAAACAGCAGCCCGTACAGCAGCCGCCCGGCCAGTCTCCGGCAGAGGGCCGGGGATTCCACGGTGGTGTAGATCAACAGGATCAGCAGGCAGGCGTAATAGGCGTTGTCCGGTACATACCATACGGCCAGATACAGAAACCAGATGAAAAAGCACAGTCCCAGCAGCCCGCAGTTCGCGCCTCGTTTGATTCTTGCCCGGTAATAGGGGAGCAGAAAGAGCACCATCAGGGTATAGTCGCCGCCCCAGCCGGTCCAACAGATTCCGGCCAGATATAAAACCGCCAGATAGTATCCGTCCAGCAGGTACACCACCGGCAGCATGAGGACAAATCCGGTCAGCAGCATGGACTGGAGGCTGAAGGACAGCTGATAGGCCTGGTAGATCAGCCCCAGGGCGGACAAAAAGGCCAGGCCCAGAGCCAGGGTCAGGGACTGGATCCAGGTTTCCGCCGCGCCTGTGCGCAGCTTCCACCAGAGGCAGCCCTGAACCGCCAGCAGCGGGATGAGAGCGATCACGGCCTTTAACTCCCGGGAGAACATGGCCCAGTTCCAGGCGAACAGGGAAATGACCCCGGCCCCGATAAAGACGACGCCCAGCAGGGCGAAGATCAGAAAAATATTGTGCCGCTCTTTTCTGGTTTTTAAGTATTCGTCCCGGATGCGGTCCAGCTGCGGCCTCTCCAGATAGCCCAGCTCGGTGAGCTGTTCCAATTCACGGTAAAATTCCTGAGTATTCACGGTCATACCTCCTTCCTTCTAACTACATTATAAACAATCCGGCCGCGGCGGAACAGATGTCGATTGTAATGACGGGGATGACATTTGTCACGAGTGTGACGCCGGGGCGGGCAAAACAGGCGCGCCCGGCGGCAATCTTCCGGCAAAATTATGATATTGTAATAAGGAAACGTATCTCTTGTCATCAACCTGCGGCTGATGACAAAGTATAATAAGTGAAATATTCAGAAAATAAGCCAATACGTTAATTAAGTAAAGCAAAGGCCGCCATAACAGCTTAAATATCTAAAGCATCCTTTCAATAAATAACTATCTAAAAACGCGATAATGGTTAACAAAAATTAATATAAGCTTTTTTACACAGATTTATGGTATACTGTCAGCAACCATTTATGTACGCATATGGTAAACAGATGTCCATAACAAGAACACATACATGGAATATTGACAGAGAGGTGACGATTATGAAAAAAGCAAGAAACGTGTTGGCCCTTACCCTGGCAGTCGTCCTGACAGCCGGAGCTTTGAGCGCCTGCGGCGGCAAAACTTCCTCCGCGCCTGAAAGCGCCGGAACAACGGCGGCGGGCGGTTCCGAGAGCGTTGCGCCAGCAGCGGGAGGCGAGTCCGCAAGGGACACCCTGAGAGTGGCACTTACCAGCGAGCCGCCGAACCTTTCCACCTGCGATCATGACTCCCTGATTTCCGTGGGAATGAACATGCTGACCTTCAACGGCCTGGTGCGCATCGACAACGCGTCCTTAAAGCCCGAGCTGGACCTGGCTTCGGACTACAAAGTGGAGAACGACGTGGACTGGATTTTCACCCTGAAGCAGGGCGTCAAGTTCCACAACGGCGACGACTTCACAGCCGCGGACGTGGTAGCGACCCTGGAGTACGCCAAGTCCCTCCCAGCCACCACTACATATACCAGCAATATGAAGAGCATCGAGGCGGTGGACGATTTCACCGTTAAGATCACCACCAACGAGCCCTACGCGGGCCTGCTGTACGATCTGGGCTACCACTTCAACTGGATTCTTCCCAAGGGCCTGATCGAGAGCGGCAACGACTTTAATGAGAATCCCATCGGAACCGGCCCCTACAAGCTGGTGGAGTGGGTATCCGGCGATCATCTGACCTTCGAGGCCTTTGACGATTATTTTGACGCAGAGCGCAAGGCTAAGATCAAGAACCTGGAATTCACCATCATCCCCGAGGGCGTTACCAGAGCCCTGGCCCTGGAAACCGGCGAGGTGGACTTCGTGTGGGAGACCAACGGAGCGGACGCGGCCAGCCTGTTAAACAACCCGGACGTGAAGGTGGAGCAGGTGGATTCCGTGGACAACGTAATCCTGTTCCTGAACAACGACGTGGCTCCCTTTGACGATGTGAACCTGCGCCGGGCAATCGCCTGCGCCATCAACCGTCAGGACATCATCGACGGCGCCCTCAGCGGCTACGGCGTGGTGAACTACTCCGCCATCGCCCAGGGCCTGTGGGGTTCCACCACCAAGGACCAGCTGGAGTACAACGTGGACAAGGCCAAAGAGTATCTGGCGGCCTGGGGCGGAGATCCCGCTTCCGTGAATCTGTCCATCCTGGTGACCACCGAGACCCGCGTGGCCGTGGCGACCATCATCCAGAGCAACCTGGCGGAGCTGGGAATCAACGTCAAGGTGGAATCCATGGATACCGCCACTTACTTTGAGAAGTGGAGCAGCGGCGATTACACCGGGCTCATCGCTTCCTGGTCCCCCTCCAACGCCCTGACCTATGTGCAGCGCTATGTGACGGACCGCCGTGTCCAGTACGCAGGCTCCTACAACAACCCGGAGATGAACAAGCTGATTCTGGACGCACAGAGCACGCTGGACGACGATGCCCGCATGGAGAAGATCGAGAACATCGTGTCCATCGTCAACCAGGATTCTCCGCAGATTTCCCTGTTCCAGTCCGTGTGGCTGAGAGCCCATGACGCCAAGCTCCAGGGCGTGGTGCTCAGCGGAACCGGATATACCGATTACAACATGATGTACTGGGCCGAATAAGCAAACGCTTCAGTCCGTTACCGGGGAAGGCTGCCTTCTGACAGCCTTCCCCGGATTCTATACCAAGGCAGCCTTTTAACCGATTTTCTCAGGAGATGATTCAATGCTTAAATACATTATCCGAAGAATAATAGCCATGATACCCGTGGTGATCGGCATCACCTTTCTGGTATTCATGATCATGCAGCTGGCCCCGGGCGATCCGGTGCAGATGATCCTGGGCGACAACGCCTCCCCGGAGGCCGTGGAGGCCATGCGCGACGAGATGGGCTTAAACGACAACGTGCTGGTCCAGTACGGCCGCTATCTGGTCAACCTGGTCCAGGGCGACATGGGGACCTCCTATGTGAACAAGCGTCCTGTGGCCGACGAGGTGTTCAGCCGGGTTCCGGCCACTTTCAAGCTGGCGGCCGTGGCCGCGGTGGTGTCCATCGTCATCGCCATCCCCCTGGGGATACTGGCGGCGATCAAACAAAATACGCTCTTTGACCATTCCAGCATGGTGGTGTCCCTGATCGGCATCTCCATGCCCGCCTTCTGGCTGGCCCTGATGCTCATGCTTTTGTTCTCTTTGAAGCTGGGCTGGCTGCCCGCCCAGGGGGCCAAGGACGGGTGGAAATCCTACGTGCTGCCCTCCATCGCCATCGGCTTCATGCAGATGGCCGCTATCGCCAGAACCACCCGCTCCTCCATGCTGGAGACCATCCACCAGGATTACATCCGCACCGCCCGCTCCAAGGGCATCACGGAGCGCGAGGTGATTTTCCACCACTCCTTCCGCAACGCCCTGATTCCCACCGTGACCATCGTGGGCGTGCAGCTGGGCGGCCTTTTGGGAGGCGCGGTGCTGACCGAGACCGTGTTCGCCTGGCCGGGGCTGGGACGTCTGGTGGTCCAGGCGGTGAACGGGCGGGACGTGCCCGTGGTGCTTGGATGTATCGTGGTGCTCAGCGTGGGATTCTCCATCGTCAACCTGGTGGTGGACCTGCTCTACGGCTTTATCGACCCGCGGGTGCGGTCAATGTATCAATAGGAGGTGTGAGTGAGGATGAGTAAAGACAAAGAATATGCAGAAGCCCTCTCGGGCCCCAAAAACAGCCTGGCCTATGATACCTGGAGGCGTCTGATCAGCAACAAAGCGGCCGTGTTCGGCATGGCCTTTATGATTTTTCTGATTCTGCTGGCAATTTTCGCGGATTTTCTTTTTGATTACCAGACCGAGGTGATCGCCCAGAACATCCCCGATCGCCTGATCCATCCCTGCCTGAAATATCCCTTCGGCACGGACGAGTTCGGCAGAAACCTGCTGGCACGTGTGGTTCACGGCAGCCGGATGTCCCTGGCCGTGAGTTTCTCCTCCGTGGCCATGTCCCTGGCGGGAGGCGGCTTTTTGGGCGCCATCTCCGGGTACTACGGCGGGAAGGTTGACAATTTGATCATGCGGATCACGGACATTTTGCTGGCAATTCCCATGACCTTGTTCGCCATCGTCATCGTGGCGGCTCTGGGAGCCAACACCCGCAACCTGGCTTTCGCCCTGGCGGCATCCTCTGTTCCGATCTTCGCCCGGGTGGTGCGCGGAGCCGTGATCACGGTGCGGGACGTGGAGTTTGTGGAGGCGGCCCGGGCCATTGGCGCAACCAACCGGACCATCATTTGCAGCCACATTATCCCCAACTGCTTAAGCCCCATCATCGTGCAGGTGACCCTGCGCATCGCCAGCGCCATCTACAACACCGCGGCCCTGTCCTTCTTAGGCATGGGCGTGCAGGCGCCGGCGCCCGAGTGGGGCGGCCTTCTGGCAGGGGGACGGACCTACATCCGCGACTACAGCTACCTTTCCATTATACCGGGCATCGCGATCATGCTGACCGTTCTGGCGCTGAATCTGCTGGGCGACGGGCTGCGGGACGCGCTGGATCCAAGACTGAAATAGGAGGGAAGCCATGAGCCGGGAAAATACGAAGAGCAATACGGAAAATGTGCTGGAAATCAGCAATTTATGCGTGGAATACAGAACAAGAGACAGCGTGGTGAAGGCTGTGAACGGCCTGGATCTGACCCTGAAAAGGGGCCAGGCCCTGGGGGTAGTGGGGGAGACCGGGGCCGGAAAGACCACCACGGGCCTGGCGGTGCTGGGGCTGATCCCCAACCCGCCGGGGGTGGTGACAGAGGGGAAGATCGTTCTGGACGGACAGGACGTGCTGACCAAGGACGCCAGATACCTGCGGGGAATCCGCGGCAAGCAGGTGTCCATGATCTTCCAGGACCCTATGACCTCCTTAAACCCGGTGCTGCCTGTGAACGAGCAGATCGCCGAGGTGATCCGCACCCACAACAAACAGCTTAAACCCAAGGAAGCTCTGGAGGCGGCCGGGGATATGCTGGAACTGGTGGGCATCCCAAGAGACCGCGGCGGGGAATACCCCCATCAGTTCTCCGGCGGCATGAAGCAGCGGGTGGTGATCGCCATCGCCCTGGCCTGCCACCCGGACGTGCTGATCGCAGACGAGCCCACCACGGCCCTGGACGTAACCATCCAGGCCCAGGTGCTGGAAATGATGAAGGAGCTGAAAAAGCAGTACGGCACCTCTATGATCATGATCACCCACGACCTGGGCATCGTGGCGGACATCTGCGACGAGGTGTCCGTGGTGTACGCGGGCCGGGTGGTGGAGCACGGCACTCTGGAGGACATTTTCGACCACACGCTTCACCCCTACACGGAGGGGCTGTTCAACTCCCTCCCCAACATGGCGGACCGCACCCAGCGGTTAAAGCCCATCAAGGGCCTGATGCCCGATCCCAGCAACCTGCCCGAGGGCTGCGCCTTCTGCCCCCGGTGCAATTACGCCAAGGATATCTGCGCAAGGAAAAAGCCGGGCCGCCTGTGGTCAAACGATACCCACTACGTGGAATGCCATCTTTACAATGAGAAAAATATCAACAGCGGGGAGGTGTTAAAAGGTGAGTAAACCATTGCTGGAAGTACAGAATCTGGTGAAATATTTTCCCACCAAAAAGGGGAAGCTCCACGCGGTGGACGACGTGAGTTTCACCATCGACCGGGGAAGAACCCTGGGCGTGGTGGGGGAATCCGGCTGCGGAAAGTCCACCACCGGGCGGGTGATCCTGCGGCTGATCGAGCCCACCTCCGGGAGCATTATCTTTGACGGAACGGATGTGCGGGG